>Ga0224508_10002903_pt1 | contig 14358 bp, 9 predicted proteins | sample SF_Jan12_sed_USG_4_FD_170157 | JGI IMG/M metagenome (GOLD analysis project Ga0224508, IMG submission 170157) | Sediment microbial communities from San Francisco Bay, California, United States - SF_Jan12_sed_USGS_21 | ecosystem: Environmental > Aquatic > Marine > Sediment | place: USA: California... | reverse complement strand
GGTGATCGAGCTGGCGAAAACGGCGGCTGCATTCGATGGCGCCATCTATGATACGCACGATCGTGACTTAGGCGCTGTATACCAGGGTGTCGGATATGAAGCATCAGTGCAGGAGGCGATACGCATCGGCGAGGAGTCGGGATTGCCGGTGATATTCAGTCACTTCAACCTGCAAGGCGCGCACAATTATGGCCGCGCGGCAGTTGGCGCCAAACTTGTAAATGACGCCCGTGCACGCGGCGTCGAAGTCTGGGCCGCACATCATCCGTACACGGCCACGCAAAGCAACCTCCGTTCGTACACGATTCCCGACTGGGCATCAGCCGGCGGCCGCGATGCAATGATCGCGCGCTTCGACGATTCGGCGCAGTCGGCCGAGATAAGAAGCACGACCAACGCGATGCTCGAGATACGGGGTGGTGCAGACAAAATCCTGTTCGTGGATCCGCAACCGGATCTCAACGGCAAGACGCTCGCGGAAGTCGCGCAGGAACGCGAGTTGACGCCTGCCGATGCAGTACAGGAAATCCTGCGAAGAGATGACGCCGGCGTCATGAACCTTGAACTATACGACCACGAAAACACGCGCACACTTGCGCAGGAGGCGTGGATGATGACCTGCACCGACGGCCGTACACCGCGGCCCGACCAGCCGATAACTCACCCACGCACGTTCGGTGCGTTTGCCAGGAAAATGCGCCTGTTCGTATTTGAGGATCCGATCCTGACGCCGGAGTTTGCCATTCGAAGTTTCTCGGGGCTTGCCGCAGATTTTTATCGCCTACCTGATCGTGGTTATTTGCGAGAGGGTTATATTGCCGACGTTGCTATTCTCGATCCTGACCGATACAGGGACAGGGCAACGTTCGAAAATCCGCGGCTGAGTACTGAAGGCGTCGCGCATGTGCTGGTGAACGGTAAATTCGCTGTCAAAGATGGAGAGGTGACCGGTGTGTTGGCAGGACTGCCAATTTCGCGACCCTGAGCGGCGGTTTCAGGGTACCTCTAGTCGACCGAGTCGGTTTGCGCGCGCACGTTTGCGGAGGCGAGCGGTCGTACGATGTCGTACTCCAGCACTTTGTAGAGGCTGCGAATATGTGCCCGCCGGTCTGAACCGGGCAGGCTGTTCGACGTGGTTATTACGACCAGTTCGAGATCCTCAGCCACCAGGATAAACTGCCCGCCGTAGCCCCAGGCGTACGCAGTTTGCACGCCGGCCATGTCGCGTATCCACCAGCCATAGCCATAGTACCTGCCGCTTTCCCGGCGCGACTCGGCGAGCGGCTGAAACGATGTATCAACCCAGGACTCGGGGATGACCTGGCGGCCATTGGCACGCCCCCGGTTCAGGTACATTTCACCGAAGGCCAGCATCTGGCGCGGCGTGATTTCCATGTTATTGCCGCCAAAATATATACCGCTGGGATCGGTTGGCCACGCTTCAAGATGGAATCCCAGCGGCTGGCCTAACTCCTCGCGCGCGAACTGCAATGTGGATCTGCCGGTTGCCTGCGTCAGGATCGCGGACAAAAGATGCGTATTGCCTGTGCTGTACATTAATCGCGTGCCAGGCTGTGACTGCAAGGGTTGCTGCAATGCGAAGCGCACCCAGTCGTCACTCAGCACCCAGGCACCGTAGTTGTAAAAACTCGTGGTCTCAAGTCCTGCCTGCATGGACAGCAGATTGCCGACAGTAATCGAGCGTTTCGAAACGTCGTCCAGCACGTCGTCATAGAATTCTGATATTGGCTGGTCGAGTCCTTCGATATATCCCCGCTCGATAGCGATGCCGACCAGGGCCGAAATCCACGACTTCGAAACCGACTTGACGTTGGCTGTCTGGCGGCTGGTTTTGCCGTTGAAATACTCTTCGAGCACCAACTCGCCCTGGTGGCTGATCAGCAGGCTGTGCAGCCGGGGCATCTGCCCGGCAGTCTGCAATGCACTAGCGAACAGGTCATTACTGTACGTATGTGCAGAACTAAGCGTCAGTAACAAGCCGCCTAGAAAGGAGATTCCTGATCTTGCGATTGCTGGTCTATTCATTGTTATTTGCCGGCTATTGTGTTTTTCTGCCGCGCGGGCTCCTCCATAGTCTATCTCACATTGACAGGGAGATTTTCATGTCAGCAAGCAATCAGGAAGGGTCACGCGGGGGCCTGCGCAGGACGCTGGGCACCATGGACCTCGTATTCCTGAATATTGCCGCAATTCTGGGAATTCGGTGGTTGTCCACCGGTGCACAAATGGGGCCGTCGAGCCTCGTCCTGTGGCTGCTTGCCGTCTTGATCTTCTTCATACCATCCGGACTGACGGTGATGGAGTTGAGTTCCCGTGATTCCGGTGAGGGCGGCATCTACTTGTGGTCGAAGTCCGCGTTTGGGGAGCAACACGGGTTCATCGCGGGCTGGACCTATTGGGTCAACAACCTGTTCTATTTTCCGGGCCTGTTACTTTTCATCGCAGGCGCGTTTCTGTTTCTCGGCGGTAGCGACTGGCTAGGCCTGGGCGAAAGTGCCTGGTACAACACTGCGTTTTCCCTGACCTTGCTGTGGCTGGTCATCGGCGCCAATGTCATCGGCCTGAGTCGGGGAAAATGGATTCAGAATATCGGCGCTATGGCGACGGGAGCAGTATTCATATCGCTGGCGATTGGCGGCATATGGGCGTGGGCGCAGCATGGCAGCGAGACGGAATTCACGCGGGCAGCAATGATGCCGGACGTCTCGACATTTTCGACTCTGACATTTTTCGCGACTATGACCTTCGCCTTTGCAGGTCTCGAGCTTGGGCCGATCATGAGCGGGGAAATCAAGAACCCGAAGCGATCTATACCGCGTGCGATGCTTGCATCGGGACTGGTCATTGCAGCGATCTATATTTTGGGTACCGGCCTGCTGATGGTGGCGTTACCGGAAGGGCAGATCAATGTCATCACCGGGATAGCGCAGGCTTTTGCGGCGATTGGTGACCGCATTGCTTTGCCTGCACTGGCCTTCGGGGGCGCGTTGCTCGTTGTAATGAGTTCGACAGGCGGGCTTGGTGCGTGGATTTCCGGTGTGGCGAGAATACCCTACGTCATCGGCATCGACAGTTACCTGCCGGTAGCACTTGGCAGGGTTCACCCCAAATACGGAACACCTCACGTTGCGTTGGTAACCCAGGGCGCTGTCGTTACGCTTTTGATGTTAGCCGCAGTCACAGATTCGACGATCGAGCAGGCGTACATAATGTTGCTCGACATGACCATCATTCTGTACTTCATACCGTTTCTGTATATGTTTGCGGCATTACCAGTGTTGCGCAGAAGAGCGGCTGGAAATAATGACGGTGTCACACTCGTCCCTGGAGGAAATGTCGGGCTGTGGTTGTGTAGCGGGCTTGGATTCGCAGCGACGTTGTTGTCAGTGATACTGTCGATGATTCCACCGGAGGAAACGCCGGACCCGAAAATGTTTATGCTGAAAGTGGTTGGTGGCTGCCTGTTGTTTATCGTGGTCGGGCTGGTTTTCTATTATAGAAATCGCGCGTCTAATGAATCTGAATTCTGACCAGGTCTTCCAGCATTTCCTCCATTTCGCCAGCAGTGACGCATCTGCATTTGGTCACCTGGCCCCGGCGCTCGAAACATTGCATTTTCATATCGTGCGGGCAGCTTGGCTGTACTGTTGCATACTCATCGGGTTCAGACTGAGTCGCGCATCCCATCATAAACATTAACGCAATCGACACGATTGTTGTCTTAAGGCTGCTCTTGATCTTGCGCATGACTATGCTCCCGAAAGAGGTCGTATCCCTATTAGAGTGAAGTGTAGTTTAAAGATTCACAAAAAAATGCGTCGAACCGATTTAAATCGGTTCGACGCGTTTTTATTGCTTTTGCCGGTTTACTGCGAGATTTCGATCTTCTTTTTGACGATCCTGACCTGCTGGCCATGAGAGCCACGGTTGCCATCGATAAAGGTCACGCCATCGTCGCGACCGGCAGACAGCAACACAGATTTGATACTTTCCCTGACGCTTTCATCGAGCGGTTCGTGGCTGATGATGGTTACGCCACTGGCCTCGTGGGGCCCGCCGCTCATGATCGCGACACTGCCGGCCTCGTGCGCCGACATCATTTCGTGATCTGCAATGACTTCCACATCGACGTTGGTCATGAAATCGCCTCCACCGGCGAGCGCCCAATCGTGCTCATCATTCGGTACGACCACAGTCTCACCATCGATATTGAACTCGAAGCCTTCTTCCTGGCGCGTGATCAAAACCGAGCGTCCTGACTCATCGACGATCGAATGCGTCTCGCCGACCTGCATGTTCTCAATGTCAAAGCCGGAGTCGTCGCTGACCCAGTGGAACGAGGTGCTGTCGTCATCCGACACCCCCTGGACAACTATCTTCATTTCGCGCTCTACCTCGACATCGGCGAGCACTGCTGCACTGAAGATCACGGTTAGGCTTAAGGCCACTAATTTCAGAGTTTTCATGGAAAGTCCTGCCCCTTTGTTTGTTCGAATTGTACCTGTGATGCGCGGGCTGTGGATTTAGTCGCAGATTTGGCAAATGCACCGTAAGAACTCCCGTGGGAGTGGCCAAAGGGCACCTCTAGTTACCTCTCGTGAGCCGCGTTGCGGGCCAGATCGATGTCGCGACGCGACGCGTGCCGAAGGTAATGGCCGGGTCCTTGGCGAGGCGCGCAACAAAGTCGCGGCGCGATCTGGCCGCAACCCGCATGGGCCGTGACCTGTTGTCCGACTAGCTGCGTTAGATACGCTAGCCGTATCTAGATACTGTCTTCGCGTATCCGCCTTGCTAGTCGGACAACAGACCTGCGGCGCGACCACGAGAGGTAACTAGAGGTGCCCTAAAGCCGCGATTGGCTGCGGCCTGGCACTTAGTTTGGGCACTCCAGGTTCTGCCGGTCGATGACAGAGCCAGGCAGGGTACCCGTATACTGGCCATCCGTGATCGCTGCGCGTCCGTTGACCAACAGGTGGCTGACGCCGGTGGCCAGCAGGGTCGGGTTCTCAAAATCCGCAACAGGCCGGTAATTTGCCAGATCGAGAATCGCGATATCGGCTTTGCGGCCCGCTTGCAGATAGCCCCGGTCGCAGAGATAAAAGGCATCCGCGACCAGTCCTGAGCCGCGATGTACAAATTGCTCCATCGGAAACAGCGATTTCGATGCCACCATGTCCTGGTAGGCTTTCGGGTAGGTCCCGAACTTCCGCGGGTGGCCGGCCGAGCCGTCCGATCCCGTCATCACCCAGTCCTGCATCGCAAGCGCGTCGATGTCGCTAACCTGCATATTGAAAGAGGCGACAGACGGATCGCCGCCTTCGACAACCGCGATTGCAGCAGTAATGGCGTCTGTATTCATGCGCTCGGCGATTTGCTCCAGGGTCTGGCCCCGCCATTCGCTCTCTCCGGTAACGAGCAAGGATTCGGCACCGCCACGGCGGTACAGGTTCGCTGACATCTCCTCGCGAATGCGATCTTCGAGATCCGGATTCGCGAAGCGTGCCGACATTGTCTCGCGAGAATCTGCCATCACCCAGCGTGGCACCAACGCACCGCCAAAACTGGTGCCCGATGCCCTGTAGGGATACTGGTCCGCCGTTATTTCGACGCCACGTTCCCTGGCCGCCGCAACAAGACCGATGACGTCACCGCTTTGACCCCATACGTCGCGGCCGAGTGCCTTGATGTGCGCGATGTGCACCGGAATGTTCGCCGTCTCGCCTATTTCGATGACTTCCCCGATCGCACCGAGCAAACCGATGTTGTAAGAGCTCTCATCACGCAAGTGGGAATCGTATACTCCGCCATATTGCGCAGCGACTTTTGCGAGCTCGATAACTTCACTGGTTTCCGAGTAACTACCCGGTGCATAGTAAAGGCCGGTAGATAAACCAAGCGCGCCGGCACGCATATCCGCTTCGACAAGATCGCGCATTTGTTGCAACTCCTCGTCGGTCGGCGCACGTGCTTCCATGCCGAGTATCGCCTGGCGCACCATTCCGTGGCCGCTGAAATAACCAACGCTCGGGCCCGTACCCTGCTCCTGCATCGTGGCAATTTTTTGCGCGCGATCGACCAGGCCGCCGCCATCGCTACCGACGAATACCGTCGTTACGCCCTGCGTCAGGTAATTGATGTTGCTTTTGCGGGTGTCATCGAGAAGGTCGCCGCCGGCATGCGTGTGTGGATCGATGAATCCCGGTACGACCGTGAGACCGGATGCGTCGATCTTCAGATCGGCAAGCGCATCCGCGGCTGCATCCATCGACGCGATACGGTCGCCCGTTATGCCGATATTGACGTTGCTTGCCGGAGCCAATGATCCGTCGTAGACAGTGCCGTTGATAATCAAAATAGAATAGCGCTCCGGCGAATCGCCTGGCTCGGTCGTGCATCCGTGGATGACGAACAAAAAAAGTAGCGCCAGTGAGAATTTCGATATTGTCATGATCTTTATGTCCTCAACGTTTTGGTCGTTCAAACCGCAAACCTGCCGCGATCCTGCAGTATACGCTGTGCGGCGTTATAGCCGGGTGCACCAGTTACGCCGCCACCGGGATGCGTACCTGAACCGCAGAGATACAGGCCGTTAATGGGTGTGCGATATTGCGACCAGCCGGGCAGGGGCCGCATAAAGAACAGTTGCCCCATGTTGATGTCACCATGGAAAATATTGCCCTCGGTAATGCCGAAAGTCTGTTCGAGATCGAGCGGGGTGTAGACTTTCCGCGCAATGACTGATGACGGAACATTCGGCGCATAGCGACTGATTCGTTCCAACACCTTGTCGCCAACGTTTTCACGTTCACTCTCCCAGTTACTGTGAGCGAGTTTGTAAGGCAGGTATTGTACAAAGCACGTTAGAACGTGTTTGCCATTGGTAACGAGGCTGGGGTCGACATTGGATGCGAGGACGCAGTCGACCCACAATTCGTCCGGCACTTCACCACGTGCTGCCCGATTATATATGTCCTCCGCCTCCCGTAGCGAAGGCGCAAGAGTGAACAAGCTGCGTTCGGATTTCGTGTGACTCTCCGGCATGCCGGCCACTTGCGGTTCTTCGCTTAATACGAAGTTCACTTTGCCGCAGGGGCCATCCATCTTGATGCCTGCGACCTCACGACGGAAATCCGCATCGAGGTCGTTTTCTGATAACAGGCCGAGGAATGTTCTTTTCGGATCGGCATTCGACACGACTATGCGTGCGTCGATAACCGAACCATCCCGTAAAGTGACGCCACAGGCCTGGCCGGAAGACTGGTTAATTCGTTTGACCTGGCAGCCGGTGCGAATTTCGACACCCGAGTCGCGGCAGGACGATGCCATTGCCTGCGTAATCGCCCCCATACCACCCAGAACATGGCCGGCAAACCCCTGTTGTTCTTTCTCGCCGCCACTGAGCAAATGGAATAACAAGCCCATCGCCGTGCCCGGCTGGTACGGGCCGCCATGTTTGCCGTACAGGCTGTTGGACAAAATCAGTCGTTTCAGTGCATCCGATTCAAACTGGTGATCCAGAAAATCACCGAGCGAGCCGGTGAGGAACTGCACTAGCGCTGCCGAGTCCCTGCCGCGCATTTTGCGAAAGCGCCTTGCGACCCGAATGAGCTCCAGCATTTTTCCAACGCCCTTGCGCTCCGGGTCGGGAGGCGCTTCAAGAAAGAACGGCTGCAGGTAGGCGGCGAGGTGCTGCAATTCGTCTTCGATCTGAAAAAAGCGCTCAACGTCATTTGGTGCGATGCGTTGCAGTTCTTCAGTCATCCTTTGTTTGTCTGACCACCACGACACCACTCGGCCATCGGGTAGCGCCGTTTGTACCGTAGGGTCACAGGTAATCATCTGCAAGCCGTAGCCGACAAGTTGCAGGTCGCGAATGACTTCGGGGCGCAACATGCTGGCGATGTAGGATGCCGTTGATACCCTGCAACCGGGCGCGAGTTTGGGATCGATTTCTTCGGTAACCGCGCAGCCACCAACGATGTCGCGCCGTTCGATAACAAGCGTTTTCAAACCAGCCTGCGCAAGATAGGCGGCTGCCGTTAAACCGTTGTGGCCGGCGCCAATGACGACTACATCAAACACGAAATTTCCGTTCAGAGATCCGCGGGATCGCCGTGAACGGGTTTGCCGCCGAACAAGGTCAGTAATACCTGCGTGTCAGAGATGGCCCTGGAGTCGATCTCGAGCAGATTCTGGTCGAGAACAATCAGGTCGGCGTACTTACCGACTTCGACCGAACCCGTGTCATCTTCGTGTTTATTGACGAAAGCGGCATTGATCGTGAATGCATCAATAGCAGTTTCGATATCGATGGCCTCTTCAGGAATAAACGGCGCAATGGAATAGTCGTTCGAATCCATACGAGTGATAGCGGTTTCCATCTGGTAAAAGGGATTTGCAGTCGAAACTGACCAGTCGCTGCCAAACGCTACCATGCCACCCGCGTCCTTAACGCTTTGGATTGGATACATCCAGCTGGTGCGCTCCTCTCCGATGGCCGGAATGTTCAGTTCCTTGATGTAGTCGTCATACGCGGACCAGAGCGGCTGGAAGTTTGCGACGACCTTGAGCTCTGCAAATCTTGGGATGTCATCCGGGTGGATTACCTGCAAATGCGATATATGGTGCCGGTGGCCGAGGTCGCCGTTTTCAATCAATGCCTCTTCTACGGCATCCAGTGATTGACGAATTGCGGCGGTTCCAATCGCATGAAAATGCACCTGGAAGTCTGCTGCGTCCAGTAACGTGACAGCTTTTTTCAGGAATTCCGGTTCTACCATGGGAATGCCGCGCGTGCCGCCGCCAAGCAGATAGGGTTCGAGCATTGCGCCGGTATAATTCTCCAGGACACCGTCCTGCATAATTTTGACCGTCGTCGCCCGCACCAGGCCGTTGGTATATTTTTCGCGTAGTGCGATCAGTTCAGGAATCTGCTCCTCATCCCTGTGCCGGTCCCACCAGATTGATGTAACGGCGCGCAGATTGAGTTCGCCTCTCTGGTCCAGGGCGGCATAGGCTTCGAGCGATTCAGCTCTGACCGATGCATCGGTAATCGAAGTGATACCGTAGCGATGGAGCATATCCCTCGTATAGCGCAGCCCGGTAATCCTGTCTTCCAGCGAGTTTGGAGGAATGTGACTCGTCACCAGGCCCATCGCACCTTCCTGCAGGCTGCCAACAAGCTCGCCGGTTTCCGGGTCCCTGTCTATCCGACCATCGACCGGATCCGGCGTGTCTCGCGTAATACCCGCAATATCCAGTGCCGCGCTGTTTGCCCAGCCGGTGTGTCCGTCCGCGGACGACAGGTACACCGGCCGGTCGGGAACGAGTTCGTCGAGGATCGTGCGACTCGGTGCGCCGCCAGGTCCGAAAACCGCCATTGACCAGCCACCGCCGAGTATCCATGGCACATCCGGATTGGCAGCCGCATATTCCCCGATGACCGACCGATACTCCGGCAGGCCCGCCAGCCCGTTCAGGTCACAGGCAGAAGCCTCCATACCACCGGAGATCGGGTGGATATGGATGTCCTGAAATGCGGGCAGCATCATGCGCCCGTCGAGATCGACGACGGTCGTGTTTGCCCCGATGTGTGTGGCTGCCCCATCGTCGCTACCAACATAAGAGATGCGCCCGTCTGTTATTGCTACTGCTTCGGCCCAGGAGCGAGCTTCATCGACCGTATAGACCTTGCCGTTCCTGTAGACAGCATCTGCACCGGGTGCTGTGTCAGGTGGCTCTGACTGGCTGCACGCAGTCGCGATTGATACGACCATGGTGAGCGAGAACGTTGCACGGATCATCTTATTCATATTATGAAATCCCCGATCAGGTTTGCCTGATTATCATACTAGATGCGGCCGCAGTGGTATCCATGGTTGCGAAGCAGTCGTTGCGGGATGGACTGCGCGGCACGAGGAGCGACTCGTGGTTGTTCCACTCGAGCGACGAGGAACAAAGCAGGCCGCACGCAAAGGCGCTTCCCAACCATGGATTCCATTGTGACCGCATCTCGATTACAGTCCCGGGCACCCGCTTAAAGAGGAATATTGATGGCAGACCGCCTACCCAAATTAATTGCGACTTCCGTTGTAAGAGGCAGCCAGCAGGGCGAAAGCCATGGCGGTGTGTTTACGGTTGATTTCGACAATCAAACCGGCGAGCAACACGTTGACTGGAATACCGGCACTATCGATTTTGAGGGCAGGGGTGCAGATCGTGGCCTGCGCGGTATCGCGTTTGACGGCGATGATATCTACATCGCCGCCAGTGACGAACTGTTTGTTTACGATCGAAATTTCGAGATTCAGCGTTCACACAAGAATCGCTATCTCAAACACTGCCACGAAATCTGCCGCATGGAGCGCATGCTTTTCGTGACGTCGACCAACTGCGACAGCTTGCTTGCATTCAATCTCGATACGAACAAATTCGAATGGGGATTTCACTTGCAGCGGCAGTATGAAAAATGGACCGGGCACACTTTCGACCCGAGGTCAGAAACTGGCCCACGTCCCGTTAACGATTTTCACGTCAACATGGTTCATGTTGATCAAAATGGCATATTCCTGAGCGGCCTTCACACGAATGCGCTGCTGCATCTAAACAGCAAAATGGAGGTTTCTGTAGTTTGTAATCTGCCGTCCGGAGTTCACAATGCCCGACCGTGGAAGCACGGTGTGCTTTTTAATGACACGGCGAGCGACTGCGTGCGTTACGTCGATCGCGATGGCACGGAGAAGGCGTTCAAGATCAAGTCCTATGACGAGTCAGAGATTCAGTTCATGGGAATTGACGATTCAAAGATCGCGCGCCAGGCGTTCGGTCGCGGTCTCTGCCCGGTCGATGATCGTTTCGTGGCCGGCGGTTCATCGCCTTCAACGATTACGCTTTATGACCTGGAAACAAACCAGGTCGTTGGCTCCGTCAACCTGTCCATGGATATAAGGAATGCGATTCACGGGCTGGAGGTTTGGGAGTAATTTTCTTGTCTCTAATTTGCCCATACTGTCGGCAACAGAGTCTATGGGAGCCAATTTATTTTGAGTGCCAATAAAAAAACCGGGGCTTAGGCCCCGGTTTTTTGTGACTAACTTAAGCAGTCCTTTTCAATTGCCCCACCGCTTCATGTAACGAAGACCGACTTCGAGCGGCCGGTTGGTAAACACGGACTGATGGCGTGCCCGGCCGTCGGCCAGTTGCGCTGCGCCCCATTCGTACTGGCCTGTGTTGATCGTATACAGTGCGCGTTCGTCGGTGACGTTATTGACGAACAAATCGACTTGCCAGTCTTCACCCACGATGCCTGCGCGAACGTCGCCGATCACGTAGGACGAGTTCGTGAACTGGGCATTTGGTTCAATCTGTTGAGAAAGCGGCTCAAGCAGGTTTACGCTATCGCCCGTATGTGACCACTGTGTGCGAATAAAGAAGGTATCGCCGCCGAGGAATTCGGTCGGTACGTGGTACTCGATCCACGCCGATGCCTTCGAACTTGGAACGAGCGGCAGATTCAGTCCTTTGGTCAGGTTTGACGAACCATCGCCATTCAGGTCGTGCGCGGTGTCGGTTTCGGCCTCTATGTTCTCGTAGTTAAGTCCGAACACCCAGTTCTCATTTGGGGAGTAATCTAATTCGACGTTGACGCCCTGGATGTGCGCCTCGCCCAGGTTCGCGATGACCTGCTGCCAGGGTTGCCCGCACGTCCCAGGAATCGAGTCGTTCGGGTCCGGGCACGGTTCCTGGGACGGATCGACAATACTGAGCTGATAATCCTCCCACAGCATGTAATAACCCGTGACATTGAAGCGGCCCCTGCCATCGGCAAAGCTGGACTTGTAGCCTATCTCGTAGTTGTTCATCAAGTCCGAATCGTAAGAGGTCGGGAAGAACGGCTGACCGCGAGCCCGATTAATGCCACCCTGGCGCACGCCCTGCGTATAGAGGCCGTAGACCATCTGGTCGTCGCTAAATGCGTAACTCAGGCTGACCTTCGGAATGAAGTCGGATTCCTCGCCTTCACGTCCGAACGGTCTGAGGTTGTTTCCAACACGGAACTGTCGAGTCGAACTTACTGCAGTGTCCGGCTCGCCTTCGTTAAACTGGGTTCCGCCCGGATGGTTGACAAAGTAGAAGTTCTCGTTGCTGCGATCGAAGTAACGACCACCTACCGTCAGATTAAGCTCGTCGGTGATGTGCCAGGTCACCTCACCGAACACGGCGAACTGATCCCAGTCGGTATGGCTTCCAGAAGACCAGTGTGAGGTCGCTTGCGGCAGCGTGGTCGGCGTACCGTAATAATTGGAGAAATACCATTCCCAGTACTGCAGCGATATCGATTGTTGGTAAAGATTATCCGCACCGGCACCATCCGGGCCGCCCGTTGTCGGCGTCGCAAACGGCGCCAGCCAGGAGTCCTTGCTTTCCTCGTAGTAGCCGCCAATGATCCAGTCGAAAGTATCGCCCTGGCTTGATAGGCGAAGCTCAGCCGTCAGCTTGTCGTCGTTTCCGAAGTAGGGGTAAGCGCTGTAGAAATCGCCATCGACCGTCGTGCCCTGGCAATACACGGGCCACCATACGACATAGCCTGTATCCGGATTCGCCCAGACGTTGGCACTAGTGTAATAAGGAAAGTACTGGGGGTTGGCGTCGATATAAGCGGGTGTGTAGTTCGAATCGTGGCAATATCCCGAGGCCCAGTAATGGGCGTAGGTCGTAATGTCCGACATTCCATCCCAATTACGATCGAAGTAAGACACAGCCGCGACGAGCTGTGCGAAATCCATATCGCCTTCGACCACCAGAGAGGCCATGTTGAACTCTTCGTTACGATAATCGTCGTGGAAGCGGATGACCTGGAGGTCGCCGACATACGGATCGAAACTGTTGTCCCCCCCTTGTTCGGAATTCTGGTAATGATAAGAAGCCGTCGCCGACCAGGTATCCGTCATGTCCCATTTCAGATGAACGCGGCCACCATAGACGTCGTTTTCGTTCCAGTTATCATCGACGGCATGCGCGTTATCGAGCGTGCCCCAGCCAGCGGGCGCTTTGTTGTTCGCCGGATCGGAGCGGTCCCCCATCCCGTGCCAGTCCGCGGTACGTCCGAACACGTTGTCGATATAGCCGCCGTCACGGTCATTGTAGCCGGCGACCCGCATTGCCAGTTTGTCTTCGACCAACGGGATGTTGAACACAAGCGAACCGCGATAGCTCATATCGCTGTCGCCGCCGCCGCGAACCTCGCCGTCAAATATGGCTTCGTACGTATTCATCACCGGCTTGTTGGTCAGGATGCGCATGGTGCCCGCCTGCGCATCGGAGCCGTATAATGTGCCCTGCGGGCCTGATAGCGCTTCGACACGTTCGAGGTCGACCGCGCGAATCGATGGTTGCGAACCGGTTTGTGTAATTGCGATTTCGTCCAGGTATACGGACGATGTCGATTGGCCGATGTAGTCGGGACCAGTGATCGCGCCACGGAATACGACTGTGCTTGAGCTGCCGCCGTACGTTACGACGTTTACTGAAGGCACAAATCGCGCATAATCCTCCATGCCCTTGGCGCCCATCGCGGCGAGCGATTCCTGCGTAATAGCCTGAATCGTGGCGGGGATATCCTGCACGGAAACGGCTCGTTTGGTGGCCGTTACGATGATTTCTTCAAGCGCGTATGCGCTGTCGTCAGCCTGTTGTGCGTGTACAGCGACTCCCGGATACAGGGCTGCGGTGACTGCAGCGGCTACGGGTGTAATTGATTGCCTGGACGGTGCTTGCATGTCTAAATCCCCCGACGGATTTGGGTTGGCGTCATACGCAATAACACGTATGTGGATAGGGGTAAATTTATTGCAGTTTGATCCCGACTACAAGGTTCATACAGCCCGATCAACGTTTACCCGTGTTTTGTGTTAAAAAAACCACAGTGAAAAACAGGCGATATGACGCAGTATCGCCGTTCCGGCCTTATATCATCGTGTTCTAAGGGCTGCCGTTCTTTTTTAAATTCAACGGCTTGAGATTATGTCCGGCTTCCTTGCGCCAATACCGCCGGCAATTCTTCTTCCGGCCTGTCACGCAGGACAGGTTCCAGAATATGAACCAGTGTCTCCAGGTGTGCCTCATAGTTGCGCCAAAGGTTTACTGAACTCGAGTAGATTGGCAACCGGACCTGTTCCGAACTCGCCGTTTTGACCGCTCGATCGGTTTCATGAAATCGCAGGCAGGCCTCTTCAAAAGGTAAGCCACAAAAATCCAGTATGCGGCGCACATTCGTTTCAAGGTTTGCAACGACCTCCTCGTATTGCACATCAAGTACGAACTCCGGCAATACACCGC
>Ga0224508_10002902_pt1 | contig 14364 bp, 14 predicted proteins | sample SF_Jan12_sed_USG_4_FD_170157 | JGI IMG/M metagenome (GOLD analysis project Ga0224508, IMG submission 170157) | Sediment microbial communities from San Francisco Bay, California, United States - SF_Jan12_sed_USGS_21 | ecosystem: Environmental > Aquatic > Marine > Sediment | place: USA... | reverse complement strand
TAATCCAACCATCCGCTGCATCCGCAAGTTCCAAAGCGAGTGCTGGTGGCTTACTCGATACCACAGCGAGCGTCACTCCGTTTTTCTTAAGGCGCCGGATGGCTTCGGGTGGGTCTAGAATCTCGGCCTGGTCCCAGTTGTAATGCAAATGAACATCCGCTATCGGAGTTGGCCGGTCTGCAATCCCCGGCGGCGACCACAGAAGCACGCTACCGACTAGACCAATCGCGGCGCAACGTAGAACGATTTCACCCCGTTGAAACTGCTGGAAAATGACCCGGGTTGCGTCGTACACAGTGACCCAAATGTGGTATCGACACAGGAGCGCCTGGGCTGATCGCCACCTTGATGGTTTGTCCAGGTTCATTTGATTTTTAAGTCACGTCCCATGTTAAAGCATCTAAGACCACCACTTTCCCGCCATCCTGGGTGTGAAACTATTCGCCCAAGCCAAACTCTAAATGTTGCTATACAACACTAACTCACCGCAAAGGAGACAACAGCAATGAGAAAGCTATCCTATATCATCGTTTCGAGCTTAGTCTCGATACTCTATGTAGTCTCTGCCACAGCGCAAGACAATAATATGAGTTTCTTCATCACCAGTGCGAATCCTGGAAACGGTGGCGATTTCGGCGGGTTGGAAGGTGCCGATGCGCATTGTCAAAAATTGGCCGAATCGGCGGGTGCCGGCGGACGCACGTGGCGTGCTTATCTCAGTACGCAGGGCGCAGAACTAAATGATCCCAATGTAGTACATGCTCGTGATCGCATCGGATCCGGTCCGTGGCACAATGCCAAGGGTGAAATGATTGCAAAAGACGTCGCTGACTTGCACTCCGAAAACAATAATGTGAACAAGGAGACGGCTCTAGATGAGAATGGCCAGATGGTGAATGGTCGCACCGAGAAACCGAACAAACACGACATTATCACCGGCTCGCGACCCGACGGTACGGCTTTTGCCGGCGCATTCTTCCCGGATCGGACGTGTGGCAACTGGACTAAGAACGGCGCAGAAGATACTGCCATGGTTGGTCACCATGATCGTGTGGGCCCAATCGATCATCCGTGGGCGCAGTCCTGGAATTCTGCGCACCCGACACGTGGTTGTACCCCGGATGGATTTAACAGTACTGGAGGTGACGGTTTGTTTTATTGCTTCGCGGCCCAATAGACAAGCGGCGGACAAATTCTCAACTCGTATTGCGGGGTTCAGTATAAAACGCGCATCATTAGTAATACATCACTAAGAATTCCGTTTTTTGTTTGTGCGGGGATAGTGCATAAATGAGTAGTACATTGTCCCGCGAAATGCCGAAAATCGGTGCAACGTACACCCTGTTAAGTTCACGTGCGGGTTGGATTCCCTCTCATATAACCGATTAGTCAATCCGCAACTATCGAGCTTGACCCACGATTAAAATAAAGTGGATGCATCACTGATGCGATGTTACTCGCGCGTATTGAAAACAAACTGGTAGCATAGCGTTCCGTCTAAGGAACAAAGATGAGTGTTGTCATGAATCGAAGTGTATCCATTCGGACTGCAAAGGCGGTCATAGCGCTGGCAGGTGCGTTATTGTTTACTTCTGTCGCGCTTGCCGACGATCAACCGATCGGTGCCGACATTACCGATGTACCGATATTCGATGCGCATGTTCACTACAAGGAACCGGCGTGGATTCCTTATCCTGTGGAAAAAGTGATGGAATTGATGGACGGAAACGGTGTCGCCATGGGACTGGTTTCATCCACACCGGATGAAGGTACGATCAAGTTGTGGCAATACGCACCAAATCGCATCGTGCCGGAACTGCGTCCCTATCACGACGATGCTGGCTCATCGAACTGGACTTCCGTTGCGGGTATGAAGGAATACTTACAGCAAAGACTTGAGCTGCATCCACACGAAGGCATTGGTGAGTTTCACATTCGAAGCCAGGCTATGTGGAATGAACCGTTGATGCGTGACATTATCGCCATGGCCAAAGCGCGTGACATTCCGCTTCACATTCATTCTGGCACAGAAGCCATCCGTTGGGTCTATCAACTCGACCCGAGCGTGAAAATCATTTGGGCGCACGCCGGGCTTGGCGAGCCACCCAGTGCGATCCACGCACTGATGCGCGAGTTTCCCGAGCTGTATGCGGATACATCACTGAGGGAGTACGCCATACTGGGTGACAATCAAGACCTCGAACCACAATGGCAACAAATAATCTTCGACTTTCAAGATCGTCTGATGATCGGCAGTGACACCTGGGTGAATAGTCAATGGGATCACTATTCCGCCATTATTGAGAGCAACCGGCGCTGGCTGTCGAAACTGCCACGCGATGTGGCCGAAAAGATCGCCTATAAGAATGCAGAGAAATTATTTGGTCGATCAATTTCCATGCAACAAATCGGTACGCGCTGATTTACTGAAAGGAAATGAGTTTCGTAGTTAGATATTCCTTAACGGAATACTCATCTGAGCACCTGTAAATCGGTTAAGTTGTCAACAAATTACTACCTACGACACGATTGGATATCGTGATGTTCGACAACCCAATTGCGAGTTGTCAATTGCCGGATATTTCAATTATTTTTTCCGTTTATTTTCCGTGGAATTCGGTTGCGTTATTATTCACACTTGATCCATTCAATTTAGGAGGTGTGTTTCAACAATGAAACTCGTAAAAATTCTTACAGTTGTTTTCGCATCGATTTTAGTTGCCACACAGACACTAGCTGCAGTGCAATCCAAGGCCGTGTCTTATTAAGACGGCGACATCCAATTGATTGGCCGCCATCACTTCGCCGTGGTTTTAACTCTTGTTACTTCTGGTCTTAATCTTAGTAACCAGGCATTGCATAAGAGCACTATAGTCTTCCACTTCCGTCTTGAATTCCGCTATGACGTTTAAGATTAACAACATGATAGCTGGCCCCAACATGAGTCGTCGCGGGTTTTTAGCTTCCTTATTGGCAGCCAGTTTTCTCCCAAATTTAAATGATGCGAGGGCGGATCAATATGGTTCTATTCTCATGCGCTCGATCCCGAGCACCGGTGATAAGATACCCGCGGTCGGTCTGGGTACTTCCGACGAATTTGAAAGTACGGGGCAAGACCTCGATCCGCTGCGCGCAGTTATACGTCGATTCGCCGACTTAGGTGGAACACTGGTGGACACCGCACCCATCTATGGTGATGCGGAAACCATCATCGGTGAGCTGGTGGACGATTTAGGGTTGGTGGATCAATTGTTCATTGCCACCAAAGTACGTACGAAGGGAAAGCAGGCCGGTATTGAGCAGATGGAACGCTCGCAACGATTACTGATGAAAAAACCGCTCGATCTGATGCAGGTGCATAGTTTAGTCGATGTTAAGACACAACTGGCCAATCTCAGACAATGGAAAGAGGAAGGACGAGTGCGATATATTGGAATCACTCATTCGCGCGTGTCCGCCTTTCCAGAATTGGAACATCTGATGCGAACCGAAGCTCTAGATTTCGTGCAACTGAACTACTCCTTCACTGAGCCGGATGCGGAGGAACGATTATTGCCACTCGCTGATGACAAGGGCATTGCCATCCTCGCAAACCGACCGTTTCAGAATGGTCAAATGTTCAGACGGGTCAAAGGTAAATCGTTACCACCATGGGCAGCGAACTTCAATTGTCACAGTTGGGCGCAATTTTCGCTTAAGTATATCCTCGCCCATCCCGCGGTGACTTGTGTGATTCCGGCTACTAGTAACCCAGACCACTTAGTCGATAACATGGGAGCGGGATTGGGCAGACTGCCGGATGAGGCTACTCGTCGGCACATGCGCGAGTATGTGGCATCCTTATGACAGGAGCGGATAAGACTGGGTCAAGCCACCTGATTTCTCCTCCTAAAAATGAGCCCAGTAGTAGCGGGGGTTTTCCACCTGCGGAAGGTTTCGGTGTTGTCCGCAAAAATTAAAGTCACCGTCAACACGGTGCTAATTCATAATTGTGATGCAACCCACCCAGCACCGCATTCGCAATGACACCCAACTTTTCGCTGATACGATGACGCCCAACAGACGTTGGTTTCGGGATAGTGTCAGGTGATTCGGGAACTCCAGGACCTAATGCCATGTGCGGTCTTGATTGATTGTAATAAGCGGCCCACGCTTTGAGAATATGTCGGAGATGCGATTCGTTGATGGGAATCATATAATCGAGACACTCTCGTCGCATCAATCCGATAGCGCGTTCGCAGATCGAGTTTGCCTTGGGACTTCTATATGGCGTCTTTATAACGCGTAACCCCAAGTTGTCAACCGTACGATCAAAGTCGGCCGAGAAAATACAGTCTCGATCATGAATGAGGTATTGATACGCATGATCCGAGGGAATGGCTTCACGCAGTTGTTGCCTTGTCCACTCGGCAGTGGGATGCTCAGTGACATTACAATGCAAAAGCCTCCGTGAGCCATGTTCGATAATGATCAAGACGTAGAGCAAACGAAACGTTGCCGTAACGACAACACAAAAATCACAATCAACAATGCCCACAGCATGATTTTGTAAGAACATCGACCAGCGTTGATCGCCACGAGGACAGCCGTGGGGTCGTTTTGGCATATATTTTCGAATGGTTCGAGGTGAAACACGAATCCCCAGCTTCAGATACAACTCATTCGCAATTCGTTCTTCGCCCTATAAAATAGGCCATCTCCCGGATCAACTGCTGGAGTTGCAATGGAATAGGGGGCCGACCCGGGCGGGATTTGTAATGCCATAACATTCGGAAACCAAGTCGATGCCAGCGTACTAACGTGCGAGGTTTCACAATGACTAATGCATCACGCCAATCAAAGCGTTGTGATAGCACTACCATCGTAAACCGAGTAGCCGGATCAGTGGGTTTTCGTGATGATTTTCGTTCCTGATAAAGTGCTAATGGCTTACGAAGGAAACGAATTTCAGAAGCTAGTGATTCGCGAGGTCGAAACAACAGTCCAAAATATGCCAGTGCATCACAACGAAGACGGAATAGAAGTGACGCAACGGACATAATGACTAAACACGATGCTATGTTTGTGAATCCGTCGAGTGTTTTGTAAGAATTACTGTGTGTACATAATATTTACGGATGACAACCTAAATGTACAAATCGATAAATAGGTTACAAGGTAACAGCTTCAACTGGAGAGAAAAATGAAAGTGATTAGAAGTGATATTAAAAGACTGTTTTAGTTACGTTTTGGACACGGTCAATTCCCTAATTTAGGGTTGCTAATGAGCATACGTGAATGAGCGTATATACGTATATGTAAGTATGATCACGCAAAGGTATTGAGCATCACATGTGAATGAATAACGAGGATCATGATGCATCGTTAACTTTGACAGTGGAAGTAAGATTACCAAGGATTACACGTCATGACATTTTTCAGTCACGTTTTAGTCACGGTCAATGACTTACCTGTAGTGAACACCTATATATAAAGGTGTGACCACGTCTGGGACTGTTTCATCATTCCCGTCGAAGCAGTCAATAGACGTAGTAGATAAACACTCAGTCAAATCAGCGATGCCGTTGAGTGTTTTGTTCGAATCTATATGTGCACATAATATTTGATGTGGAGGACAAGGCACAACGATTTCTATCTACGCATGGAGTCGTAAACAACTTGTTTCGACTTGGACGCCACTTGATACGAGCATGTCACTATCGAATGTTTCGAGCTAAAGCGTTCAGTGAATGGCAACAGGTGACGTGCGCCTGCTAAATACGGTGAGTCACTCTACTCGTGAAATCGTTTACCCGCACCCCGTTAACTTGACGATGCCGTTTAAGAGCAGCTTGAGTAATTCTAAGTTTTGTTGTCCTGCGATTGGAGAAGTTTCTGCGCCCGAAGCATGCCATAAGCAGTGTGATTCCTGTGGGTAAAAGCGACGGCTTTAAGGTCACCGGATTTCATCCAGCCAACGGTTTCTTCGAGTTCACTTTCAAGTAGTTGAACTTCTCGATCAGGGTTTTCCAATACCAGCGAAAACCAAAATGGCGCGACTTTGTGGTAGTACAGATCGTGAAGCTTTGCGAGTTCCATATTGCCAATAATACTATTGACGACTTGATGGCGATTCTCGTTAATATCCCAGAATGAGTCGGCGTTAAACTTCTTTCGCAATGATTTAACTGGTGTAAGAAGTGCCTCAAGCCGGTCAATGGCATTTTCGTCGTGAAGCCTCGGTGATAGCCGACCTATGAGTTCCGCAATTTCAATTCTGAGTGTGTATGTATCCTCGAATGTTTGGCGATCGCCGGCAATGACAATATTGCCGACGCCGTGGCGAACGTCAATTAACCCGTCGGCTTTAAGTCGCTGCAAAACTGCCCGAATGGGTGTCCGGCTCATCCCGAATTCGATTGCTAGCTCGTTCTCGCGAAGCGGCGTATTAAACGGATACACCAAAGTACATATGCGCTGGCGTATTTTCTGGTACACCACCTCAACGGTCAGGCTTGAGTCCCCATCAGTGACTGGCAGTTTCGGTGTCTCTTGCTTAGATAGAGAGTTAGTTGCCATTCGTTATTACTGCTTGATCATCCAACCAGCGGATTCTTAATGCCCTCGAAATAATCTTCCCAAATTTCCCAGCGGATCATTTACGTTTGCCAGGCGCAGGCAGTCCCACAACATCGCCTGATTGCTGCAGATCACCGGTTTTCCTACAAGGCGCTCAATGTCCTCGACAACATCTATCGTGCGTAGCGCACCGCAGCTGATTAAGACAGCGTCTGCATCCGGGCGATCAATCGCTTGAGCAAATTCGACCAGGTATTCGGGCGCCACGCGAATCATTTCATTGTCGTAGTTCAGGTTCATCCCCTGAAAGTTCGCCAGTTCAAATCCAGCGTTTAGAAGATACGTCGCTACGTTGGTGTTTAATTCATCAGCGTAGGGTGTGCCGACCGCAAGCCGGCTTGCGCCAACAGCATTCAATGCCTTGCGCACGGCTCCCATCAATGTCGTTGTTTTTGCGCCGGGCGCCCCCTTTTTTAACTCCGCTTCCGATTTCTCCTCTCCCACGGCAACGGTGCCGGATGTGCACGCAAAACCGACTACGTCGAGTTTGTCATCAGGCAGTATGCGACCAGCGGTTTCGGCTAGACTGCTACCTAAATGAGCGAGGCTTTCGGTTGAAATTTCTTTCGGCATGACCGCACGAGAAAAGTACACACCCACGCCCTGCGGGGCATGCTTTACCATGTCGTCTTCTATTGTCTGCTCATTGGGTATCAGTACAAACCCGATCTTGGCACGATGGTTTCGACCCTGGTCAAACCTTACATCCCAGGCGTCGGATTGGATGGCGTAGTCAGATATTGCTGCCATTGCGCGGTTCCTCCAAGAATATAAAAAGACAGTTCAGGCTTCAACAGCCCCTGGTATCAACACGTTTCGATAGTTATTCGGGCGCTGACCGCCCGTTATAACTGTTGCGAGAGCTGCTTAAGTATTAGCAAATGTATACATCTATTCGATTTGTGTCAATGAACTCAAGAACCAAAATAGCCAGAAGTTAAATTAAAGATACATATAAATGCAATATAAAGAATTATTTAGTTATCTTCTGCGCTGCCCAACTCTATTGACAAGATTGCAAAGATCTTTAATGATGTATACATCTATAGTCATGTTTGTTGGAAACTCACAATGAAACCAGAAATTCAGAATCGATTAGCAGCACTCAACACAAGCATGCAAGAGTCAGAAGTTGACCAGTGCGTGTTCTCGGACGCGGATACCATTGTTTACCTGTGTGGTTTTGCCAATTACCTGGGGATGGAGTTCGGGCGGGCGTCTTTGCTCGTTGTGGCGAGGGGTGAGGAGCCAGTGCTTATCACACCATCTCAAGAAGCTGAAATGGCAAGAGAAATGACAAGCTTGCGTGTGCACGAATGGTCTGATGGTATTGATGATGAATGGCGAAAACCTCTGGCGGCGATGATCGAGCGGAGCAACGCCAAACACATCGGTTACGAGATTGATAAAACACACCCAGCAATAGCACGTAATTTACAAGCAGCCGCGGATAGACGGAACGCTACGCTAAAAGATGTGACAACACTTATCGGTAACTTAAGGGTGATCAAATCCGAAAGCGAGTTGGCCACTATGCGTCAGGCCGGACAAGTGGCTGTAGCGATGGTTGAGGCTGGCCGGGCAGTCATCGGAGCCGATGCCCCCGAATATGAGGTAGCTTTGGCAGTGATTGCCGGGGGAACGCGTAAAGCAGCTGAATTTCTTGATGGCACCGGCGACGACGTTTTCAGCTCCCCCACCATCTACAATTTGCAGGTGATGCAGTCCGGCCATCACACCTGTATGGTGCACCGACGATCTTCTGCACGACTGATGGAGCAGGGCGATCCGGTGTATCTGTGTTTTTGCGGCATCGCCAATTTCAAGCACTTCAAGCTGGGGTTTGACCGCGAGTTCTGGATTGGTTCTGTCACCGATGAGGAAGTACACGCATACGAAACGGCAGTAAAGGCACAGCAAGCGGCCCTGGTGGAAATTCGGCCCGGTGCAATTGCAAAAGAAGTGCACGCCGCAGCTGAACAGGTTTATGTGGATGCGGGCTTTGGGACGGCATACCGCACCGGTCGAGCCATTGGTTATTCGTTTCTGGAAATGCCGGAACTTAAACGCGACGACGACACCGTGCTCGAAGCCGGGATGACTTTCGCTGTTGATGGTGGGATCGGAGTCCCGCAAAAATTCGGCGCGAGGATTGGTGACTCAATCGAGGTAACCGATACCGGGTTTAGCTATCTCACGAACTACCCTCGCGAGTTGGCCGTCGTATAACATCGATGAAAATTCGATCGATTAGCACGATCGCTGTTCGGATACCCGTGGTGCGAGTCGCTGCTTTTTCGAGGGTATCGACTAACCCATGCTGAACGTACTATCGTCCAAAACATTGATGCAAACGGTGTTGTTGATGTTTGAGAAACGCGAGGGGCGATAAATGAAGACGCACTTAAAAAATTCGCTATTGATACATAGATAGAGGTCAATACTTTGGACAAACTGAATGCTCATACGCTACAGGCGTTGTGTTCTCAACTGGCAGCGCATCCGTGGGGAGAAGAAGAGCTCAACGAATTGGTCGACCCGAAGCTCGGCGTCATTACCGGCTTTCAGGAGTTGCTTGAAGAACTCGAAGTACTCAGGCATGTTGACCTGGAATTTACTGCCCCCGCGCAGGGCGTGCAGCGAAAACGAAAAGTATAGATGCGTGATGAAGAGTTAGCTTTCGCATCGATTAGCGCGCTTTCCGCAGGACTTGCCTCGGAGGATATTTCATCGCCTACAGCACTTACGCAGTTTTTCCTCGAGCGCAGCAAGCGTCTCAATGCTGACTGCCATGCGTTTATAGAAATCACCGAACAAAACGCACTCCGTGATGCGGAGCGTGCGGACAATATGCACGACACCGGGCTACTACACGGCATACCGTTTGCGTCGAAAGATTTATTCGATGTGGCGGGAGTAAAAACCACAGCGGGTTCACGCGTGCTGGCAGATAACACGGCGAACAGCGATGCGACCGTCATCAAGCGGTTACGAAGTGCCGGCGCAGTGAGTCATGGAAAACTGAATCTGCACGAGTTCGCCTACGGCATCACCGGTGAAAACGCAGTGTACGGAACGCCCGTCAATGCGTACGACAAAACCCGTCTTGCCGGTGGATCATCGAGTGGGTCTGCAGCCGCTGTTGCATTCGGTTTGGTACCTTTTACGTTGGGCACCGATACGGGCGGATCAATTCGAGTGCCTGCTGCGTTATCGGGGCTTGTTGGTCTCAAACCAACATTTGGACGTATCTCACGATCTGGCGTCTTTCCCTACTCGTGGTCACTCGATCATGTTGGCACCATAACGCGTACTGTTGCAGACGCGGCACTGATCCTGCAAACGATTGCCGGCGAGGATAACGACGACCCCGATAGTTCAAACGAACCCGTCGATAATTACGTCGCAGCACTTGAGCAGTCGGGAAATCTGAACAAATTGAAAATTGGTGTTCCAAGAACATTTTTTTTCGAAAATGCCGATCCGGAAATTCTGGCAGTGACGGAATTGGCAATCGACAATTTGCGAGCGCATGGCGCACAAGTGATTGATGTAGAGTTGCCTAAAATGGAACATACGCGAGCTGTTTCGCTAACCGTGCAAATGCCCGAGGCGCTGAGCGTTCACTCCCGGTATCTGGAGGATCGAGGTCATTTGTATAGCCGTGATTTTCGCGCCGGGATTGCCTTGGGGCAATGCCTTCTAGCCGAACACTACATACGCGCCAAACGAATGATGACGCGATATCGACAACAGATAAATACCGTGTTTGAAAAAGTCGATCTTCTGATCACCCCGACCACACCCACTATTGCACCGAGGATAGGTCAGCCACGAATCACGATTGGCAATAATGATGAAGCAATTGGAAACGCAATTACGCGTTACACATCGTTTTTCAACATGACAGGGCACCCTGCGCTCACAGTGCCCAGCGGCTTGCACAGCCAGGGCCTGCCAATGGGAGTACAGATTATTGGGCGCTACTACGAAGAGGCAGAGGTACTGTTAGCCGGCTCGGCGCTAGAAGAAAAATTTCAGATTCCGAAACCCTCTTTCCATGAAAGATATGAAAACGTGGGCGAATTTGTATCGGCAGCAGAAAAATAAACTTAAGTGTTGTTTTTGCGTGACAATCTTTGGGGATTACCGAAGTCAACGACAAAATATGGCTTGTCAGCTTCATGCATTATGACTTAGGATTCTTTGACGAAGACGCAAACTGTAGCCCGTCAGGGAAAGTTTGGACAAAAAGGGGTAGTTGAATATGAGAGAGTTGTGATTCATAGCTAACCTTTCTAAAAAAGGTCATGACTCCAAATTACAATTTATGACGGTTTTCAGTCACGTTTTAGTCACGGTCAATGGTTGAACAAGGAAAGGTGCTACGTAAGTTGTTATCGCCATTGAGAAAACCCCAATTTTCATTGAAAGGCTTAGTGGATATAAATCCACGGGCCGATCACGTTTTCCATAGATGCGAATTGTTATAAGCTATTGAATTAAAAAGGGAAATGGTGGGCCCGGTAGGACTCGAACCTACGACCAATGGATTATGAGACCACAACGACAAATAATATTATTCAGAAAATCAACACGTTATCGTGCACCGGCCTAGTGAAAAAGTGACTGAAGATGACTAGAAGCGACACAAGACGACTGCTTTCAGTCACGTTTTGGTCACGGTCAATGACGTTCCTGTAGTGAACACCTATATTATATAAGGTGTGGCCACCTCTGGGACTGTCGCATCATCCACGTCGAAGCAGTCAATAGACCTAGTAGTCAAACACTCCTTCAGCGATGCTGTTGTGTGTTTTGTTCGAATTTATATGTGCGCATAATATTTGCGAATAACAAATGTTGCGCAAGGTGCAATCATGTTGATAGTTTCGTATTGTGTCCCTGATCTCTCTGATTTCTCTAATCATTCAATGATAACTAAATGCCAACGCTTTTTTTCATATTCTGGTAGCAGTAGATGTTTAACCGGATCAGCAATTGCAGCAACTATTTTGATAGTTGTGTGCGCTGTTTTGATCGTAGTCCCGCAACCGGTTTTTGCCGATGACTACCGCTCGCGATTTAATCCTGTCAGACCCGCACACTATATCGCCGCCCTTGCTGACCCCGATGCGAACGCTGGGAGCAACGCCGAAACATGGGGCTACTGGCCACTTGATCCCGGACCTCGAGGCATCAGGCTCAACAACTATTCACACCTGCTGGCTTCCGACGGAGTCGCACCGGCTAAGTGGCAATTTAATCAATCGGCGTGGTGGCTGGAGGAAAATGGACTCATCATGGAAGCGCCTGAATTTCCCTTACCCCCCGGAGAATATCTCGTGACCGGGGGTCGGGCCGTGCTTTCCGCTTTGATTGTCTATCCTGCTGACAAAAACGGTAATCGACGTTGGGAGCTTGAGCAAAACGCCAGTGTGCATGATGTGACCCATCTTGGGTGTCGATCAGCGGTTTATACGCCATCCTCGACCGATAAAATGTGCACCCCGGACAACGCACCGCGCGACGCCTTTCGGGTCGCTGCCGGGCAACCTATGCCACCGGTAGAAGGATGCAATAAGCAGGACTATGCCGTGCTGATCGTTGTTGGTTTGCCAAAACAAGAGTGATCTTTTCTTTGCGAAACTGTAAATCATGTCTCCGGTAAGGACCCTAATTTCAGACACGGTCGCTTACTAAAATGATACCCCTCTACATATACGTACAAACATATGGAAAGCCATGTTTAGAATTATTGCACACTACAATGGTAGCCCAGCGTTTGAGCTAAATCTATCAGCTGTAATTGTCCGTTTTTTTGCCGATAGCTTTATGTTGTAGCGCAGCGACCGGCACCGGTTCTTTTATCCTAACCAACGGCGGCTTCGAGTATTTTGTACGCATTCGATTGAATGCACAAAGTGGTTGTATTTGGGGTTTACAACGTCGCCGGGTACGTCCGCTCTAGATGAAAACAGACGGCGAACCGTTTTTCCAGCGACCGGCAGTTGTGGGTCGGTTTTCCCCCTTCGACGAATGGGTATCTACCTGCTCTGTTCGTTTGAATTCTGCCGAAAAGTTACTCCGCACTTGTGGCAGTTCTTCGGGATACCCAATAATCTATAACGGTATTAGTCCCCATCACTTTGATGATACACAGGCTTCATCTCATGTGACGGGATGCTGACGCTGTCCACAAACACATGATGCCGCCATCTGCGATTGTGCACCACATGACGCACATTGAGATCGTCCGGTACGGTGACGGCATTGTCGTGGCCGGCAGTCGTATCGCTGAGTTCGATCCGTATCTTTTGATTCATGTTTGCTTGTTCAGTCATAACCCACCTCTTGCCCGTTTATGTGTTAATCGACTGTGGTGGATCGAGGGGTCTGCGCGGGCCCACACCCCAAGACCCCTAGTAGGCCCGCGCATTCCGTTTCCCCCCAAACCACACACCCCAAGTGTGATTCGTCAAGCGATGTCTATCGCTTGAGAGACATTAGACCTGATGGCGCTAACAAAAAATATTCGTTCGATTGCTTAGGTAGGGATGCATAGGTAGAGGTACCTAGATCAGTCGTAGCACTAGAAAAATCAACAAAGACGACACAGCTCGAGTGTTAGACCTGACGATACGAAACAATGTTTAACAAGATTAACTTATGAATCGACCGGATATTTTGTCGAACGACTGTTGTCCCACAGATAGCTGACTGAATTGAGGGTAGCGTTAAATGTCCCTTTTTTGGCCGTAAGTACTCGGTCGTCCATACGAACGACTTTGTCAACTTATCGTTTATCGGGTCAATGTTCTGCGAATCGAACTTGCTATCAAATCGAGTAGGCGCACGTCACCGGCCGCCACTCTCTAAAAGCCTGAGCTCGAAACATTCGGTAGTGACACGCTTTCATCAGGTGACGTCCTAATCGAAACAGATTGTTGACGGCTCCGTGTGTCGACAAAAATCGTTGTGTTTGTCCGAGTGACTTGAACCGCCGCATCTGCCTTTCTTGTTCGCGCGTGGGTTGGTGGGAGTTCTAACCATTGTGTAAGCGAGAGTAAAGCAAAGCAATATAGAGCAATTAATTCAGAATCTTAGTTTGATTTGGTTGTTCTAGAGTATTCCTATTTCTTGGCTTTATCTGTCAGCTTGTGCACCCTTATTGCACCATCTGCCAATTCGAAAAGCGAAACCCTCCTGATTCATTCACGGTCAATTCACACCGCCTTGTCACGAGCAATGAGCGCGGCTAACTAAGGTAAGTATACGGCTGCAGGCCATAACCGGTAATACAAAACATTGACATCCAATCCCGCCGAAGCTTGGTTTGTTCAATACCGCAATGGCTCGAGTTTGTCGAGACGAGAGCCCAAAGGCGGGCGGTAGAGATGCTGCCATTGGGCCGCGGGTTCAAGTCTGACCCGCAGCATTAACGGACCGGTTCGGCGCAATAGTGGTCAAAAGTTCACCGTCCCGATGAGTGTTCCGGTCTTGGCATCTTTGATGAACGCTTTGAGTTGCCCGTCGCTGTTTCTTTTGCCTAACACCACCAACTCCGGTGCCGCACTACCGCCGATGTCCGCACACACCGCCAGATCCTGGGGCGTAAACCGCTTGTTGAAAAACACCGTGTTGATCAGCTGCTTGCTCTTACTGTCCTTCACCGTCGCCTTGGTGTTCCCCCCCTCGGACCGCCTTCCCAAGACCACCACTTCCTCCGATCCGTTGTTGTTAATG
>Ga0224508_10002901_pt1 | contig 14365 bp, 13 predicted proteins | sample SF_Jan12_sed_USG_4_FD_170157 | JGI IMG/M metagenome (GOLD analysis project Ga0224508, IMG submission 170157) | Sediment microbial communities from San Francisco Bay, California, United States - SF_Jan12_sed_USGS_21 | ecosystem: Environmental > Aquatic > Marine > Sediment | place: USA... | reverse complement strand
GAAAAATAATAATTCTGACATCATTTCATTTGCAGACATTTGTGACAAGCTAAAATTATCTGATGTCACATCTGAGAACTGTTGGAAGTCATATTGTACCCTGAAAAGACAGACAAGCAAATTTACCAGAGCAAAGGCGATGTGTCTTGCCATTTACCAGACCTGCAGAGACAGCTGCATTCCATTTAATGAGGAAAAAATCCGAGACATAGTGTGCCAAAGCTTGGGGGTCAAAAATGCACCAATGCTAAAAAATCTCATCTTTAAGACAGAAAAAGAAAAGTGCCATACTAAACCAAATAACAGGGAGGCATTCTATCTGAATTTGCATCTCTCCCAGGCACAAAAAGACCATAATATGGATGATATTACCATCCTAAGACGGATTACAGTAAGATACTATGAAACCATTGTAAATCCGCCCTCTTCTTCTTCCTTAAAAAATAATGGATTATCGCTTGTCATGAGAAATAATAATAGTTCAGATTTCAACACTCTGGCCAAAAGGGCCGTGACACTAGCTATTCAGAGGTGCATCAGACAATGAGCAGCAACATCATACCATCAAAGATTAAAGTAAAGATTTCAGAAATACTTTCACCAGCTGTAAGTGTAGGAATATGTACTCTATCCAACATTGACAAGTTTGCAGAGATTGCAAGAAATAATCCGGCGTCACTCCCTGAAATCAAACTGGCAAAAGTAGACGGAAAACTTTATGCAATTAATCACCATGATGTCATATTGGGATGCAGGAAGGCAGGCCCAGATGTCATTTCAGAGATTAACGGAATAATCACAGATGATGATGACATCTGCAAAGGATCTCCTGGAATTTTACTTGCACATTTCAAAGAGATTTTAGAAAATGAAGTGTTCAATCCAGTCTCAATCTTTGATAGCATATACTATCTCGAAGAGAAACTACAGTTACAAAAACAAGACATACTTGAAATGCTACACATCAGCAGAACACCATTTGAGAAAATAATCCTCTCCAAAAATAACGACCACATCTCTGCAAAATCAATCGAGCAGTTACAGCTAATTGTAAACCAACTATCCCAGAGAAAGAACCTAGTGCCATCTCAGGTATGTGTTCCGTTGTATGTAATATCAAAGATTTCAAGACTGGATGAAGAGTCACACCAGTTACAGTTGATATCTCAGATTCATTCGGACCTAGATGCAATGAGTGATGGCTCCTTTGCATGGACCACTCCTGAACAGATTGATTCTATGATAAAATACATCCGACAAGATGCAACACATGAGGAAAACAACAGAGAAGAATCAACTGTAGCTAACATGACAAAAACAAAAGATGTTGGAGGATCAGGGAAAAAATCCAAAAAAGAGAAAGACAATACAAATCCTCAAACTGAAAAGCTAGACTCTGAAACCCTTACCGTAAAAAAATCAATACCTAACATGATAATTATCCCTGATGAGAAGACGGGCAAGCCCAAGATTCTGGTAAACAAGAGAACTGGTGCAGTATCAAAAATAGAGCCATCAGACAACCATAGCATCATAAAAACTGCTTCTGTAGGCACAAAATCTCTCTATTCCATACCGCTTGATGTCACAAAGCATCTGGAATTTGACGAGTCTCAGGTAAAGCACAAGAACTTTGAGTCGTCAAAGCAGCTAATTGACGCACTATCCGGTATGTTTCCAAAGGATGCAAAGCTGTCCGTATTTTGGAGTGTGGTACAATAGTTCCATGAATATTATATCAAAAAAAGATAGTCTGTCGGAACTTGACAGAAAAATAAAACGTATTTTGTTCTACAAGAAAAAAATTCACAAAAATTCTACATGCAGCAATATTATGGAGATGATGCATCCTGATATGCGGTTTACTGTTTCACAAATAGCATTCAGGGTAAGTAAGCCCCATGCTTACACAAAAAAGATTGTATTGCAGATGCACTCAGATGGGTACCTATTCCATGATGGAAAAAAATACAACAGGACATATTTTCTATCAGATACTGGAAGATGGTTTGCGATTTGCGTAAAGTTGGATTACATATCGTTCCAGTCATTGTGCATATTATCTCAGACATACCACAAAGTCAAAAGAGACCCAAACAATAAAGCAAGCTGTTACATGATATCAAAGTTCAGAGATATATTTGACAAGTCATACGATGATGAAGATGGTACATGTGCAAGTGCAGTGTATACGTCAAGAAACATTTCACAGTCAATTAGAATGCTGACTGACAGGAATTTATTGTATTGGGCAAACGAAGATTTTGTAAAGATGAGCCCTGGAGTTTTTGATCGTTTGCAAAAACATGATAAAGACTTTGCATCTCTTATGTTATGGCAGGACAAAATATTTGAGACATGCAGGAACGAGCAATTCAAAGCAGTCATGACCAGTACAGAAAAAAAGAATCTGTTCTCATTCATTGTACAAATCAATAGAAATGAAAGGTCCACTCTGACTTCCTGAAATTTGGAAGTGAGACTGGACCTTTTGAGTTTCAGAGTTTTATTGTTATTCATGATTGTTCTTTGTGGAAGCAGTAGAATCACTCCGTATCCTTTTGCTTGTATCAATGCTTGGTATTGCAGCAGTATTTGATGTAAAGTCAAGGAAAATTCCTGATGTAATATGGCTGATTTTTGGAGGGATTGGTGCAGTACTTTATGCCTGGGATTATGATGGAGTGACTTCATACCATGTCATCACTATTTTCACATCTATCTTTGCAGGAATGATGTTATGGAGATGGAAAATTGCAGGATCAGCTGATGCGTTTGCCATTCTTGCAATGGCTGTAATCCTGCCAGTGCATTACGAGTTTGTAATGATGCCAATAATGATTCTGGTAACGGCATTTTTCCTAGTTGTGATTTTTGTTACTTTGTATAATGTATTTCTGAATTTATCTGATATAATCAGATCAAGAGAGATGGACATATTCTCTGAATTTTCAGAACCAAGATACAAAAAGATTTTTGCATTTCTTGCCGTTCACAAGAAAAGAAGGTTTGAAAAATTTGTAATTCCCACGGAGAATTCAATGAATCAAACACACAATGTCAAATTATTTGTGTTTCTGTCATCTAGAAACAAAGTACCAAGAGACAATCAATTACTGCAATCAAATGAAATGTATGTGCAAAACATTCCACCGTTAACAGCTTACATGTTTGGTGTTGGTTTGTTTTTGTTGTTACCTGAAATTATATCAATGATATTTTAATAAAAATAATTACTCCTATGATGATTATATCAAATCTTTGCTGTAATGTCTGATTAAGAATATCTTGATTATCTCAATCATTTCTGAATCCTTTTCAAATGTTATGATCAAGATTCTACCCGTTGCAGTTTCCTTTTTATTAAAATTCCACATACTTTTTTGATTTGGGAAAATTTTGGTCACTATCAAACATCCATAAACCAAACGGGCAGCTTGACTCAGTAAGAGATTTCTTAGGAATTACAGACAAATCCAAGATATCATGCTGTCAGGTAATCGTACCCATTGCAATTGACGTCAAGCTTGCCATACAGTCAGCTTCAAACATTCTGGGACTGCTATCAAAAAACCCATACCACAACACAGTACGTTCCTTTGAGATCTGGTGGGACGGCATAAAAAAGCAACTCAATCTAGTTCTGGCATCTCATAGTCCAGAAGACCTGGAATCCTTCAAGACTGCATTCTCACAAATGTATCCTAATGCCACATATTCAAACCTGAAAATAATTACGCCTGAGTGGTATTCTGTGTCAAAAGATTACAAGATATTTGACGTGTCAACTCATCACGGTCATTACAGTGTCTTGTTTGACAAGTCAAATGCCCATTCTGCAATCACCCGAATTGCAAACACGGTACAGCTTGCAGAATTTGCGTGGATTCAGTTTGTCTTTGCACCATACAACTTTGCCCCGTATCTCAAGTCACACCACAACCAGCTAAACCGCAGAATCAAGTTTGTCACAAGCAAAAAGTTTCGGAACTGGATTGACGAGATAAAAGACACAAAGCCATATGAGAACCCAGAAAATGGAATGGATTTTTACAACAACTACAAGACAATGCAAGCAGACACATCACAAAAGATGCAAAAGTCGCATGTCATCATGAGCATCAGAGGACTGTTATCCTCATCTGAAAACAGAAATCTAGAATCAATTCCATTTGATGACATCAAGTCAAAATATGAGCATCTGACATCATACACTTACAATCATTCAAAATTCTATAACAAAAAACCAAAAAAAGCAGGATCACCAATCACAATATCAGGTGTAAAAAAACATTTTGAGCGACAATCATTATTTGAATTAAGACTTATTCCTGCTGCAAAAAAACCATTTGAAAATGCGATTAATGACTACTTTAACGCATCAAAACTGACCGGTAACTACAAGACAAGAAAACCATTACCTTTTCTTGTACTAAACATTGACGAGGTGTCTTTGTTTGTGCATCTGCCTGATGCAGTAACTACAAAAAACTTGCAGACATCAAGAAACGTTTCATTGCCATCCAAAGTGACATCGAAGAAGGGATTCAATCTGGGATATTCTGAGGAATCCAAAATTTTCAGCCAGTATGGCAGAATAGTAAAATCAACTGATGAAGAATGTTCAGTGATATCACCTGAAGATTTCTCAAGACACATCTACTGTGTAGGCGGGACTGGCTCTGGCAAGACTTCGCTAATCCGAGAGATTGCAAAGCATCTTGAAATCTCAAATCTCAACGGAACATTCCCAAATGCCTTCATTTACTTGGATCCTAAAGGTGATGACTCGTTAAAGTTCATTCAGCAGTGTAATGAAAATTCAATGAATAATGGCAATGTGAATTTCCTGGATCCGATTGAAACTGATTTCTCAATTAATCCATTAGAGCTGCCAAAATACAATCCATCAGAAAGACAGGAAACAGTTTCACGATACGTTGGATATTTCATGGAGATTTTAAAAGAATGGTACAACCAGCAACAAAGCTTTGTGCAGATGGAGAGAATATTTCGCGTGTTGCTGTTTTACATGTACCAGAATAATGATGCACCAACTTTTTTGGACATGTATGATATTATAATCAACATACAAGAGGAACAAGAAAAGTTCCTGCAGATAATGTTCAAGGCCTTGGGGATGCCAGACTCTGAGGCAATGAAGCAGGCCCTGACATCAATTGCGACACTAAGACCTGAATCATTCGTGCCGCTGCTAAACAGGGTAGAGCAGTTCGCCACTGACCCAATATTAAAAAAAGTATTTTGCGTAAGACATGGAACAGTAAAGTTTGAAGACTTGATAGAGCCAAACCAGTATACAATAGTCAGGATATCCTCACTGCATCTGGCTCACCATGTACAGCCATTGGCAATTCAGGCATTTGTCATAAAATTATGGTTTACCATACAGGAAAGAGCTGGAAGAATTGAGAACGAGAAGGACAGAAACTATGTCGTGTTAGCTTTGGATGAATTTCAAATAGTATCAGACCTGCAGATATTGCCAATGATATTATCCCAAGCAAGATCATATCGTCTTGGATTATTGCTAGCACATCAGACAACGGCCCAAATTTCTGACTCGTTACTGGAAGAAATCACCGGAAACTGTGGAACTCAGCTATCTGGTAGAATATCTGGCAAGGACGCATCAAAATTGGCAAACGTCTGGGATCCAAGATTCTCAAAGGAAATTCAGCAACAACTAGCATCCCAGGAGGACTATCGCTGGACAATCAAGATGCGTGCAGCTCCAGGTGAAGAGCAGTCAACTCCACTCCAGTTTTGGCTTCATCATCCTCCGGCCATTAATGAGGATAAGCAATTCCTGAGGGATTTCATCTCGGGTCAAAATAGACTGTACGGGAATGGCAAGATGGAGAGTTCGTTTGAAGCAAATGATAATTCATCCATACTGCAGCAAAAGCAGATAAAAAAGGACAGGTGGATGAGATACATAACCGTTTCACTTCCTGAAAAGAAACAATGGCAAATTATGGTGGCACTGCACAAGAAGAGTCCACTCCAGCTAATTGAAATTACAGAGCAAGTAAAGGCAGAAACCCGTGATGATGTTGTATCTATCCTAAAGAAAATGATAAAAAATGGAATTGTAGAAAAGGATGATTCAACTCGGAATGTAAAATATTTTTTGTCCAAAAAAACAGTTGAGGATTATTTTACAATTGACTATGCCCAGATAGGAACAGCTGAGGATATTCCTAGAGTCACACATAAAGTCATACAAAAGTATCTGGATAAAGAAATTTTTATTTCGTTGGCATCTCAAGATATTGAGAAAGAAAAGTATCGCTCTGACATGATTGGATACCATTATGATGAGGAAAAGTCAATCAGCATAGAGATAGAATCCGCAAGTGAATTGGCAAGTCATCCAGAGCATGCAAGATTCAACATGGAAAAGTGGAGGGACATGGGATTTGACATGTGTCATTGCTGGTCTGAAAGCAAAAAACTATTGGAGGTTTATGATTCCCAGGTAACTGACAAGAAAAATGTCAAGGCATTTCTGATTTAAAACACTTCATCTAATGGATTGTAGCTGTTATCGTTATCATCATCTTGCTTTTTTTGCACAATGGTTTTTGCTTCTAATTGTTTTTTGTCTGACGTTTCTGGATTGATCTTTTGAATCTTTTCAATCTCATTTTTTGATAGCTTGTGATTTATTTTTCGCACGCCAAATGTTGTGTCATTGACTAGCTCAACATACAGAAAACTATCTGAATTCACATTCATCTTTTTGACAATTTCAGATGGAATGCTAAAACACAACGAACCACTGCCCTCACTCCATACATTTCTAATGAAACGATATGGCGATTCACTACCCATATTATGACATATTTCATTTACATTTAACCTCCTGACTGTCATGATAATCCGGACTGTCCTGATTGTCCTGACCAGATTTTTGATGATTTGATGTAAATTATGGGCTAATCAGGCACAAAAATCGGGCAAATTGCATCAAACTGTCCAATTTCTAAAAAGTTCGCAATTATACTATAATCTAAATTCGGTGTTACGGTTTTTCTGTTTTTAGGAGTATATCATATTGATTCTGAAGAATCAGGGTTGCATGTAATTAAGAGTCATTCAGACAGTTTCAAACTGTTTTTCATGAAATGATTTTTGAAAATTCATCATAAATCCATATTAACCATACAATTATTCAAACATTATACGATGGCTCCACAAGCATACTCCAAGGTAGTAAAGGCAATTACATCAAAGAAACTCAAAGAGCCGTTTACTCCGATTCAGGCAATTAAAATTTGCAGGCCAAAAAATCCAGACACCTTTAGAAAGATTTTCGCAGGATACAGACGTGGGAATCCCAACGGATATGCGTCGTTATTCATTCAGCTAAAAGACGGAACCTACAAGGCAATCAGACCGTTTAAGAAATGATTGACCTGAACTGATCACTAATTGATGATCATTTGATGATTCTGTAATCACCATCTGTGTTTAACATTCCAATTAATCAACAAAATAAGTGATTGATAATTGAGAAAAAGAAAACTAGGCTTTTGATTGTTTCATGATTAGTATTATTTTGTAAAACAAATTCATGAATGATTTATCAGTTCTACTATTCCCTTTTATCAAATTATTCCAACATACAACATGGAAATAGAAATACCAATACAATGTCCCAAGTGTAGTGGAAAGATGCACTGTATATCATATGACGGTGTAACATTACAAATCCTTAAAAAAAGAAGCTGGCAAATATGTAAGACTTGTGATTATGAAAGAAGTACTGATGACTTTAAGAGATTGCTTTGTTGCGTATAGACTCCTCTGACGAATCAAACCAATTTTAATATGATCACGTGAAATGAGTTCTAATGAACAAAGTAGTATGGTTTGAGATACCATTTGACGAGTCCGAACGGGCACAAAAATTCTACAAGGATGTCTTTGGATGGCAGATAAACCACTTTCCGGACATGGATTACTATGCTGCAATAACAACTGACACGGATCCCCAAACAATGGAGCCCAAAGAGGCTGGCGCCATTAATGGCGGACTGCTAAAAAGAGACGATACTGGCAAGCATCCCGTCATACTCATCGAGGTTCCGTCAATTGATGAGCACCTAAAGAAGATAGAACAAAATGGCGGCAAGACAGTAATGTCCAAGGTTACGGTAGGCAACTTTGGATTGTATGCCAGAATTTCAGACACCGAAGGCAACGTAATTGGCATCTGGGAAAAGATCAAGCAGCCGCAATAGTAACAACACCAAATCAATTCTCTTTTTTTATTTTTGAAATAGTATTTTTTTGTGACAGAAATAGATTCTTGCTTTTATCTTATTGATATGTATAATTTCATGAGAATCAAATGTGAGAAATGTTTACACATCCAAAAAATAACACTAGATGCGATACTCTTTGATGATGAGGACGAGAAATTGTTTGTCAGCTATCTGGCAGCAGAGATGACAAAATCTGAAGACATGCCAAAATAAAAATAATATTTTTTGCTTTTATGAAAAAATTCCATTGTCATTTAATGGAATCATCCGAGGAATCTTGCAACATTTCAGAGAACATTCATTGTGGGAATGTGATCACTGATGAATATGCTGGGGAGTTAATCTGTCAAAAGTGTGGTGTTGTACTGGAAGAAAAGATTTCATCATTCTACAAGAGCCAGTAAAGTAGAATAATAGTTTCTGTCTTTTTAATAAAACAATCATTTCATTTTATGAAATCTGGATTTTGTCTTATCATGCTGTTAATTATTGGGACATTTCTCATGCCAATCAACATCCAAAACTCGTATGGCAATTCTGTACTGTTGTATACTGTTCATCAAGTAGCTGGAAGCGGAGATGTAAATACAGACACCCTGAGAAAAGAGAGATGCTTTGTACACGTTCAGATTGACGTGTATTCAGCACATCATGGAGCATTTCACCGCAACAACCCAGACAAAACATTCTATCCGGGAGATGCATTTGACTATACCACAACTACCTGGAAGGATGGATGCGGTTCCTTTTGGCAGCCATGCCCCATCCAATCAACACCAAACAATACTGTTCCAAACGGTTCAGACTGCATCAAGGGAGTTACATATGGCAGCACGTCAGATTCTGGGATTGGGGTGATAACGTCAGACTATGCTGCAGGCTCTGTATCCTTGTCAAAAAGGGCAATAGCAGAGCAGTATATATGTCATAAAACAGATTTCGGATGGAACTGCAGCTGGAATACCGTATCTGCAAGCGCAACGCAGGCAGTGCCAATGAGGCTGCCAAACATGACAGTAGACATGTGGACAGTTGGAGAAGAGTTTATTGAAAGTGCAGGATACCTATCTAGAAATCTTGATGAGTCCTATTACGTATGGGATGCAATCAACGTGGTTCACAATCCGGCATACCTGTTCAAAAATGACAGGGTTGGAACCATATTTGTGGAATATGAAAAGATTCACGATCCTCTAGTGTTGGAAGACGAGTTCTTTTGTGATACAGCATTTTGTGTCAATACCATGGAGGTACCGGGATTTCTTCCATGGACTGGAACATTTGATTACGGTGGCGGTAACACCGTGTTTAATGCGACTTCACTTGATGACATTGGAGAACATGAGATAAGATACATTGCAAGGTTATACAACATTGTTCCGCAGATTGACGAGTTTACCAATGCAATTGATGAGTTGGTAGTGGAATACGAGCCAATCTATGAAAGTTACGTGTATCCTGTATTGTCTGATGACAGAAAGGTTGCCTTTGATGACAGGATAGGTTATGCATTGCACTACTTTGGAAACGAAAGCACCGATGCAAACTCTGATGATACCATTGGCATCCATGAGGACAGACGTTCAAAGATTAATGATTATTTCTATTCTACTTGGGGGGCTGACCCCTGGGAGTTTGACTTTATTGACGGTACCACGCCAATTGCAACAGATTACTCTGAAGATGTCCAGTTGACATGGGATGATGCAAATCATGTTGGAATAATAACAAACGAGATTCCTGTTGGAAAATCAGTAGAGATAGATGACGAGTTGATATCAACTGAATTTCCTGGAATTATTCCCTATGAGATTGGAGAACACGGTACTGCCAATTTCCTAAAGGCAGGATATGGCAAAGTAAAGTTTAGCTATGACGGTTTGCTTGATGTTGTCTTGGATCCAGTGCTAAAGATTCCAAGATATGAGAATGCTACTGTGTACAACACTTTGGAGTCTGCAAATTTTGCAGGACATGAAGTATCATTTCTTACATTTGACGAGTACATGTATCCGGAATCATTTTTCCATAATGCCGTAAACGTGTTGGCAGTTGATTCAGACGGGATGCAAGATGACTCGGTAAACCTTTCGATAACCATAACACCAAGAGAAGAGATTGCAGGTACCACATACCTTGACCAGTATGTGCATGACAAGGTAATCTATGACACTGATGATGACGGGTTTGCGCAAATAATAACAGGACTTGACATGGAAGGAAACGACATTGTAATAGTAAATGGCCATGACATCTATCCTCTTGACAATCTTGCAATAGAAGGGACCGGAAGCATATCACTTGAAAAGACCAGGCGGGTGTTATCATCATTTACCCAATATAACACGACAATTGATCAAGTCTTTGATCCAAATGAAGTAACTGACATTTCAAACAAGTATCTGCTTGATACTGAAGACGGCGTACTGCCGATTCCACTGACTACGGGACTTGATGCCTTGTCGCCATTTACAATATCAATCACTGCTGATAACGGCTCTATAGAATCCACAAACGAGTTTGACCATATCTGGTACGACTTTTCAATTGATTACTTTTATCATCTAAACATGGATGACTCTAACGTACTAAACATGCAAAGGGATCCTGGCAACATGAAGGTGCTGAAATATTTCTATGATGAGAACTTTGGTGTATTGGAATCACTATTCATTAACGATGTTCTTCATGATGATCTTCCTGAATGCTTTGGTGTAAAATCAAGTGGTGCATGTTACATTTCAGTTCCACAGGATCAACAGCTAGCCGAACTGGAAATTGTTGGAATCAACATGTGGGGCGGCCAATCTCACATTATATTGCCAGAAATAATACCTGAGCAGCTCAATCCCGTATCCCCTAATCCAATAAACTCCATATTCAATTTGACATTGTTTGACTTTGTGTCGATTCTTTTGGTATTGATGATTGTAACATACATTCTGTACAGAACAGTAAGATGGTACTTTGGAACGGTGTTGCATCGATAGTGGAATCTTGTTATTTACTTGGCAGCATTACATCTGGTTTTGATGCATGATGAAAAGGAAGATCTCGTACAATTATTGCAAACGCCTTGCAATCTTTTTTCCTTTTTTTATCCTTTTAAGTAAATCACAATAATCCTTTGTGAAAAAAATAAAAAGATGTTTGCCACTGTTTGTGATTACCGTATTAGTAATTGGATTAACATTTGATGTGATAATTCCAAATGCATATTCTCTTTCTTACAGCGAACAAGTATCTGATCAGAAAAACAACATGTGGCATCTTGGAAAGAATCTCTCAGTTGGGGATTCATACACATACAAGATCTGTGATCCTGGTGCAATACAGACTTCTGCTGCAAACTATCACTATTTTACTCAAGGAAACGAGAATCACAATTCCAGTGTATGCTATGTGATAAAGATGGACTTTGTAAATCTGCTAAACTCTGATGAAAACCTGATTAACGGTGATGTCTGGGTAGTACAGGCTGTAATTAGTGATGGTACTGCAACAAATGGAAATGACGTCAGGTATTCTGTGCTTCATGTTGATGCGCAAACCTTTGAGGTAGGATCAGCAGACACAATCCATCCTGACACGATACGATACACTGACTCGTTGCAAAAAACCCTGTTTTCACTTTTCAAGTATACTGCACCTGAACCACAACTATTGCAAGTTGGAACAGAATGGGGTGAGGTAACTGAGGCACTGCATGAAAGAGGTGCAAACCCACGCATGACAGTACTTGACAACAACCGGGAATACTCTGTAACTCAAAACAGCATACGTATGATGATTGACAAGCAGGATATTCCAGTTGCAATAAACATCCCAGATGCATTCAAGGTCGGATATGAGATTGACATTTTTGATCCTTTCATTATATCTGATGACAAGAAGAAGAAAATGATGACAAAAGAAGAAGACAATAACAACGTGACAAATTATTTTTTGATATACTCTGATTTACCATTCCCATTATCTGCAGTATCCTACAGTCCAGTGCATACAGTGCAACCACAAAAGCAATTTGAGTTTGAGCTAGTGATGTTTCTTGCAAACAACAAGAATGTCAACATTGGAATGAAACCTATTTTTGAGGAACCAAAAGACATTATCGTTCCTGACTTACCAACAGAGACAGGTACAATTGCATTAACATTCCCATCTGATGACGATGGGGTTCAAGATGATGACATTGTTGTAGATGACATTGTTGTAGATGACATTGTTGTAGATGACATTGTTGTAGATGACATTGTTGTAGATGATGATGGGGTTCAAGCTGATGATTACGATGCTAATCCCACTCAAGCTGATGATTACGATGCTAATCCCACTCAACTTGATAATGTTGACTATTCCAAGATTGCAGGACTTGCAGTGTTGTTGGTTGTAATGATTATAGTTTTTACAGTCTTTAAGAAATTCAAAGAATCTGGATTTGATACCGGACTCAAAAACAAACTAAAGAAAAAACAGCACACAGTAAAAGAGACTGTTGCATTTGATGATAAACTGCACATTGACATCACGACTCTGACTGATGACACAACTAGGCTTTGAGCAATTCTCCCTTTTATACAAATGACATATCATATCTCAGATGAGCATCAGAAACATTGATTTGGTAACATTTGAAAATGACTCTGTACTAAACCAAAAGTCAATTTCACTTCCCATAGGCAAGGTTTCAATCAGGCAGACTGCCATACTGTTCTCAGGCATATTGATGACCTTTCTGGTCTTTATGGCCACTGACAATCTGATAATGTCTGGATTTGTATTTGCCGTATTTTTGGGACTGGGATTGATTGGATCCAGAGTAATGGCTGCAGACCAGATGATAAAGAGTCACCTGATACTTTTGACAAGGGGAACCTCACTTGATGTCAAGCACGAATACATGGAAAAGAAAAAGAAGATACAACAACAGCAACACACTGGTAATGATGCTGCACGAAGTGCAATACAAGAAGAAGAATCACACAAAAACAATGATGGGTTGATAAGCAAGACTCTCTCAGATATACAGTCGTTGTTGTTATTACTATTCAAGAAAAAAGACACACACCAAAAAGAACAATGTGAAGATGACAAACTGCAAGAAAGTGATACGCAAAATACTTTAGAGTGCAAGATATTCTCAGGTGAAATAGAACTTGTTGATCAAAATATTCTTAATGTTTCACTTTACAAAAAAACAAAACAAAATCAGAATGATGATGATAGCAGCAGCAACTATGTAAAAAAGATGATCAGTTCTCTTACAAAAAAACAATCTTTTGCTGAATTATGCAAAGAAAATCTTGCAGAACATGTCATGATAACGCTTGACGGAAAAAAACTAGAGCAATCCCAATACGCAATAAAATCTAATAATGTTATTTCACTTGTCTTGGAGAAAAGCCCTGATGCAGTTTATCAAATCACTGCAACTGTAGATGGCAGTGATGATCCGGTGGTAACAGTCTAACGACTAAACATTATCTTTTCTCCTTTTAAACAAATCAGAATAATTATTCAATGATTAGAAAAAAGGACGGTGAGCTGAAGGAAGGCGAATCCATTGGAGGCTTTTTCATAAAGCTGGTAGTGGCCCTGGTAGCAGTAATCATCGTTGCAACAATCGTACCTGATGTACTTGGCGTGAACGTGCAAGGATTGTGTATCGAGGATGCCACCATTCTTGGCGATATCACTGCAAACCACTGTGGTGATGACTCTGTATTCTTGACCGATGCGGTAAAGACCATAATCGGAGATGGCTATAGCTTCTTGCTTGTGGGAATTGCGCTTGCATTTATCGGCATTGGTGCCTACAAGGGTGTCACCTACAAGGTTTTACCTTCATTGCCACTGGGTTCTGCAGAAACAAGTACAGCACAATAAGAAAACGACAAAATGAACAACAAAACAGGCTGTAAGAAGAAAAAACAAAAAACTCTTTCAGTCTTGTTTTACTCTTTTTTGTTTTCTCCACTCTTTTTTTATTTATTATTTTTTGATAGACCTGAACTGTCGTTTTTTGGAATCATTTTGCCACTTTATGGATTTTGGGTGATCATGATGTCACT
>Ga0224508_10002900_pt1 | contig 14368 bp, 14 predicted proteins | sample SF_Jan12_sed_USG_4_FD_170157 | JGI IMG/M metagenome (GOLD analysis project Ga0224508, IMG submission 170157) | Sediment microbial communities from San Francisco Bay, California, United States - SF_Jan12_sed_USGS_21 | ecosystem: Environmental > Aquatic > Marine > Sediment | place: USA... | reverse complement strand
GGTATTGGTACATGGAATCGATGCGGCGCGTTTTTCCCGATCGGCCCGTAATTGAACTGCCTGATGAACACGCATTGTTCAATGTTGTCTACGATTTCAGTGAACGCCACCAGATTCGAAATTACCGCACACTGCCGCGCGGATACCGCGGTAATGGCGACACCCCCAGCTGGCGCGCAATCCTGGATGACGAAGGACGCATTATGGTGGCCATGTCGTTCAATAATGACATGGGCGATTCGTGGCAGCACGCCGATAACCCAGGGTACCCGCAGGAAGATTCGCACATGGGTTTACGGCTAGGTGTCAATTACGTTATCTATACGATGAGTCACTGATTCTTTAGCGCTCGCGACAAATGAATCGATACCGAGTCGTCTTCGTCCTGAACCTGCTGTTTTTTCAGGCGGCCTTCGCACAGATCGCCCAGCCCAACGCTGCCGGCGTATCGATGGGCCACCTGCATTATTTTGTCGATGACGTCGAGGCGAATCTCGACTTCTGGGTCGCGCTTGGCGGCACCGCGGTCGGGTCCCCGATTGGCGAAATCGTCAAGATGCCTGGCGTCTTGATACTGATCAGCGAAATCGAGTCAAAATCGGAAAGCTCGGTCATCGATCATGTCGCGTTTCGGGTCGAGTCACTCGATGATGTCGCGGCGCGTGGTTTTGAGCTTGAGATGGTCGAAGCATTCCCGGGCATCGCGTCAATCTATACGCCTAGTGGCGATCGCGTTGAGTTGTTCGAAGAAGGAACGGCCACCAATGTCGGATTCGATGCCGAATCAGCTACCGCTGAGCCGAGTGCCGGCCGACATAACCGCGCATTGGTCGGTTCGCTCGATTCGCATCATCTGCATTTTTACTTGCCCGAAGACCAGGTTGTCGCTGCGCGAGACTGGTACGTTGAGCAGTTCGCGGCAGTTCCTGGGATGCGTTGGCGCTACGATGCCGCGGATCTGCCGGGCATGAACCTGAACTTTTCGGCAACCGATTCACAATTGTCGCAGACCAGCGGTCAATCGGTCGATCACGTTGGCTTTGAAATCCAGAACCTCGAAGCATTTTGCGAGTCGCTCGAAGCCGCCGGCATCGAATTCGATCAGCCGTTTCGGCGGGTCAGCCCGACTTTCGCAGTGGCAATATTGACGGACCCGTGGGGAACGACTTTGGAGCTTAGCGAGGGCTTAACCGAATTTTAGTGGCTGAGCGCTTGCGCCATCGCGGCGGGTTCAGTTAATGAGTTTTCGGCGCAAATGTCGCCACCAGAGCGACAGCACGGCAATTTGAATGACCAGGAACAATATGCCGGTGCGGACGCCTGTCAACAAAACGGCAAGCTCGTCGACTGCGCCGCCGATCGGGCCGACCCATTCGCCAGCCAGCACGCCAGTCATGATAATTGTCGCCAGCGGCGACACCGAGGCCACGATAGTCTGGAAGTTCGTCAAGTCTTGGATCGCGGCCGCACTGACGATTGCAACCAGGATCGGTAAAAGCCAAACCAATAAAACGGTTAAAGCGGTGCCTCGGTACTGAAGTGTCTGAATGAGCATGAGTGAGTAAAACAGCACCAGCCCGAGGACCAGCGGGAGTCGCCAGTGGGCAAAGTCTGTCCCGTCTAAGAACGACATGAACCCTGCGCCAGCCATCTGGCCATAAAGGATCCAAAAGCCAACCAACGCGATGACCAGAAAAAGGCTCATAAAAGGGAGATTGGCGGAGTCGTCGTCCCAGGGCAGGGCAGCTTTTCGATCTTGTTTTCGTGCCCGGCGAACGCCCCGGACGTAGTCGCTATGGTTTGGAACAATATTCGTGAACAGAAAAGCACACAGCAGCCAAATCGCAATGGAATAAACCATCGGCAGGCTGATAGCGAGAATTTCGCCCAGCCCGTCGGTTGCGATGTCTGTTATGCCAAACAGTTGAAACGGCAAGTATTGACCCGTAATGATGGGCCAAAGATTGCCCGTTACCAATATGATGAATACGGTCAAAATACCGAGCGCATAGAATTTGCTTAGCGAGTGTTTGTTTTCTTTCTGCCATCGCCGCACCGCCATCGTCGCGAATGTCACGATCAGCGCCGCCTGAAGCATTAACGTAAAAAAGAACGGCGATAGTGTCCAATCGAAGAACGGCACCGGCGCATCGAAGGAAAAGAACGCAGCATCATCTTGCTGTCGTTGAAACTGATTAGACGGTCCGAACTGGCCAGGTCCGGGCCCGAACTGGCCAGGCTGTGGCGTAAACGTAGGGGCGCCCATCAACGGCAGAACTTTTTGCCCGATTACTGGAACGATGGACAAGAACTGCAGGAATTTGAGCCCGAATTGTGAAGCAATTCCAGGTAGCACTGCATTCAAGAAGAATACGGAGAACATGGATACCAGATAGCCAAAAATCCAGCGCTTTAGGACCAGGCCAATCGCAATGGCGGTCATGTGATAGAAGATCGCGCAGGTAAAGAAAATTAAGTAAACACTGAATACTGTGCCGAGTGGAATATTGCCCACTATCACGATAAAGGCGAGATGCGGCAGCGTCAGCGTGAACATGACGTATTCGAGAATTGGCAGTCCAAACAGATAACCGACCACATTTCGCAGTGGCGACATTGGCGTCAGACGCTGGTAGTCCAGCGTCTCGTCGATCTTGTCCTGGATCAACCCGGATGCCGTTTGACCAGTACCTTTGAACAGCAGGATCAATCCCTGTATGACCAGTAGCGGAATCCAAAGATTGCGTGCCGCCTGTTCCCTGGCTAGCGGGGCCTGAAAATCATTGATGGGGTTGGTCTCAAGGATGTACGGCAGAACGATCGAAAAAGTCGTCACAATCAGCGTGACCAGGTACCAGAAAATAGACTTCTTGCTCCTGAGCTGGCTGCGCCGAAATCGGTGAAACACCGGGTTGTCCCATAGATTGACGAGCGAAAGAATAGAATTCACAGCGTGTTACTCACCGTCGATTAGCGACATCAGCAATGACTCGATTCCCGTTTCTTTAGCCGAGAACGAGACCAGTCGGAAGTCTTCTCGGACCAACGTACTGAGCAGTGTCGATTGATCCTGCTTGTTGCCCTGAAATCGGAAACTGATTTTAAAACCTTCGATTGCTATCTCGTCGACTCGGTCGTGTTGTTGGAGCCAAGATGTCGCGCTGTCGACGGCCTCGATCAGTTCGATACGAACCATTGCCGCGTCTGACTGAATCGATTGCAGCGTACTCGCGACAGACCCGTACTGAAGCAGCTTGCCGAGATGCATGATGCCGACCGACGTACACATGTCCGACAGCTCGCTCAAGATGTGCGACGAGACGACAATACTGGCTCCGCCGGCCGCGAGTTCCTGCAGCACGAGCCGTAAATCTCGGCGCGCGATCGGATCCATCCCGCTCGCGGGCTCATCGAGCAGCAGGAGTTTGGGTTCGTGAAGCAGTGTCTTGGCGAGCACGACCCGCTGCGTCATGCCGCGCGACAGCTCCTTGCCCATCAAGTTGCGCTTGTCGCTGAGTTTGACCTTGTTGAGGCAGAAATCTACGCGGTCACTTTTTTCGCTACCCGTGTAGCCGTAGCTGTGCGCAAACAAATCGAGGAACTCCCACACCTTCAAGTTGGGAATGGCAGGCGCCAGATCGGGCATGTAGCCGAGCAGTTCGTGGGCGCTGTGCGGGTCCTCAAAAAGGTCGTGGCCGAATATCCTGACGTCACCGTAAGTCGGTTCGAGCAGGCTTGCCAGGACCCGAATCGTCGAGGTTTTCCCGGCGCCATTCGGCCCGACCAAACCAAATATCTCGCCTGGTTCGAGTCTTAAACTGAGGTCGTCGACAGCCGTAAAGTCGCCATAGTCGACGCGCAGATTGTCGATCTCGAGTGCCGGTGCGTTGTCCACCGTAGGGGAATTTCCTTAAGCTGGACTCGAAAAGGGCAACATAATGGCCCAACAGCTTGGTAGACGCGACCCGATGGGATTGGTTACAGGCTAATCGAGCTGTAACTAATCGATACTGGACCCGTCACAACGACATGGTCCAACTGCTGGAACAGCCGGTGCGAGATACGGAAGCCAAACAGGAAATGCAAACGGATTCGGAGATGGAGCCCCCTCCGGGCACCAGCCAATCGGCCTGGCGATTCCGCGTGGCAATGGTTCAACACCACCGAACGGTCTATAGCGTCTGTTATCGAATCCTTCGGGATGCCCACGAAGCCGAAGACGTGACTCAAGAAGCCTTCCTGAAGTACTGGCAGCTCAGCGGTGAAGTCCGCGGCGCAAAGGCGTGGCTGATCACGGTCGCGCGCAATAAATGTCTGGACCGGCTTCGGTCTAAAAAACGTATCGTTGATGCGGATCCTGATTTCTTCGAGCAACAGGCAGAAGAGCGCGACCCCGAGTGGCATGCCAGTCGGGACGAGGTCGGGTCCAAACTCGATCGATTGGTCAGCGAGCTGCCGGAGCCGCAGCGCAGTCTGGTTTTATTATTCGATGTCCAGGGCATGACAGGCGCTGAATGCGCGCAAGTGCTGGACCTCAACATTAATCAAGTCAAAGTTTATTTGCATCGCGCCCGCAGGCGGTTGCGTCTCGCGTTGGAGGACAGTAATGACTGAATTGGATCGAACCTGGGCTGAAACTCAGATTGAGGCCATGGCCGATGGCAGTTTGTCGCCTGAAGCAGAGAAGCGGATGCTCGCGGTAATGAGTCGAGACGACGGACTTGCCGCGCGCGTTGAGCGGGCGAAGACGCTGCATCGCCAGCTCAGGCAACTTGCGGATGTGCCAACGCCGCGAGGATTAAGGCGTAGGCTGTGGCGCATTCCCACTTCAGATCGTCATTGGTTAACCGGTGTTTGGATGCCGGCCGGCTTGGTTGCCGCTGCAGCCGCCGTCGCACTGACGGTCAATCTGTTTTTCGGTGTGCAAAACCAGTCGTCAGAAGACGCGGCGATGGAAGCCGCGGTTCAAGATTTCACAATTGTTATGGCCTATTTGCAGAAAAGTGCCGTCATGGCGCGCAACGAGGTCAATGAGGCTGTCGGATCGGGCATGCTCGATGCACTCGCGGTAAGCCGCAGCATGCTGGATCGGACAGAAATAGATGTCTCAGAGGGAGATTTGGAAAATGATGATTAGGAAGATCATAACGGGATGCGCGGTCGTCGTATTCAGCGGCACTGCCGCGGCACAGGGATCATTCAATTTCGATGATATCCCTGGCGTAAATGAGGAGCCGGCCGTCGCTATCGACATCAATGAGACCATGATGGCGTTTTTTGTGACTGCGGCGGGTATTGCCGATCCGGAAGGAGCCGACATGCTCCGGGGCCTCAGAAGTATCAGCTTGCGTGTCTACCACGACCGTGACAATACGCGTCAATTTAATAACTTCATCGATGACGTCACGGATGAGCTGCGGGATTCCGGTTGGCTCGCGGTCGTCTCCGCTCAGGACGAGGGATCCAAAGTCAGAATCCATACGCAAATGTCCGACCAGGAAATTTCTGGGATGACGGTGATGCTGACCGACGGCACTGAAGCCGTTTTTATCAATATAGATGGGTCGATCAGTGCCGAAGACTTAGGTCGCGTGATGGCTATGATGCCTCCGGTCGACGACGTTCTCAGCTCATTGAGCGGCTTGCCTGCTCGAGCCCAAGCGTCCGGCGGTAACGAAGCGAGCGACTAGCACGGACCGCACGACTTGAACCAACTTATGCCAGAATCCCTCCGAGCAATCGGAAGGCGCATGGATAGATACACTCGATCAGGCGACGTTCCAAGGTCGGGGGCGGTTTATTCAGTATGACGGCACGACGGCTGCCTGGTAAATCAAGGCGCATTTGAGCGAGGCAGGATCGGACCAACGGAATCGATTGGCGCTCCCTACGAGAATCGAACTCGTGTTTCAGCCTTGAGAGGGCCGCGTCCTAACCGCTAGACGAAGGGAGCGTGGGTGCCTGGTCGGCGGGGGCTGGTATGATAGCGGCCTTTAGTCCCCGGTTAAACTCAGTAACGGACGCTTTTTGAACGACATCCATCCGCGGCCCGGCCCGACGATTATTCCTCGTTCGGAGCACGGTATCAGCCGGTCCAACGTCTCAGAAAACGCGCTTAAGGTTCTCTACCGACTCAAGAATTCAGGCTACAAAGCGTTCCTGGTCGGCGGTGGCGTTCGCGACCTATTGCTTGGTCTGCGTCCCAAAGACTTCGATCTCGCAACGGATGCGCATCCGGAAGAGATCCGGAAGCTGTTTCGAAACTCTCGCCTGATCGGTCGCCGATTTCGGCTCGCCCATGTGCGATTCGGACGTGACCTCATTGAAGTTGCAACCTTTAGGGCGAGCGCGAGCACCGCGGGCGACGACCAGCAACACAGCGACAGCGGACGAATTCTCCGGGATAACGTTTACGGCAGCATCGACGACGATATCTGGCGCCGCGACTTCACGATTAATGCGCTTTACTACAATATCGCCGATTTTTCCGTCTGGGATTACACCGGCGGAATGGACGATATTCGCTCAAAGACACTTCGACTGATCGACGATCCCTGGGTCCGCTACCGCGAAGATCCGGTCAGAATGCTCCGGGCAGCCCGATTTGCCGCAAAGCTCGGCTTCACCATCGCGCCGGAAACTGCGGCTCCGATTCGCGATCTCGGTCCATTGCTGGCTGACGTTCCGGCAGCGCGGCTATTCGAGGAAACGTTAAAGCTGTTTCAATCCGGTCACGGCGAAAAGAGTTTCGAAAAGCTTGTCGAGCACGATCTCTTGTCTTACCTCTTTCCGTCGGCTGCATCGCTGATTGCCGGCAAGGAAGGTGAGGCCGTTGCCGAATTCGTTCGCAAAGGATTAGCCAATACAGATGCCCGTGTAGCCGAGGATAAGTCGGTCACGCCAATGTTTCTGTATGCGGTATTCCTCTGGCCGGGTGTCAGGCGATTGGCGGAAAACCTGGCCAAGGACCAAAACGTTCGCGAATACGAGGCGATGCAGGAGGCGATGTATCGCATCGTGGCGGAGCAGACAGCACGCACTTCGGTGCCAAAGCGCTTCAGCGCACCGATGAAGGAAGTTCTCGCCTTACAGCGTCGTTTCATGACTCGACAAGGTGTTCGCGCGGCGCGATTGCTCGAGCACAAACGCTTCCGAGCAGCATATGATTTTCTCGTGCTTCGCAGTCGGTGCGGTGAGGTTGAAAGCGAGATTGCTGATTGGTGGACCGATGTCCAGGAAGCCGACGAAGACGGCCGCCGGCAGGCCTTTGGTGTCAACAAACAGCGGCGTAAACGGGGCAGGCGGCGGCCACGATCAGACCAGGCCACAGAATGAGAAACTCTGTGAATGATCCAGAGCAACTTATTGATAGTAATAGACTTCGCTACATCGTTGTCGAGGGGCCGATCGGAGTCGGCAAGACCAGTCTAGCCAGGCGATTGGCGGCGACGATGGCTTGCGAGTTGGTGCTTGAGGAGGCAGATTCGAATCCGTTCCTCGAGAATTTCTACCGCAACCGTCGCCAGGCGGCACTGCCGACACAGCTCTACTTTCTGCTGCAACGCGCACGTCAGATGGAGCAGTTTCGACACGGCGATATGTTTGCCGGTGTCAAAGTCGCGGACTATCTGCTCGAAAAGGATCGACTGTTCGCTGAATTAAACCTCAATCCGAACGAGCTCGAACTTTACAATCAAGTCGCCGAGACGCTCGATCTCGATCCGCCGAAGCCGGATCTTGTGATTTACTTGCAAGCGCCCGCGCCAGTTCTGATGAAGCGCGTCGCTGCACGCGGACTTGCATATGAGCAATTGATTGATGAGGGATATCTGGAGTCGCTCGGCGAGGCCTATGCTCGATTTTTTTACGAATTCGACGGCTCTCCTTTATTAATTGTTAATGCCGAATCAATCGATCCGATTCACAGGGAGTCCGACTACGAAGAGCTGCTACGAATGATCGGCCGGATAAAGCGAGGCCGACATTTCTTTAATCCCACGGCCGGGGCGCTCGCTTAGCTCGGGAGGAAAAAGATGTACAAACAATTGCAACAACGTGAAATGGAATCGCCGCCGGTCAATGTTTCGACGCTGCGTGAGATGAAGCAGAGCGGCGAACCGATCGCCTGCCTTACCGCATACGATGCGAGCTTCGGTCAGCTAGTGGATATGGCCGGCGCCGATGTCGTTTTAGTGGGTGACTCGCTGGGCATGGTGATCCAGGGCCACGACACCACCGTTCCCGTTAAAGTCGAAGACATGATTTATCACACGCGCGGTGTTGCGCGCAGCTTAATTCATGCCTTTCTTATTGCCGACATGCCGTTCATGAGCTACACGAGTCCGGAACAAGCGCTCGAGAACTCAGTGCGGCTCATGCAGGAAGGCGGTGCGATGATGGTCAAGCTCGAAGGCGGCAAGGGACAATTGTCTGTCGTCGAGTATCTCGCCAAGCACGATATTCCGGTTTGTGCGCATCTCGGACTCAAGCCTCAGTCGGTGCACAAAATCGGAGGCTTTCGAGTGCAAGGCCGGCAAGCCGAAGTGGCAACTCAGATGATCGAGGATGCGAAGGCGCTTGAAGGTGCCGGCGCGGATCTTATTCTGCTTGAGTGCGTTCCGAACGAGGTCGGCCGTAATATCACAGCGAGCGTGGAAGCGCCTGTCATTGGAATCGGTGCCGGCCCCGACGTCGACGGGCAAATCCTAGTGCTGTATGACGCGCTCGGCATCACGCAGGGGCGAATGCCGCGCTTCGTCAAGAATTTTCTGCCAGGCCAGGCATCGATCCTGGACGGGATCAAAGCGTATGTCGGTGCAGTTAAAGACCGAAGCTATCCGGCTAAGGAGCATTGTTTCTCCTGATACACTCCGTATTTAAAGACACTCGCTACAAAGCTGAGCTGTCTTTTCAGGCACCGAGGGGAGGGATGCTGTGTCGGGACTCGATCCGCGGCGTACGGCCAGTCAGATTAGACAGACAATTGCCGGTTGGCGCGCTGGCGGCCAAACCATTGCGCTCGTGCCCACGATGGGCAATCTACATTCGGGACACTTGAGTCTCGCCGAGCTCGCGACTGAGCACGCTGATCGCGTCGTGCTGACGATATTCGTTAACCCAACCCAATTCGGTGTTGGCGAGGACTTCGAATCCTATCCCCGTACGCTGGCCGAAGATCGAGCGTTAATCGACCGGGCAGGGACGATTGATGCCCTGTTTGTACCGCACGTTGATGAGATCTATCCGGATGGAACCGACGCGGCGTTCCGGCTCGAAGTCCCGCCGCTCGGTCGAGAGTTGTGTGGTGCATCACGACCGGAACACTTCAACGGTGTGGCCAGCGTCGTACTGCGGCTGCTCAATATCGTTTCGCCCGATCTCATCGTGCTGGGTCGAAAGGACTATCAGCAGCTCCTGATCATCGAGCGCATGATTGCCGATTTGCGTTTGCCGGTTGCAGTCATCGCCGGCGAAACGCTGCGAGACCAGGACGGATTAGCCATAAGCTCGCGCAATAACTATTTAACCGAAGCTCAGCGTCGCCAGGCGCCGCTGCTGCATTCCATTCTTAAGCAGGTTGGCGACAAACTCGCGAATGGCGAGCGTGATTATCTGGCGCTCGAAAATTCAGCGCTGACCGATCTCAAACGTGGCGGTTTTAGTCCCGACTATGTTTCAGTGCGCCGCGCAGGTGACCTCGCTAAACCTAACGGCAGTCAGTCACCAGGAGAACTCGTTGTGCTTGCTGCAGCCTGGCTTGGTGAGGCGCGTCTTATCGACAATCTAAGCGTTGTCGCTTGATAACGGCGATTCCGCCCGCGCCGCATGCTCGGCTCTGGCCCAATTCGCATGTTCTCGAACGAGAGCTGATGAGTCGTCTTTTGCGCTTTCCAGTGCCGCGATGACATCCGGCGTTCCCGGCGCGTTCCCCAGCGCCACCGCAATGTTCCGGCGCCAGCCCTCGTAGCCCGGTCGACGCAGCGCGCTGCCGATTGTTTTCTCGGCCCATTCGCTTTCGCTCCAGTTGAACAGGTCGCACAGTTTTGCGCTGTCGAGGTTGTGTCGCGGTTTAAAGTCGTCTTCGTTCGTGAGTTTTGCGTAACGATTCCATGGGCAAACCAGCTGACAGTCGTCGCAGCCGAAAATTCGATTGCCGATCGCGCGTCGGAACTCAATTGGAATCGATCCGCGTTGTTCGATCGTCAGATAGGAAATGCAGCGTCTAGCATCGAGTTGGTTGGGGCCGACGATTGCCTGCGTCGGGCAAACGTCAATGCACGCCCGACAGCTACCGCAGTGTTCTGTGACCGGCTCGTCGCAGGGCAACGGTAAGTCTGTATAGAGTTCGCCGAGCAAGAACCAGGAACCGGCCTGACGATCGAGCAAATTGGTGTGCTTGCCAATCCAGCCCAGCCCTGCATTGCGCGCCAGTGCGCGCTCCATCACCGGTGCGCTGTCGACGAAGACGCGGTAGCGGGTCTCGCCGACTTCGTCCTTCAACCATTCGGCGAGTTGCTTTAATCGGTGACGCAATAATTTATGGTAGTCGCGGCCAAGCGCATAACGCGCGATATAGGCTTTGTCAGCCTGCGCCAATACGCGTTCGGCGTCGGCGCCGGAATGCGGGAGATAATCCATGCGCACGGCGATCACTCGAACGGTGCCCGGCACGAGTTCTTCCGGGGTGCTGCGCTTGCTGCCATGGCGGGCCATGTAATCCATCTCGCCGTGACGTTCGAGCGCGAGCCAGCGATCGAGATAGGCGCGATCTTTGTCGAGATTCGTATCGCTGACGCCCGCCCGCTGAAAGCCGAGATCGCGAGCTTTGCTTTTGATTGCTGCTGCCAGTTCTTCGAGCGTGGATGGATCGAATGTCATCAGAGTGGAATTGGCTGTGGTCTTGCTCAGTATAATCTCGGCAATGTCGGATAATCAGTCAGCATGGCCGCGACAGATCTTCTCGACAGAGCAGGTCCGATCGATCGATCGCCACGCGATTGACGATCTCGGTATCGAAGGCTTCGAGCTCATGCGGCGGGCTGGTAGCGCCGCACTTGGTTTCATCAAGCAACAATGGCCCGAGTCGAAATCCCTGCTCATCTATTGTGGCGCCGGTAATAACGGCGGTGACGGTTACGTGCTTGCGGCGCTTGCCGTTGCCGATGGGCTCGCAGTCAAAGTCATCGCCGTAGTGGATCCCTCGACGTTAACAGACGATGCCGCCAAGGCGCTGACCCTGGCAAGGGAAGCCAGTATCGCAATCTCTGAGTTCAGGGCAGATGCGGCACCGCCCGGCGCAGCTATCACGGTCGATGCTCTGCTCGGTTCCGGGATAACCCGCGACGTCGACGGACAATTGGCACTGGCCGTTGAACAGATCAACTCGAGTTCCCGTCCGGTGCTGGCGCTCGACCTGCCGACGGGTCTCGACGGCGACACCGGGGCCATTCGTGGCACCGTCATCCGTGCCGACGCCACGATCACTTTCGTGGGTCTGAAGTCTGGGCTCTACCTCGGATCTGGGCCTGCTTGTCGCGGCGAGCTGGCGTTCTCCGATCTGGGTCTGGCGCCATCGGTTTACCGCGGCGCGCGCCCTGTGCTCCGAAGACTGGACGCAAGTGACACCAATCAGCTCTTGAGGCCAAGATCACAAATATCTCACAAGGGTCTGAATGGAAAGATATTAATTGTTGGCGGATTTGAGGGAATGGCAGGCGCCGCCCGGCTGGCGGCTGACGCGGCGCTTCGTGCCGGGGCGGGGTTGGTTTACGCGGCAGTCGCCCCGTCCAGCGTCGGCACGGTCATGGCAGACCGGCCCGAGATCATGTGCCGTGGGGTCACAGGGCCGGATGAGCTTCGTGAGCTTACGGCTGCGGTCGACGTCATCGTCGTCGGGCCCGGGCTCGGCCGGGACGCATGGGGGCAATCGATCGCCGACGCCTTGCTTGCAGTCGATAAGCCGTTGGTTGTCGATGCAGATGCACTGAATTATCTGTCTGAGCATCGCCAGCAACGGAGTCAGTGGGTGCTGACGCCGCATCCCGCCGAGGCCGCCCGTTTGCTTGGGCGATCAACGGCCGATGTGCAGGCGGCTAGACATGAGGCCGCAATGGCATTGGCGACAAATTATCGAGCGTTAGCGGTACTCAAAGGTGCCTGCAGCTTGGTCGCCGAATGGGTTGATCATGCGGACGTTGCCGTTTCTGTTTGCGATTACGGAAACCCGGGCATGGCGACCGGCGGCACCGGCGACATTCTGGCTGGTTTAATCGGCGCGTTGATCGCGCAATTCGGCTTGTCACGGCAAACAGTCGAACTGGGTGTTCTGGTGCATGCGCTGGCGGGTGACGATGCGGCAGCCGATGGCGAGCGTGGTCTGATCGCGTCGGACCTGTTGCCGCACATCCGGCATCGAGTCAATCCAGCGTGAATCTGACCTACGAATCCGAGCGTGCACTAACGGCAGCCGCCGCCGCGGCGGCTGTCAGCTTCCGTGACTGCGGCGTTTCGCCGCTGCTTATCGGGTTGAGCGGCGATCTGGGGGTTGGCAAGACGGCCTGGGCGCGCGCGATGCTCGGTGGGCTCGGCCATGGCGGCCGAGTGCCGTCACCAACCTTCACGCTGCTCGAACACTATGAAATCGACGCCCTCACGGTCGTTCATCTCGATCTATACCGGCTCGCCGAGGCGCGCGAGCTCGAGTTTCTCGGTTTACGGGACTGGCTTGCGTTGCCGACCGTCTGGCTGCTGGTTGAATGGCCCGAAAGAGGCGGCACTTTCGCCAATGCTCTCGATATAGAGCTGAAATTTGGGGTGGCCGCTGACGACCATCGCACACTGCTGCCGAAGGCGGTGTCGGAGGCGGGTCACCAGGCCCTCCAGGCCTGGCTAGGGAGAGACTTTAAGTAGAGACGCTAATACGCTCTTTTTAAGAATAAATATTGAAATTCGGGCTCGATCTTGTCAACATAACCTATCTGAATTGTGGGGCAGATGTTGGTGGGGTTTCATAGGCTTACACGCCTTTTTTGGCTCGTCGCATTGACTATCGCGCCCGGCGTCCTGTTTGCCAGCGAATTAACCGGGATTCGACTCGCATCGGGGCCCTTTTCGACCCGCATCGTTCTCGATCTGGACAGCGCCGCTGGCCACCGCCTGTTCGAGTTGACTGACCCGAATCGGGTGGTGATCGATTTGCCTGGCGTGGATGCGAGTTCATCCCTGCATTTGCCGGTGCCTAAAGGACGGGTCCGCTCGGTTCGCACCGGCGTTCGGAGCAGTGGCGAGCTTCGGGTGGTTCTCGACCTTAACGGACCGGCCGAATCGAAGAGTTTTCTGCTCGAGCCGGACGGTCAGTCGGGTCATCGGTTGGTCATCGACCTGAGCGATCGTTCGCTATCGTCGAGTCCGCGGCCGGTCCTGACCGAGTCCTACACGGGGCGCGACATCGTGGTCGTCATCGACGCCGGTCACGGTGGCCATGATCCTGGCGCCGTAGAGTTTGGCATTCAAGAAAAAGACGTCGTTCTACAGATATCGAAGCGATTGGCAAATCTTGTCGACCGAGAGCCCGGTCTAAAGTCCGTGCTTGTTCGAGCCGACGACCGCTATGTCACGTTCGCCGATCGCCTGAACGTTGCGCACGAAGCGCAGGCGGATCTATTCATGTCGATTCATGCCGACGCGATAGACGATCGTCGAGTCCGCGGCGCAACGGTCTATTCTATCCTGGACGGGCGCGCTGCCAGCGAGAGAGCCAGCCGCGTTGCCGACCGCGAAAATTCTGCCGACTTGATTGGCGGCGTCCGCTTATCGGAGATGGACGATAGTCTGGCGCGAGTTCTGCTGCGCTTATCTCAGGATGCCTCAATCAGCAAGAGTATTACGGCTGGCGAGAGCTTTATTGAACAATTGTCTCGCGTGACCGCAGTGCGCAAGAATACGGTTGACCAGGGAAATTTCGTTATTCTGACTTCGCCCGACATTCCGTCGGTTCTCATTGAGACTGCTTACTTGACGAACCGAAGCGACGCCAACAATCTGAAAGACGCTGCGTTTCAAAATGTCATCGCGCATGCCTTGTTGAATGGCATCCGCGATTACTACCGGATCAACGCGCCGTCCGATACCTATCTCGCGCGTAACCCGCCGGCTGAACAACAAGGTCCGATTCGTCATGTTATTGCGCGCGGCGAGACGCTTTCTGGGATTGCCGAGCGTTATCGCATCAGCCTCCGCGAGCTTCGCCGCAGCAACGAGATCCGCGGCGATGTCATTCGGATCGGGCAAGTCCTGACCATTCCGACTACTTGATCTAACGCGGCGAAACCCCTCACTTGTCTGCTCGCTGAACAGGCCAATTGCCGAT
>Ga0224508_10002899_pt1 | contig 14370 bp, 9 predicted proteins | sample SF_Jan12_sed_USG_4_FD_170157 | JGI IMG/M metagenome (GOLD analysis project Ga0224508, IMG submission 170157) | Sediment microbial communities from San Francisco Bay, California, United States - SF_Jan12_sed_USGS_21 | ecosystem: Environmental > Aquatic > Marine > Sediment | place: USA: California... | reverse complement strand
CGCGGTCTTGAGCTCATAGCTACCGCCCCAAGCCAAGAGGGCAAAGACCGTCAGAATGGCCAATGGAACCAAGACAAGATATCCGGCGATGAAGCCAATCAGTCCGATGTAGAGACAGACAAACGGCAGATCGATCACACACACCATCACCTGGCCGCCGACAAACTCGCGAAGTGTTGCAATCGATGTCATGGACTGGAGATTGGCACTGACGCCGGGACGCTCGACGTCCATCGGTTCCGACCTGAGCAAATGCTCGATCGCCTGACAGGACGTTTGATGCTCGAAGACAGCGCCCGTCCAAGTCGTCGTATAGTTTCGAATAATTCGCAACGTAGCTTCGAGGATGATGCACGTAACAACCACCACGAGAAGAACATGCAAAGTTCCTATCGCTTGGTGGGTCAAAATACGGTCATAAATTTGCAAGCTGAACAGCGGCAAGCTCAGTGACAAAACATTTATAGTTAACGATGCAAGGCAAACGTAAACTATGCTTGGTTGAAAATTCGATGGAATATGCTGATTGCTCGGCCCAATTGATGCCAATTCAGCTTTTCCAAGCAAATTAATAAAATTCAACATAATTCAAACCAACAAGAACCGGCATTCATCTGAGCAAAGAGCGAGACCTTAAAAGAGACCATCGCCCATATTCTCGTTGCCGTGCATGTTTTCACCAAAATCATTCGGGAAGACATGCACATCATCTCCGAGCGGGTGATCGGAGAGATCCATGTCAGCCGATGCATTGTCTTGGCTCTCGCCATGCTCAACCGACCAGCCATGGCCATCTTGCGACGTTGGTGTTTGTTGAGTGGGCGAGTCTTCGACCATGTCGACCCAACTATGCGCGCCATCCATCATCGCCGGCATGTCGAATGACAGCATCTCAAGGCCGTCATAGCCGTTGTCGGCACCGTCCTGATGGTCCTCTCCGCCACCTTCGGCCCGATCGTCATTGCCGATGCCATGGCCTTCCTCGTGACCAAAGGCATTGCCGCGCGGGCCGTCGTCATCTGATCTGCCCCGCTGGTCGTCGTCATCGCCTTGGCGATCGTCGCGATCGTCATTGCCTCGGCCACGACCTTCGTCATGGCCAAAGGCGTTGCCGCGAGGCGCATTGTCGCCGCCGCCTCCGGGCTCGAAGCCGTCGTCATTGCCGATGCCATGGCCTTCGTCATGGCCAAAGGCGTTGCCGCGAGGCGCATTGTCGCCGCCGCCTCCTGGCTCGAAGCCGTCGTCATTGCCGATGCCATGGCCTTCGTCATGGCCAAAGGCGTTGCCGCGGGGCGCATCGTCGCCGCCGCCGCCTGGCTCGAAGCCGTCGTCATTGCCGATGCCATGGCCTTCGTCATGGCCAAAGGCGTTGCCGCGGGGCGCATCGTCGCCGCCGCCTCCTGGCTCGAAGCCGTCGTCATTGCCGATGCCATGGCCTTCGTCATGGCCAAAGGCGTTGCCGCGAGGCGCATTGTCGCCGCCGCCTGGCTCAAAGCCATCGTCATTGCCGATACCATGACCTTCGTCATGGCCATGGGCGTTGCCGCGGGGCGCGTCGTCATCTGAGCCATTCTGCGGGTCGTCGTCGTGATCACCATCGTCGTCGTCGTGATCATCGTCGTCGTCGTGATCATCGTCGTCGTCATCATTGTCCTGGTCGCCGGAACCGTCGCCGTCGCCGGCGTCATCACCGCCCTGGTCGCCGGAACCGTCGCCGTCGCCAGCGTCGTCACCGCCCTCGCCGCCTAGGTTGAGGCCGTCATCATCGTCCTGGTTGCCGGGATCGTCGCCATCGCCGGCGTCGCCATCGCCCTCGCCGCCCAGGTTGAGGCCGTCACCGTCGTCCTGGTTGCCGGAATCGTTGCTATCGTTCCGATCCCCACCATTGAAAAAGCCATTACTTTCGTCGCCGCCGGCCGGCTCATCGGAATCGTCCGACAGAGATTCGTCGTCAGAGGCCGGCCTATCACCTTCGGCTTCATCGTCCACGGCATTGGTGTCGTCGCTGGACTCTTCTGAGCTTGCATCGACATCGGCCGTAAAGGCATCGATTTCACCATCCGATGCTTCGGCTTCATCGCCAAACTCACCCTCTGCGGTCTCGGAGCCTTGCGCTGGTCCATCGAGATTTCCGTCGAGGACCAATGCTTCGTCCAGACTCTCCTCGACGTTGGCTTGGCCCGCATTGGTCGCTAGGAAACCGCCTGTCGGCCTTGCGGCTCCGGTTTCGGCGTCGCCCGCCGGAACCGCCTGGTCGACGACGGCCTCAACTGCCGGCGGCAGCGCATCGAGGCGGGTTCCGTCGCTGGACGAAGTATCCCCTGGAACCGCTATCGCTTCCTCGTCCGAGGCCACGGCTTCATCAAGGTCGTCATTGCTCGCCGCTATCAGCGATTCGAGAACGGCCTCGTCATTCTGGTCGAGCGTGTTGTTGACCAGCCCGGAGCTGAATACATCCTCCGAGATCGTCGAGACTTCGTCGGCTGGAACGGTGTCGGCATCGAGTTCCCGTTCATCCGTTTCCTGGAAAACGGTGAATTGATCGAGCTGTTCGCGCGATCCATCGGCGTTCTCTTTTTCTGTGCTTTTGTCGTTGGATAGATCGGCCATGGCACGCAGCTCCCGATCGAAAGGGATGAGATTGCGACTTCATGCAATTTAAAACAAAAAGTTTAACAGTTCGTTATCCGGGCTTGCGGCGCTCGGATCGAAGGCCGGACAGTCATCCTCTTTTTCGAGCGACAGGAAAGGCGCGGCGATCAAACCAGGAGGTCAATTCCTGAGCGATTCGCCAGGGAAAGCGGTGCTATCGCGCCAACCACGGCGAGTTTCGGCGCGGAAGGTGGCGTGGTCAGACTTCGGACGCAGCTGGTTAGGCGCCGACGCTTGGCGAGACGATCAAAGCTGGCTTGGCAGCACCCGGTCGGGCGGTCTGTGGCCGTCCGCGAAGGTCTTGATGTTGATCACCACCTTTTCGCCCATGTCGAGGCGGCCTTCGATGGTGGCGCTGGACATGTGGGGGAGGAGCACGACATTGTCGAGTTCGCGCAACTTAGGGTTGATCGCCGGTTCGTGCTCGAACACGTCGAGCCCAGCGCCGGCAATCTCCTTGGCGCGCAGCATGCGGGTTAGCGCAGCTTCGTCGATCACCTCGCCGCGCGAGGTGTTGATCACGATCGCCTCGGGCCGAAGGAGCTTCAGCCGTCTTGCTGACAGCAAATGAAAGGTCGCCGGCGTGTGCGGACAATTGACGCTGATGATGTCCATGCGCGCGAGCATCTGATCGAGGCTTTCCCAATAGGTCGCCTCGAGCTCGTTCTCGATGCTTTCATGGACGCGCCGCCGGTTGTGATAGTGGATCGAGAGCCCGAAACCACGCGAACGCCTGGCGACCGCGGTGCCGATCCGGCCCATGCCGAGAATGCCGAGGCGTTTGCCGGTGATGCGGTGGCCGAGCATGCCGGTCGGGCTCCAGCCGTCCCACTCGCCGGAGCGCGCGAGACGCTCACCTTCGACCAGGCGCCGCGCGACGCCGAGGATCAGCGCCATGGTCATGTCGGCGGTGTCGTCGGTCAGGACGCCCGGCGTGTTGGTGACCGTGATGCCGCGCGCATAGGCGGCCTCGATGTCGATATGGTCGACGCCGGTGCCGTAGTTGGCGATCAGCTTGAGCTCCGGGCCGGCATGGGCGAGCACGCTCGCGTCGATCCGGTCGGTGAGCGTCGGCACCAGCACCTCCGCGGTCTTGACCGCGTCGATCAGCTCGGCCTTGGACATCGGCCGATCGCTGTCATTGAGCCGCGTGTCGAACAGCTCCATCATCCGCGTTTCGATCGTCTCCGGCAGCTTGCGCGTGACGATGACGAGGGGCCTGTTGCGTGCCAAGGTTCCGTCTCCAGGGCGAACGTCAGCACCGGTCGACGCGCGTCCCTCAATAACGACGAGGCCGATGCCGGTGCGATCAGGTTTGCTCTAGCAGAACTTGCCCCGGATCAAAAGCCAAAGCGCATCGACTTGCAGCGCCGTCGATCTCGGGGTAACCGTGGGCGCGCGAACGGGCATGCCGCCCCGTCCGATGGAAGGCAGGACACCGATGGCCAAGACGATCCACCAGCAGGCTTCGCGCCTGGCGTTGCATGCGCTGGTGACCATCTCGCTGGCGCTGGCGTTTGCTGCCGCCCTTCCGGCCGCAGCCCAGCAGGGCTTGACGATCGGCCGCAGCACCGGTCTGCCGATACCGCGCTTCGTCTCCCTCGATCCGAGGCAGACCGAGGTCAATGTGCGCTTCGGTCCCGGCCAGCAATACCCCATCAATTGGGTGTTCACGCGCTCCGGCGTGCCGCTCGAGATCATCGCGGAGTTCGACAACTGGCGAAAGATCAAGGACTACGAAGGGGCGGAAGGCTGGATCTCGGCAAGGCTGCTCACCGGCCGCCGGACCATCATGATCGAGGGCGCCGTCCGCGACCTTAGGCGAACCGCTGACTCCCGGGCGCGGGTGCTGCTGCGCGCCGAACCCGGGGTGATCGGCGAACTCCTGGAATGTCGGGAAGACTGGTGCCGGGTCGAAATCGAAGGCCAGCGCGGCTGGCTGCTGCGCGGTGAATTCTGGGGCACGCTTCCCGGCGAAACGGTTCCTTGAAGCCGGGAACGGTAGTGAGCGGCGTGGCAATCTGGCCTGATCGGCGCTTTGCACGGGCTCACATGGTATGACCACATCGTTTGATTCATATGGCGTGTTACAATCTGCGCCGGAATCAAAGCGTTATGCCTCTCTCCAAGCGAGCCTTCCCATGTGGTCGCACCATCAGCCATGCCCATCCATTCGGTTTTTCTGAAATATTTCGACGAGGTGCGCGAGAGCGGCTCGATTCGCCTTGCCGCGCGAAAACTCAATGTGGCGTCCTCGGCGGTCAACCGGCAGATCCTGAAGATCGAGGACGAACTCGGCGTGAAGCTGTTCGAGCGCTCCGCCAGCGGCATCCGGCCGACCCCGGCGGGTGAGCTGCTCGCCGCGCATGTGACGCGCACGCTTGGTGACGCCGAGCGCACGCTTGTGCGCATCGAGGCGCTGCAAGGGGAGCAGCGCCAGCTCTTGAGCATCGCCGGACAGGAGTCGGTGATCGCCCGGTTTCTGCCGCCGGCCCTGGTCGCGCTCCACGCCGAGCACACCGACGTCGCCACGGTGTTCAAAGCGGCCAGCGGCATCGAGCTGCAGCATCTCCTCAGGATCGGCAGCGCCGATGTCGCCCTGGCGTTCGATCCAGAGCCGGCCGATGATATCGAGACGATCGCGACGGTCGAGCTGTCGGTCGGCGCCGTGCTGACGCCCACCCATCCGCTCGCCGACCATGACGCCGTGTCGCTCACCGACTGTACGCCCTATCCGATCGTCCTCCCGGACCAATCCTGGCCGCTTAGGGCGCTTTTGGATCGCGAGATCGACAAGGCGGGCCTCACCCTGAACATCGTCACCTCGTCGAACTCGGTCGAGTTCCTGAAGGCCATGGTGGATCAAGAGCTCGGCATCGGCTTTCAGACCATCATCGGCATCGAGGCTCAAGTCGAGCGCGGCGAGCTCAAGCATGTTCCGCTGGTCGCGGCGGCGCCGGTCAAGCAAATCTTCGCCCTTTGCATCTGCTCCCATCGCGCCATGACATCGGCCGATGATCATCTGATCACCCTGCTGCGCCAGCGCCTGATCGACTACCAACAAGCCTCGTCAATGCCAGTGCCCAAGTAGCTGCGCCTTAGCGATGCCTTTTCGGCATCACATGCGTGACAATCTCTGCTACCCGTAATGCTGGAAGAGGCGCTAACATGGCGCACAAAGGGAGGGTCCGATGGCAGACGCTGATCGACCGGTTGAAGAGAACGGGGACGGCATTCGCTTCGTCTTGAATGGCGAGCTTGTCACCATCGGCGACATCGAGCCGACGCGGTCGGTGCTGCAATATCTCCGCGAGGAACGGCGACTGACCGGCACCAAGGAGGGCTGCGCCGAGGGCGACTGCGGCGCCTGCACGGTGGTGGTGGCCGAGCTTCAGGGCGACGATCTCGCGATGAAGGCGGTGAACGCCTGCATTCAATTCGTGCCGACCCTCGACGGCAAGGCGTTGTTCACGGTCGAGCATCTGCGCCAGGCCGACGGCAGCCTGCACCCGGTGCAGCAGGCGCTGGTCGATCATCACGGCTCGCAATGCGGCTTTTGCACGCCTGGCTTCGTGATGTCGCTTTGGAACGTCTACAACACCCACCAGGCGGTGGGGAGCCAACCCGATGACGCCGCGTTGCGCACCGCCCTTTCCGGCAATCTCTGCCGCTGCACCGGCTATCGACCGATCCTGGAGGCGGGCCATGCGATGTTCGAGCCACCAGCGGTCGCCTTGGACCAGGACGAACTGCGCGCAGCGTTACAAAAAGTCCGGCGCGAGCGCATGCTCTCCTACAGCCATGGCAACGCCAGTTTCCATGCGCCCCGAAGCTTGGCCGAGCTGACCGAACTCCGTGCCGAATTGCCCGAGGCAACCATCCTCGCCGGCTGCACCGACATCGGCCTTTGGGTCAACAAGCAGTTCCGCGATCTCGGCGACATCATCTATATCGGCGAGGTCGCCGAGCTCCAAGCCATCCGAGACGACGGCGAGACTCTTTGGATCGGCGCCGGCGCCTCCTTGACCGACGCCTATGCGGCCCTGGTCAGGCACTATCCCGAGGCCAGGGAGATGTGGGAGCGCTTCGCCTCGGTGCCGATCCGAAATGCCGGCACGCTCGGCGGCAACGTCGCCAACGGCTCGCCGATCGGCGACAGCATGCCCTGGCTGATCGCTGTCGGCGCCAAGGTGGCGCTCCGCAGCACGCAGGGGGTTCGGACGCTCCTGCTCGAAGACCTTTATCTCGACTACATGAAGAAGGACCTGGCGGCCGACGAGATCGTCGAAGCGATCGAGGTGCCGCTGCCGAAGCCGGAGCAGGCCTTTCGCACCTACAAGGTCGCGAAACGCTACGATTCCGACATCTCCGCGGTCTGCGCCGCGTTCAGCCTGACCATGGACGGCGACAACATTGCCGAGGCGCGCATCGCCTTCGGCGGCATGGCGGCGACGCCCAAACGCGCCGGCCAGTGCGAACAAGCGCTTGTCGGCAAGCCCTGGAACGAGGCCACCGCCAAGGCGGCGAAAGAGGCCCTGGCGGAGGACTACCAGCCGCTTTCCGACATGCGCGCCAGCGCCGACAACCGCCTGCTGTCGGCGCAGAACCTGCTGCAGCGCTTCTATCTCGAAACCCGGCCCGTCGATCCCTTGCCGGCAGAGAAGCTGAGCGTCTTCGCCGTCGAAGCTTGAGGAGGGAAGCATGACCAAGCCAGTGCCGCATGAATCGGCCGAGCTGCACGTCTCCGGCGAGGCGGCCTACACCGACGACATTCCAGAACTCGCCGGCACGCTCCACTGCGCGCTCGGGCTCAGCCAAAAGGCGCATGCCAAGATCGTCTCGATGGATCTCGATGCGATCAGCGCCGCCCCCGGCGTGGTTGCGGTCCTGAGCGCCGCCGACATCCCCGGCAAGAACGACTGCGGGCCGATCATCGCCGATGATCCGATCCTGGCGGACGGTCTGGTGCGCAGCATCGGCCAGCCGGTCTTCGCGGTGATCGCCGAGAGCTACAATGAGGCCAGGCGCGCCGTGGGGATGGCCAAGATCGACTACGAGGACCTGCCTGCGGTGCTGACGCCGGAGGAGGCCAAGCGCCAGGGCTCCTTCGTGGTGCCGCCGATGCATCTGGTGCGCGGCGATCCCGCGGCGAAGCTCGCCGGCGCGCCACGCCGCCTGAAGAAAGAGCTTCGGATCGGCGGCCAGGAGCAGTTCTATCTGGAGGGCCAGATTTCCTATGCCGTCCCCAAAGAGCAAGGCGGCATGCTGGTTTACTGCTCGACCCAGCATCCTTCCGAAATGCAGCATTTAGTCGCCAAGACATTGAACCTCGCTTCCAATCAGGTGGTGGTCGAGATCAGACGCATGGGCGGCGGGTTTGGCGGCAAGGAGTCGCAATCCGCTTTGTTCGCCTGCGTCGCGGCCGTTGCCGCAAAGAAGCTCGGCCGTCCGGTCAAGCTCCGCCTGGATCGCGACGACGACTTCATGGCCACCGGCAAGCGCCACTGTTTTCACTACGAATACGACGTCGGCTATGACGACGAGGGCCGAATCCTCGCCGCCAAGATCGAGATGACGTCACGCGCCGGCTACTCGACCGATCTGTCGCCGCCGGTGGCGACCCGCGCGATTTGCCACTTCGACAACGCCTATTACCTCTCGGACGCCGACATAAAGGCGCTGTGCGGCAAGACCAACACCCAATCGAACACCGCGTTTCGCGGCTTCGGCGGACCGCAGGGCGCGATCGCGATCGAGCATATCATGGACGAGATTTCTCGCGCGGTCGGCAAGGACCCGCTCGATGTCCGAAAGCTGAATTTCTATGGCAAGGAGGACAGAAACGTCACGCCCTACGGCCAGACCGTCGAGGACAATGTCATCGTCGAGCTGGTCGACGAGCTCGAGGCGTCCTCCGACTACCGAAAGCGTCGGGACGCCATCAGCGCGTTCAATCAAAAAAGCCCGGTTTTGAAAAAAGGCCTGGCGCTCACGCCGGTGAAGTTCGGCATTTCCTTCAACGTGGTGCATTTCAACCAGGCAGGCGCCCTGGTGCACGTCTACACCGACGGCTCGGTTCTGGTGAACCATGGCGGCACCGAGATGGGTCAGGGCCTGAACACCAAGGTTGCCCAGGTGGTCGCCGGCGAGCTCGGGATCAGCGTCGATCGGGTGCGCGCCACCGCGACCGCCACCGACAAGGTCGCCAACACCTCGGCGACCGCAGCCTCGACCGGCGCCGATCTCAACGGCAAGGCCGCCGAGGACGCCGCTCGGCAAATCAAGCAACGCCTGGCTGCGTTCGCCGCCAAACGCGAAGGTGCGAGGCCGGAGGACGTCGTCTTCGCCAATGACGAGGTCCAAGTCAACGGTTCGGCCGCGCCTACGCCATTCGAAGCGGTTGTGCAGGACGCCTATCATGCCCGCGTGCAGCTCTGGTCGGACGGCTTCTACGCCACGCCCAAGCTGCACTGGGATCGGGACACCCTGACCGGACGGCCGTTCTTTTATTTCGCCTATGGCGCTGCCGTCTCGGAGGTGGTGGTCGATACGCTCACCGGCGAGTGGAAGCTGCTGCGCGCCGACCTCCTCCACGACGCCGGCGCCTCGATCAATCCGGCGATCGACATCGGCCAGGTCGAGGGTGCGTTCATCCAGGGCATGGGCTGGCTGACCCTAGAGGAGCTGTTCTGGAACCAGGACGGCCGGCTGATGACCCACGCGCCCAGCACCTACAAGATCCCGGCGGTCAACGATTGTCCTGCCGTGTTCAACACGCGGCTGTTCAACAACGCCAACCACGAGGACACCATCCTGCGCTCCAAGGCAGTCGGCGAGCCGCCGCTGCTCTTGGGCTTTTCCGCGCTGTTCGCGATCCGGGATGCAATCGCCAGTCTCAAAGACGGCAAGGTCAGCCCGGAGCTCGGTGCGCCGGCCACGCCGGAGGCGATCTTGAAGGCGGTGACCGCCCTGCAGGGCGAGACCGTGCCAGCGCCGGAGCCCGTGACGGCATGACCGCCGGCCCCAAGGGCCTCCAGGCCTTCAGAGGCTCGATCCTGCATTGCCTTGATGATCCGGACAATTCGTCGAGCGGCGACAACGTCGCCTTTTTCGAAGACGGCATTCTCCTGGTCGAGAACGGCCATGTCGCTGCACTCGCCGATGCCGAAACGCTGTTGCCGAACCTCCCGGACGGTCTCGAGATCGTGGACTACACGGGCAGGCTGATCCTGCCGGGCCTGATCGACACCCATGTCCATTTTCCGCAGACCGACATGATCGCCTCCTATGGCGAGCAGCTGCTGGATTGGCTGGAGAAATACGCCTTTCCCGCCGAGCGGCGCTTTGCCGATGCCGATCACGCCGCCGAGGTCGCCGATTTTTTCCTGGACGAGCTACTTCGCAACGGCACCACCACAGCGCTCGTCCTGGGCACGGTGCACCCGCAATCGGTGGACGCCATCTTCGAGGCGGCGAGTGCGAAAAACCTGCGCCTGGCTGCGGGCAAGGTGCTGATGGACCGAAACTGCCCAGAAGATCTGCGCGACGACCCCGAGAGCGCCTATCACGACAGCAAGGCGCTGATCGAGCGCTGGCACCGGCAGGGCCGGCTCCTTTACGCGATCACCCCGAGATTTGCGCCGACCTCGACCGAGGCGCAGCTCGAGCGTACCGGCCAGCTCGCGGCCGAGCATCCCGACACCTTCCTGCACAGCCACCTCGCCGAGAACAAGGCGGAGTGCGCCTGGGTCGCCGAGCTCTTTCCCGAAAGCCGAAGCTATCTCGACGTCTATGACCGCTTCGGCCTGCTGCGCGAGCGTTCGGTGTTCGCCCACTGCATTCATCTCGACCAGACCGATCGAAAACGCATGGCCGAGACCGGTGCTGCCATGGCGTTTTGCCCGAGCGCCAATCTCTTCCTCGGCAGCGGCCTGTTCGACCTGGCCGCGGCCAAGGCCGAGGGTGCACGCGTCGGTCTCGGCACCGATGTCGGCGCCGGCACCAGCTTCAATCTGCTGCGCGGCCTCTCCGAGGCCTACAAGATATTGCAGCTGAACGGCCAGAAGCTCGCCCCGTTCCAGGCCCTCTATCTCGCCACCCTGGCGGGCGCGAGAGCGCTGCATCTCGATGACAAGATCGGCAATTTCGACACCGGCAAGGAGGCGGATTTCGTCGTGCTCGACTGGCGCTCGACGCCGCTGCTCGGGCGTCGCACGGACGCGGCCCAGGATCACGTGGAAAAGCTGTTCGCCCTGATCATGCTCGGCGACGACCGGGCGGTTTTTTCGACCTACATCATGGGTCGCTGCGCCTATCGACGAGCCCCCTGACGATCGACCCCCGCCCGGTCATTCGAGCGGGGGGCTTCCCTTTCAAGTCAGCGCTGTGCGCGCGCCCACTATTCGGCCGGCGGCGCCGCCTCGCCGCCGGTCAGGCCGAGCAGGCCACCGAGATCGGCGTAGTAGGCGGCCAGCAGGATCGCGAGCACGATCATCACGGGGCCGATCTCCTTGCCTTTGCCGACCAGCAGCTTCAACAGCACATAGGTGACGATGCCGATGGTGATGCCGTTCGCGATCGAGTAGGTGAGCGGCATGACAATCACCGCCAGGAAGGCCGGGATCGCATCGTCCATCTGGTTCCATTCGAGCTCGCGCGCACCCGCCATCATCAGCGTGCCGACGATGATCAGGGCGGGAGCCGTCGCCAAGGCCGGCACCGCTGTCACCAGCGGGATGAAGAACAGGGCCAAGAGGAACATGATGCCGGCGACCACAGAGGTGAAGCCGGTGCGCCCGCCTTCCTCGACGCCGGTGGCGCTCTCGATATAGGTGGTCACCGTGCTGGTGCCGAGCAGCGCGCCCGCGGACGTGCCGACCGCATCGGCGGTGAAGGCGCGATCCGAATTGGGAAGCCTGCCCTCCTTGTCGAGGAAGCCGGCGAGCCGGCCGACGCCGATCAAGGTGCCGGCGGTGTCGAAGATGTCGACGAACATGAAGGCGATCACCACGGTGAAGAAGGTGCCTGTGAAGATCTGGCTGAAGTCGAGGGCGAACAGCGTCTCCTTGGGCAATGACGGCAGGCCGACGAACTGCTCGGGTGCTGGCGCCAGACCGGTGACCCAGGAAATCACGGTGATCACCAGGATGCCGATCAGGATGGCCCCCTTGACCTGCTTGACCAACAGCGCGCCGATCAGGAGCACGCCGATCAGCGCCAGATAGACCGAGGGCTGCTGCACGTCGCCGAGGGTGACCAGGGTCGCGGGATGATCGACCACCAGACCCATGTTCTGCAGCCCGATGATCGCCAAGAACAGGCCGATGCCGACCGTGGTCGCGATCTTCAAGGACCGTGGGATGGCGTTGATGATCAGGGTGCGCACGCCGCCGCGCGAGAGAGCGATGAAGATCAGCCCCTCGACGAACACCGCGGTCAGCGCCACCTCCCAGGGCACGCCTAGCCCCTGAACGACGCCGAAGGTGAAATAGGCGTTCAGCCCCATGCCCGGCGCCAGCACGAAGGGATAGTTGGCGTAAACGCCCATGATGATGGTGGCGATAGCCGCGCCCAAGGCGGTGGCGATGGCGACGTCGGCCTCGGGCATGCCGGCGAGCGACAGGATCTGCGGGTTGATGAACAGAATGTAGCCCATGGTCAGGAAGGTGGTGATGCCGGCGCGCACTTCGGTGCCGACGGTCGAGCCACGCTCGCTGATCTGGAAATAGCGATCGAGCGATGCTCCGAAGCCGTCGCCCGTTGCCGGGGCGCGCTCCTCTGAGGGCGTATTCTGGTTCATCCTTGCTCCTCCCCGAGATGATCGAACCCATTTCGAGGTCGACCACTTTTGTTCTCTGCGCTGCCTCGACGCGCTCACTGCATGACAAAAGGCAGCAACAATGCAATCTGAAAATTGCTCTTAACCATTGAAGATACGTCTGAACTCGGCCTATGGGTAGAACAGAATCTCGCCCGATCGATGCAGAAAAGGCATCACTATAGGATCCTGTGAAACGTACACCACCGGCCTGATCGAAGTCGATCCGTCGGCGGCAAATGGAAGGAAGAGGATCGATGCCCGATAGCCCGCCCCTGGATCAGCGACAGATCGAAGCGTATCGAGCCGACGGCGCCGTTCTGGTGAAGGGCCTGTTTCAGGACTGGGTCGACGTGATCGCCGCCGGCATCGAGCGCAACATGGCCGAGCCCGGTCCCTATGCCGCCGAGAACTTGAATGAAGGCGAGAGCGGCCGGTTCTTCGATGACTATTGCAACTGGAACCGGATTCCTGAGTTCGAGCGGGTGATCCGCGAGTCAAAAGTCGGCGAGGTCGCCGCCAGGCTCATGGGCACAAGCTGTGTGCAGCTGTTTCACGAACATGTGCTGGTCAAGGAGCCCGGCACCTCCAAGCCGACGCCCTGGCACCAGGATGCGCCTTACTACTTCGTCGAAGGCCGGCACACCGTCAGCTTCTGGTCGCCGATCGATCCGGTGAGGGAAGCCTCGCTGCGCTGCGTTGCCGGTTCGCACAGATGGGAAAAACCGGTGCTGCCGATCCGCTGGTTGTCGGAGGAGGACTTCTATCCCGACGTCGATGCCTACATGCCGGTGCCGGACCCGGACGCCGATACCGGCGCCTATCGGGTGCTGGAATGGGCGATGGAGCCGGGCGACGCTGTCGCCTTTCATTTCAAGTCGCTGCATGGCGCGCGCGGCAATCTCAGCGAAACGCGCCGTCGGGCCTTTTCTCTTCGCCTGCTCGGCGACGATGCCCGCTATGTCGAGCGCCCGGGGCGGACCTAACCGCCTTTTCCGGGACACGGCATGAAGGCGGGCGAGCGTCTGCGCGACGACTGGTTTCCCGTCATCTATCCGCATCACTGATCAGGCTGAAGCCAACGCTCTTGCGGCAGCGCCGTGTTCGGCGCGCAGGCGATCGGTATCGAGGCCGGGGATGCGCCCGTCCTCCACCCGCCAGCGGCCCTGGACCATCACCCGATCCGCCCGGTTGGCGCCGCACAGGATGAGGGCAGCGAGCGGGTCGCCGGCGCCGGAGAAGCGCAGCTCGTCGAGACGGAACAAGGCCAGATCCGCCTGCATGCCCGGCGCGATCTGGCCGATGTCGCTGCGGCCGATGCAGGCGGCCGAGCCTTTGGTCGCCCAGCGCAAAGCGTCGTGGTGGGAGATGCGCTCGGCGCCGTGATGCAGGCGCTGCAGGAGAAAGGCGTGGCGCAGCTCCTCGATCAGATTCGAGCTGTCATTGCTGGCCGAGCCGTCGACACCGATGCCGACCGGCGCACCCGCGGCTTCGAGTGCGGGCACCTGACAACAGCCGGACGCCAGGATCATGTTCGAGGTCGGGCAATGGCTGATCGCAGTTTTGGCGCGGCCGAGGCGCTTGATTTCATCGTCGTCGAACCAGATGCCGTGGGCCAGCCAGACGCGATCGGTCAGCCAGCCAACCTGCTCCAGATAATCGAGCGGCCGACAGCCGAAGCGGTCCCGGCACCAGGCCTCCTCGTCCTCGGTCTCGGCGAGATGGGTGTGCAGGCGGACATCGAAGCGGGCGGCGAGCTCGGCGCTCGCGCGCATCAAGCCGTCGGTGACCGAAAAGGGCGAACAGGGCGCAAGGGCGATCTGCACCATGGCGCCCTCGCCGGTCTGGTGATGCTTGCCGATCAAGCGCTCGCAATCGGCGAGGATGGTGTCTTCGCGCTG
>Ga0224508_10002898_pt1 | contig 14370 bp, 13 predicted proteins | sample SF_Jan12_sed_USG_4_FD_170157 | JGI IMG/M metagenome (GOLD analysis project Ga0224508, IMG submission 170157) | Sediment microbial communities from San Francisco Bay, California, United States - SF_Jan12_sed_USGS_21 | ecosystem: Environmental > Aquatic > Marine > Sediment | place: USA... | reverse complement strand
TTTCTGGTTGCAGACGATGCCGGCTTTATTACAGGCTCGACCCTGTCGATTAACGGTGGGCAACACATGTATTGAAGCGATCCTGGTTATTGGTCAAAGCCGGTGCTCGAACGAGTTTCGGCTTTTTTTTCGTCGGAACAAAGATCGAAGAGACCAGGACCGGCGGTGAGGTATTGTCTGTACGGGCTTCCCTAATCCAGCCCCATCAATATTTGCACAGTGGCGAATAGTTTATTTTCTTGATAGTCAGTATCATGGCGACATTAACGTGCCTACTTGATTTTTCGTCTATGCAAAAGACAGCTATTAGTCTGGTTGCCCTGGGTTGCATGGTTTGTTTCTCGCTCTCCTACGCATCCTCTGTTGCCAAAGTAACTGCATTAAAATCGCCGGCATGGATACAGAAAGAAAATGATAAAACCGAGCTCACAAATGGCAGCGATTTGGAGATCGGAGATTACGTTATTACCGGTACCAGCGGGCGGGTCGAGATGCAGATTTGGCCGAATGCCAGCCTGCATCTTTATCCGGATTCTGTCATCAGCTTACTGGCGAGCAGCAGCGCGGAATCAAGTGCTACCGGAAAACAATCGGTACTTCAGATCCTGCAGGGAAGGATTTGTGTTGGCTACAAGCCAGAGCCAAATCCTGACTCCGTGTTAGAGGTAAATATAGGCAATGCAATCGTCACCGCGATACATCATCGTAGTGACATTTGTTTGCTGCGACAGGATGGCCTGTCGTCTATCGAATTACGCAGTGGTAGTGTCCAGGTTACCCACTCCATAGATCCAAATATGATTATCCTTAGCAGAGCCGGTACGGAACTGCGCATCGACGACGATGGTTCATTTGAGTTACTGAATCCTGGTATTGCTGCAATAATGCCCGAAGCAGAACAACCGTTCATCACTGAAACAGCGATCGAAACTGAAATCCCGGCTTTTATACCTGCGGAGGCGGAAGGTGATATAGCGGTCGTTGATGAAACAGCAGCTGATGAATCCGAACCAACAACTGATGAGAAGACATCGAAGTACATTTACACGGTCTATCTTTTCTCGACGCGTTCCGAGGAGGTCGCCAACGAGGCCAATCAGAGATTTCAGAGCGCAGGCCATGAATCTGAAATCATTGTCACGGGACAGGATGACACCACGCGCTACCGCGTCGCCGTTCCGGGATTCAAGTCACGGCAGTCGGCCCAGGAATTTTCCATCTCGGTGGTCGGTAAACTGGGTATTAGGGATACCTGGATAGGTTATGAAGTTGACCCGGATACGGCTAGAGGAGTAGCCAATAACCAGTCAAAACCAGCGGCAGACGAAAAACCTTTCTTTAGCGAGAAGGACATCGAGGATCAACGTCCGGTCGATGAGTCCATTACCATGTTAGAAGATGTAGCCACAACCGCAGATACATTAATTGATGAATCAAAACCTGCAATTGAAGAGAAATCATCAAACTATATCTATACCGTTTACCTTTTCTCGACACGCTCCGAGGAGGTCGCCAACGAGGTCAATCAGAGATTTCAGAGCGCAGGCCATGAATCTGAAATCATTGTCACGGGACAGGATGACGACACACGCTATCGCATCGCCGTTTCGGGATTCAAGTCACGGCAGTCGGCCCGGGAATTTTCCGACTCGGTGGTCGGTAAACTGGGTATCAGGGATACCTGGATCGGCAGGGACCGGCAAACTGATTAAGGCTGGCTCCTCGCTATTGCATAATTTATTTGCTGACGATCTTGATGCGATCTTCGCCCCTTAGGGACTCGCCGCTATAGGTGCCCGCCTTGATGATAATCGCGTATTCGCCTTCGCCGATCTTGAAGCCCGTGGAGCGGACATCGCACAACAGATCCTTGTAGGTATCGTCGTTGATATCTTTTTCCACGCACAAACTCTTGTCGGACTTACCCACCAGCATGATATCGACGCCATTCAGCCGGATGGTGCGTGGATTGATCGAGGTTACCTCGAGCTCGGCCGATCCCAGGATTGCGACCGGGAGCAGGCGCCATGCACCGGGTCGTATAATATTCTCAGGGCTACCAGGTATGATATCGATGGCAATCGTTGTCGGTTGCTGCTCACCGAACAGAATGTTCGCCTGGGCGATGATTGTGAATTGCCTCGATGCAGATGGCAGATCAGCTTTGTTACCGTGGTCGATGGAAGGAGAAGACTCATTTTTCGCGGAATAAGCTACTGTCGGTTCCATTTTTGGACTAAAGGTTAACCAGCTGCCGACGGGCTCGGCACCCCGATCAGCGGCGCCCGTGCCGGTCGCGCTGGCAATACAGGTGCAGGCCCAGAGCGTGGCGGTAACAATTGATCTTGTCATTCGTTTGTATCGCAACCTCGGTCCTTTATCGTTTACGTCGCCAGGTCAACAGGCCTGGCAGCAACAGTCGGTGTCGCGGTATCGCGACCAATCGAATCAAGTCTTTCATCAGGGTATAGTCCCTCCAGCGCATTATCAATATAACGACGGGTCATATTGACGTAGGCAGTTGTGCGCCGATGTTTCCACGACCTTAGGTAATAGATGTGTTCAAAACTGTATTTTTCAATTGTCAACAGACGCAGGTGTTGCCGTTGAAAACGGCTACTGGGTCTGCGGGGGGATAGAGTAGGTACCGGTGGCGTGTGCGACGATGTCCTCCTCGCTGTAGATAGATACTTCAACCACCGCGAGGCGTTTACCGAGTTTTATGATGTTACCTCTGGCAACCAGGTCACATTCGCTGGGTTTGCGCAGAAAGTTAATGTTGAGGCTGGTCGTAACCGCCAGCTTTATCTCGCCCAGCAGGCTCAGTACAACAGCGAACATGCAAACATCGGCGAGCATCATCATGAATGGGCCCGCTATGGTGCCTCCCGGGCGCAGCGATTTCACGTTATAGGGCAGGACCAGTTCGGCCATACCCTCGTCGATGTGGCGCAGGTAAATGCCGGTTTCGGCGGCCGAGGGCAATTCGATCTTGATGATTTCGTTAAATTTTTCGGTGGTGACCTTGCTCATGGATTGTCATCCCGTGGCTTGACCGCGGGATCCAGGCTGTGTTGCATTTGGAAAGGCATATCATACCAGTATCCGAGCACTCGAAAAGAGGCGTTAGGCGTCTGCACGAAACGATCCCCGGGTCCCGCGATCAAGTCGCGGGACGACAGTAGTTTAACTGCGTTTTTTAAGCCAGCCGGATATTGCCGGGGTCACGGTTGCCTGGGCCTTGCCACTGACGTAGATACCGATATGGCCGCCTGGAAACGCCAATTCGGTGTAGTCCTTGCTGCCAACCAGCGCTTTCAAAGCTTTCGATGCAGCCGGTGGCACCAGGTGGTCCTGTTCCGCGTAAATATTCAACACCGGAATCTTCAAATCCTTGAGATCAACGTCATGTTCGCCGATCTTTAACCCGCCTTCGACCAGTTTGTTTTGCTGGAAGAAATCCTTGATGAACTGGCGAAAAGCCTCGCCCGCCTGATCGGGGCTGTCGAAGATCCATTTCTCCATCCGCATGAAGTTCTTGACATTCTTCTCATCGCTGATGATATCGACCATCGAAACATACTTTTGCCCCATCAACTGGAACGGCTTGAGATTGAGAAAGGTCCAGTTCAGCATTTCACCCGGCAGATTGCCCATCGCATCGACGATCGCGTCGATGTCCATTTTCTGTACCCAGTGACTCAGCATATTGTCCGGGGTCTTGCAGTCAACCGGTGTCACCATGGTGACCAGGTTGGCGACCTTGTCCTGGTGTAGCGTACTGTAGCAAAGGCTGAAAACACCGCCCTGGCAAATGCCGAGGATATTGATCTTGTCGACACTGTGGCGTTCGCGGATGACGTCGACACAGCGGTCGATATAGCCATTGATGTAGTCATCGAGGGTCAGGTACTTATCTGCGCGATCCGGGTAACCCCAGTCGATCAGATAGACGTCCTGTCCCGAATCGAGCAAGCCCCTGATGGTCGAACGATTCTCCTGGATGTCGGTCATGTAGGGACGATTAACCAGTGCGTAGACGATCAGGGTAGGGACTTTGTTTTGCACCACGCCGGTCGAGGGCTGGTAACGGTAGAGCTTGAGCTTGTCCTCAGCATAAATTTCTTCGCGTGGGGTAACCCCTGCAGAAATTTCGTCCGTATCGAGGAGATTTTTAACCCCCTTGCTCAAATTCTGGTTGAACTGCACCAGTTCTTCGACCACCTGGTCGGAACGAAACGGAATATTATTCATCGGTTCAGGCTCCTGCTTTGGTTCTGGTTACTTTGGCCTTGCTGGCCACAGCTTTTTTAGCTGCCGCTTTCTTGCGGGCCGGGGCCGCTTTGGCGGTGGGCGCTTTCCTGGCCGTGGACGCCGCTTTCGCTGCGGGTGCTGTCTTCACTGTTCGCGCGGTTCTGGTATTAATTTGCGACAACATCGCCTTGATTTCCTTGATCTCCTTTTTCAGGGTGAAGTTTTCACGTCGTACTTGCTGTAAACGCTCCTGCATAGTGTCGATTTCGCGCGTGTTCGGCAGGTTCATGGCACGCAGAAAATCGTCGGCGATTTCACCGTAGTGGCGGCGCATGACCATCAGGCGGTTGACCATGTCGCCGTAAAGCGCCTGGTACTCTTCGCCCATCGCGAATTCGGCGTAGTGCTCTTCGCTGATTTCAACCCAGAGGTCGTAAAGTTCGCGTAGAGATTTCGGGATACTGTCACCGTCGAGCCCCGACAGTCGGTTCTGAAATCCCTGGATCGATTCGAGCGCAACGCGCAGGAAGGCCTGGTTGAATTTGAAGTTGGCTTCCTGATACTCGAACGCCAATTGAAGACCTTTTTGCTGCTTTTCCTGGGGTTCACGAAAATAACCAATGCCTGGTGATTCCAGTACTCTACCCAGCGGGTCGATAGCTTCACCCAGGTTGAAGACCGAAGTATTCATGCCAGGCATTTGCCACATCGCCTGGTTCATCGGCGTCAGGCCAGCCACCATTTCCTGCCAGCTGGCATTTGGAGCAAACCACTGTTTCATGAAGTCGCTGACGCCGGTACCGTTGAACCCGGGCATCCCACCAAGCTGTTGTAGCGATTGTTTCATTTGCTCCAGCCATTGATTGATCGCTTCGACAGGGTTGGCTCCCTCGGTGAGACCCTTGCTGACTTGCTCTGCCATGGCGAAATATTCCTTGCCCATATCCATGCATTTGCGCATGGCCAGCTCGATGTCAGGTTGCGTCTTGCCTTCGCAGGCCTTGCGCCATAGATCGAAACTCTGTGCCCACAGGTCAGACTGACTGGTATTACCGCCGCTGCCTGTTTTGGCCATATCGCTCCAGGCATCGACAAACTGCTGCTGCGCCTTGAACCATTGTTCGGTCCATTGATTACTTTCACTCATGCTGGGTAACTCGTTAAATTCTAAAAGGATTTTACTCTAGCACAGTTTATTGTGCACTGCAACATAATTAGGTTCTGTCGTGCTGGCAGATAAAAAAGGCGGGATTTTCGCCCCGCCTTTTTAATTATTGACCCTGTCTGTCGATGGGATCCTAGGTCATGTACATTCCGCCATTTACCGGCAGGTTTGCGCCGGTCATGTAGGTGTTGCGATCATCAGTCAGGAAACTGACAACATAGGCGATTTCATCAGGCATCGCCATGCGACCCATTGGAACCTGCTGGATGATAGCGTCGCGCACGTCTTCGGGAATCGCATCGGTCATATCGGTTTTGACATAGCCGGGTGACACCGAGTTAACCGTCACACCCTTGGCCGCCAACTCCTGTGCGACAGCCTTGGTGAAGCCGTGCAGTCCGGCCTTCGCCGCGGAATAATTGGACTGGCCAAACTGGCCCTTTTGCCCATTAACCGAACAAATATTAACAATTCGACCAAAGCCGTTTTGCGACATGCTTTCAACGACATGGCGGGTGACATTAAAAGCCGAATCAAGATTAGTGCGCAATACCGAGTCCCATTGATCGGGTGTCATTTGACGCAGGGTCTTGTCGCGCGTAATGCCGGCACAATTAACCAGGATATCGACGCCGCCGATAGTATTTTCAACATCGTGAAGCATCTGCTGGCTGGATTCGAAATCACTGACGTCACAGGCTACGATTTCAAACTCGTAGCCATTTGCCCGGTGTTTCTGCTGCCAGGCCTCGGCGATTTCTTTATCGGGAGGGAAATATCCCGCAATAACTTTGCGTCCCTGATCGGCGAGCGCGATACAGATCGCGGTGCCTATTCCACCAGTGCCCCCGGTGACGAGTGCAATTTTCTGATTATTCATATAGTTGTGATCTCTCCCGTTAACTGGAAAGTGCTGCATTGCAACAATATATTGCAGCGCACAAAATATTGCTTTCACCGTCGACTGTCAAGTCAGGGCAGGAAAGTTTTAAATAAGTTGATTAAAATCAGTGGCTTAGCTTTTATCTGGATCGTCCTTATCAGGTCCGAGGCCCATCATCTGGCGCCATGCATCGATGTTTTTCTGCGTCATATCGGTCCAGAACGATACCGGGCTATGGCTGGTCATGCCTTCCATTGCCTTGCGAAATTCACTCTGCTGCTGCTGGAAAAAATTCAGACCCTGCCCGATAAATTCGGAAAAACCCTTGTGTGCACCGGTATGGTAATAGCGAATAAAACGCTCGAGGTTATCGTTTGAGAATAGCGGGTTAGTTTCGGATTCTTGCTCCAGGATAATCTGCAGCAGGATACTGCGGGTGATATCTTCCTCGCTTTTTTGATCGATGACGGTAAATGGCACCTCGGCAAGCACCAGGTCACGGATTTGTTGTAGCGTGATGTACTGGCTTTCCACGGTATCGTAGAGTCGCCGATTGGGATATTTCTTGATGATTCTGGGTTCGACTTCGTCGCTCACGTCGCTTTTCCTGCTGTGCCTGGTTGTCGCAAGTGTAACCTATTTTTCCCTGGGCACTCGTCCCATCAGGTAAAACTCGTCGTTGGTGCGCATGCTCGACATGTTGACGATTCGGTTGGAGAGCCCAAAGAAAGCACTGATCGTGCCGATATCCCAGATGTCTTCATCGTCGAAACCAAAGTCATTGAGCCGCTTGTAATCGGACTCATCGACAGTTTCAGCCTTGCGCGAGACCTTGAGCGCGTAGTCGAGCATTGCTTTCTGGCGTTCCGAAATATCGGCCTTGCGATAGTTAGCGGCGACCTGGTCGGCGATGTATGGATTCCTGGCGCGGATACGCAGGATCGCGCCGTGTGCGATGACACAATACTGACATTGGTTGCGCGCCGAGGTCGCGACCACTATCATTTCACGTTCAGCCATGCTCAGGCCCGGCGTTTCCTTTTCCATCAGGGCGTCGTGATAGGCAAAAAAAGCGCGGAACTCCTCGGGTCGACGTGCCAGTGTCAGGAATACATTGGGCACGAAGCCGGCTTTTTCCTGTACCTCGTTGATTCGTTGTTGAATATCAGCGGGTAATTCCTCGAAAGGCGGAACTGGGAAGCGACTGATTGCCGGGCTGGTCATATTTGAATTCCTTTGGCTAAGACTCGATTATTGTAATATAAATGACGTTTGCGAAAATTAACTAGCAGTTAATCTAATTCATGAAACCTGAAACCAGTAATCCGGAAAGCGGCTGGGTTTTTGACCAGCTTGCGCGATCGAGGCGCTCGACTCGAGGATTTTTACCGCAACCGGTTGATCACGGGCTGATCGAGCATGTATTCGAAACTGCTGCATTCGCACCGTCGAACTGCAATACCCAGCCCTGGCACAGCCACGTGGTCTCGGGTGAGCTGCGCGATCGATTAAGCGGCATCTTTATGGAAACTATCGCCGAGGGGAAATACTCGATGGATTATCCCTACGATGCCAAGTACGAGGGCGTTTTTCGTAAACGCCAGCTTGATGTTGGCATATTGCTCTACCAGGCTCTCGGTGTGACCCGTGAAGACAAGGAGGGCAAACGCGAGGCGTTTCTGCGCAACCTCAAGTTTTTTGATGCGCCGCATGCAGTATTTATTTTTATGCCGGCGTGGTGCGGAATTCGCGAAGCCTGCGATGTCGGCATGTATGCACAGAACCTGATGTTGGCGATGCGTGCCCACGGTATTGCCAGTTGCCCGCAGACGATACTGGGATATGATGCGGACTCGGTGCGGCGAGAATTAGGGATTGATGCGGAAATGAAACTTTTGTTTGGAATTTCATTTGGTTATGAGGATCCAACTTTACCCGAAAACCAGATAGTCCCTGAACGCGCGGCGCTCGGTGAGCTGGTCCATTTTCACAGCTAGGTATCACTATGTCCGACTACTATGCCCCGATCCAGGATATGCAATTTGTTATCGATGAAATTGCAGGCCTTGATTCCATCGCCAAACTACCCGGCTTCGAAGACGCCACACCGGACCTGGTCGCGGCCGTGCTCGAACAGGCGGGTGTGTTGGCAACCGAAGTCTTCTCGCCGCTGAATCCGTCGGGTGATGAACACGGAACCCGCATTGATAACGGGAAGGTGGTAAGCCCGCCTGGCTATGCCGAGGCCTATCGCCAGTTTGTCGATAATGGCTGGCAGGGAGTCGGTAAATCGGCGGCAATAGACGGGCAGGGTCTCCCGTTCCTGGTGCACTCGGCGGTCGCGGAAATGTGGTATGCATCGAACATGGCTTTTGCACTATGCCCGTTGCTGACCTCGGGCGCGATCGAGGCCATCGAGTCGCACGCCACCGAAGCATTGCAGAAACTCTATATACCGAAACTGGTGACAGGTGAATGGAGCGGTACCATGAACCTGACCGAACCACAGGCAGGTACCGATCTGGCAGCGATTCGCACGCGTGCGGAACGCGAAGGCGATAACTATTTGATCTATGGTCAAAAAATCTACATCACCTGGGGCGAACACGAGTTGAGCGACAATATTGTGCACCTGGTGCTGGCGCGCCTGCCGGATGCACCGGAAGGCATTAAAGGTATTTCACTGTTCCTGGTCCCCAAGTACCTGGTAAACGAGGATGGTTCCAGGGGCGAGCGCAATGATCTCAGGGTGGTGTCGCTGGAATCGAAAATGGGAATCCATTCATCGCCGACCTGTGTCATGTCTTACGGGGACCAGGACGGTGCTATCGGTTATCTCGTCGGCGAGGAGCACAATGGTCTCGCCTGTATGTTCACGATGATGAACAACGCGCGGCTCGAAGTTGGTATGCAGGGCGTCGCGATTTCTGAGCGCGCTTATCAAAGAGCGGTCTTGTTTGCCAAGGAACGAGTTCAAGGTATGGCACATGGGCATAGTCAGCGCAGCACGATTATCCACCACCCGGACGTGCGCCGGATGTTGATGCAAATGCGGGCCATCGCCCAGGCGGGCAGGGCCCTGGCCTATTACGCTTCCGCCCAGACCGACCTGGCTCATCACGCAGAATCAGCCGAACAGCGGGCATCCCATCAGCGTCGTGTCGATTTGATTATTCCAATCGTCAAGGGCTGGTGCACCGAGATGGCGCAGGAAGCAACCTACCTGGGTGTACAGGTGCATGGTGGCATGGGATATGTCGAGGAAACCGGCGCGGCCCAGTACATGCGTGACGCCAGGATTCTGACTATTTACGAAGGCACAACCGGAATCCAGGCACTGGACTTGATGGGTCGAAAACTGCTGCGTGACAAGGGTCAGGCAATGGCTGAGCTGATCGGAGAATTAAAGGCTTTCAGTCAGCAACTGCAGGCTGCGAACGGAGATATCGGCGCGCTTGCAACGCGTTTCTCGACAGCCCTTACTGCACTGGAAGAGGCAACCGGCTTCTACTTGCAGAATGCGCCGGGCGATCCGGAGCTGGGCAGCGCGGTCGGAGTGGATTACATGATGCTGTCAGGTAATCTGGTTTGCGCCTGGTTACTGGGACGCGCGGCAATTGTTGCGCAAGGGCATATCGACGCCGGCAGCAGTGATCATTTTTATTCCCACAAGATCAAGACGGCGCTGTTTTTTGCCGAACATATCCTGCCGCGCAGCGAGGCACAGGCGGTGATGGTCAAGGCTGGCTCGGACAGCGTCATGGCGATAGCAGCGGATAATTTTTAGCCGAACCTGAATTCGGGGATTTCTTAAACATACGATGGCGGTATCCAGTCAAACCCGGCTGTGGGATTATGCACGCGACGGATTTCGGTTTTTTACGTCGACGCCGACGCGTTGGGGTGACTGTGACATGTTCGGTCACGTCAATAACGTGCAGTTCGTGCGCTATTACGAATCCGGTCGTCTCGATTATTTTCATCGACTACTGGATATGAGCGCCGGTCCTGACGTGCACAATAGCCTGATCATCGCCGATATTCAGGTTGCTTTTCTGCGCCAGATCCATCATCCCTGTGCGCTGGAAGTGGGCTCACGCATCAGTCGACTCGGCAACAGCAGCTTCGATTTCGAAGCGGCGATATTTGCACCGGGGGAAGACGAACCCTGTTCAACCGCGAAGGCCGCATGCGTCTGGTTTAATTATCGTGAAAATCACAGTACACCGATTCCGCCTGTCGAGCGGGAAATCATCAAACAGTTCGAGGGGATCGAACCATGAGCAACTTACAATACCTGGAATTGGAAACACACGATGCCGTGACCGTGGTCAGGCTGAATCGTCCCGAGGTCCTGAACGCCCTGTGCATGGGGTTGATGGATGAGCTCGCGCAAACCCTGCAGGATCTTGAGACTGACGATTCGGTGGCGGTGATCGTACTCACTGGAAATGAAAAGGCATTTGCAGCCGGGGCCGATATCACTGAAATGAAAGACGCAACCTATCAATACATGCTTGAACACGGCGGTCTTACGCGCCAGTGCGACAGTATTGCCGGTTGCAGCAAGCCCATTATTGCCGCGGTTGCGGGTTATGCCCTGGGTGGTGGCTGCGAGCTGGCGATGATGTGCGATTTTATCATTGCCGCCGATAATGCCAGGTTCGGTCAACCTGAAATCACCATTGGCACCATTCCGGGTTTTGGCGGTTCGCAGCGATTGACTCACCTGGTCGGCAAATCGAAAGCCATGGATATGTGCCTGACCGGCCGCATGATGGATGCTGCCGAGGCCGAGCGTAGTGGGCTGGTCGCAAGGGTCGAAACCGTGGATGCTTATCTCGACGTGGCCCTGCGGGCAGCAGCGACGATCGCCAGCTTCTCGCGTCCGGTCGTATCTATGGCCAGGGAGGCGGTCGATCTGGCGCACGAAACCCCGCTTACGCAGGGTATAAAAACCGAGCGCAGAATGTTCAAGTCGACCTTTGCACTGGACGATCAGAAAGAGGGTATGGCTGCCTTCGTGGAAAAACGCAGCCCCGAGTTCAGACATCGATGATTTCGGCTCAAACCGAACTATTAGATATTTATCGACTATAAATCCTCTCCAGCACTATCAGTTTCGCGACGATATGTTAGAATATGCGCCGTCAGATTTCGGGCACCAAATTTTTTCTTTGTAAATCAATAATTTACAGTTGATTTAGCGTCTTTAGATGAGATAAAGACGGGGTGTTTTTTTGTTGGAATAGCCGGGTAAGAAAGCCCGGTGCGGACGAATTTTTATTTTTTTAACTGGATACCATCATGGCAGACCTGAATAGTTATCGGAATATCGGCATTTTTGCACATGTCGACGCTGGTAAAACCACGACCACCGAGCGCATTTTGAAACTGACCGGCAAGATTCACAAGATCGGTGAGGTTCACGATGGTGCGGCTACGACAGACTTCATGGACCAGGAGCAGGAGCGTGGTATCACGATTCAGTCCGCGGCAACCAGTTGTGAATGGAACAAACATCGCCTCAACATCATTGACACGCCGGGACACGTTGACTTTACGATCGAGGTGTATCGCTCCCTCAAGGTACTTGATGGGGGTGTCGGTGTTTTCTGCGGCTCGGGCGGGGTTGAACCGCAATCGGAAACCAACTGGCGCTATGCCAACGATTCCGAAGTTGCGCGCATCATTTTCGTCAACAAGCTGGATCGCCTGGGTGCGGACTTTTACCGCGTCGTTAAGCAGATCAAGGATGTGCTCGGGGCTAACCCCCTCGTAATGACCCTGCCAATCGGTACCGAGGAAAATTTCACCGGTGTGGTCGATTTGTTAACTCGCAAGGCATGGGTCTGGGATGATTCCGGTGATCCCACCAATTTCAGGATCGAGGAACCACCGGCCGAGATGGCAGATCAGATCGAGGAATATCGGGAAAAACTGATCGAGCTTGCACTTGAGCAGGACGATGATTTGCTTGAAATGTACCTCGAAGGCGAGGAGCCCGAGCTAGACGCGATCAAGGGATGTATCCGCAAGGGTACCATCGCGCTCGATTTTTTCCCGACCTACTGCGGATCAGCTTTCAAAAACAAGGGCATCCAGGTGGTGCTGGACGCGGTCGTCGACTACTTGCCGAACCCGACAGAAGTCAAACCGCAACCGGAAATCGACCTGGAAGGTAACGAAACCGGTGACTTTGCGACGGTGGATCCCACCAAACCTTTGCGTGCCCTGGCATTCAAGATTATGGATGACCGTTTCGGTGCGCTCACCTTTACCCGGATTTATTCAGGCAAGCTTGCCAAGGGTGATACCGTGGTAAACACCTATACCGGAAAAACCGAGCGTATCGGTCGCATCGTCGAGATGCATGCCGATGATCGTATCGAACTAAATGCCGCGGAAGCCGGCGACATAGTCGCGCTAGTGGGTTTGAAAAATGTACAGACGGGACACACGCTCGCGGATGTCAAGAATCCGGCTACCCTCGAGCCGATGGTGTTCCCGGACCCGGTTATTTCGATTGCGGTCAAACCCAAGGACCAGGCAGCTTCGGAAAAAATGAGTATCGCGATCGGTAAAATGGTTAAGGAAGATCCGTCCTTTTATGTCGAAACCGACGAAGAAAGCGGTGAAACCATTATCAAGGGTATGGGCGAGCTGCATCTCGATATCAAGGTTGATATTCTGCGCCGTACTCACATGGTTGACGTCGAGGTCGGTAAGCCGCAGGTTGCCTACCGCGAAACCATTACGCAGCGTGTCGAAGACAGCTATACCCACAAGAAACAAACCGGTGGTTCAGGCCAGTTCGGCAAGATCGATTATATCGTTGAGCCGGGTGAAACCGGCAGCGGCTTCCAGTTCGAATCGACGGTAACCGGCGGTAACGTGCCGCGCGAATTCTGGCCGGCTATCGAGAAAGGCTTCGCCAATTGCATGAACGAAGGCGTACTCGCAGGCTTCCCGCTGCTCGATGTCAAGATCACCTTGTTCGATGGCGCCTTTCACGCGGTCGATTCTTCCGCGGTGGCGTTTGAAATTGCGGCCCGGTCGGCCTATCGCCAGACCATTCCGAAGGCTTCGCCACAATTGATGGAGCCGATCATGAAGGTTGACGTATATGTACCCGAAGATCATGTCGGTGACGTAATCGGTGATCTGAATCGCCGCCGCGGCATGATCAAGTCGCAAGAACCGACTCCAACAGGTGTGCGCGTCAAGGCAAATGTACCGTTATCCGATATGTTCGGTTATATCGGCGATTTGCGCACCATGACCTCGGGTCGCGGTCAGTTTTCGATGGAGTTCGAACACTACATGCCGTGCCCGAAGAATGTTGCCGAGGAAGTGATCAAGGAAGTTAATGAAAGACGTGCAGCAAAGTAACTAAGCTATTGATTAAATTAGATGAATTACGATTCATCGCTATTGACATGCCCGAGGGGCGTGTAGAGAATACGCACCTTGTCGGAGGGGTTCCCGAGTGGCCAAAGGGGACAGACTGTAAATCTGTTGGCACTGCCTTCGGTGGTTCGAATCCACCCCCCTCCACCATCTTTCCTGTACGGGCTATAGCCCGTACAGGAAAGATGGCGCAGGGAGGTTAGGATTCGAGCCACTGGTTCGACCAGTTTGCCGGGCGCAAACTGGCACGGCCGAAGGCCGCCCGCAGGGCGACATACATGGATGGATCGGTCCGGCGTCCCGGTCGTGAATCCACCCGTTGTTGGTTTGGCGGAAATGGCTCCGCTATATATGAAATGGCTCCGCTATATATAAGGAGTCAGAAGAAGTGGTAAAATTAGGGTTTTTCGCGGGTGTCGTATAGTGGCTATTACCTCAGCCTTCCAAGCTGATGACGCGGGTTCGATTCCCGCCACCCGCTCCAGACTTGAATGGGAGCTATAGATTTATGCTCATATAGCTCAGGCGGTAGAGCACTTCCTTGGTAAGGAAGAGGTCACTGGTTCGATTCCAGTTATGAGCACCATGTTTGGATAGTATTGGCCGTGACTGGCCGGATAAAATGAGAGAAAACGATGTCAAAAGTAAAATTTGAAAG
>Ga0224508_10002897_pt1 | contig 14373 bp, 12 predicted proteins | sample SF_Jan12_sed_USG_4_FD_170157 | JGI IMG/M metagenome (GOLD analysis project Ga0224508, IMG submission 170157) | Sediment microbial communities from San Francisco Bay, California, United States - SF_Jan12_sed_USGS_21 | ecosystem: Environmental > Aquatic > Marine > Sediment | place: USA... | reverse complement strand
GACCTCCGCGGCGGCGACGACATCCCCCGCTCCGACACCGGTGGCGGCAACGGCCAGTCCGGGGCCGAGCACCCGAAGCCATCCGCGGAGGTCCCGCTCAGGCATCCTGCGACGGTTTTACGAGACGGATGTTCCAGCAGAGCAACAGGACGGCTAACCCGAGAATCCACGCGCCGAACCACTGATGTGCGGTAGCGAACAGCATCCATCCGCTCACGGAGCCATCGGGCGCTGTCGCCATTCGCGTCGCCACGAACGCTGCGATCCCCAGGACCAGCTGGAGCGGGATGGAAATGGCAAGCAGCACCCCGAGTCGACCCATTCGACCGCCGGTCTCGCTCCGTCCCCAGCTTCGCATCCCGACGTGGATCGCCAGTGGCGTGACCAGGGCGATTCCGGTGGCCATATGGATCATCAGGAGTTGATCGAAGTGCCGTTGGACGGCCCCGAGCACCAGTTGCAGGACGACAGCGGCGATGAGCATGATCCCCAACCGCCGATCTCCACGGGCAGACGGGAGGGCGACCGGCGTGACCGACGACCTCCACAGCGGTGAGGTAAAGGCCGTCAACGCCACGAGGACGGAAAAGAACAGTTGGGCCAAGACGCCGTGGACCGTCGCCAACATGAGACTTGGCGAGGTCATCGACGGGTCGTCACTCAGCGTGAACTTCCCCGTGACCCGGAGGCCGCCCAGGATGCCCTGCACGGTCACAAGGACAAGCGCAGCCAACGCGAAGCGACGGACCCGCTTGCGATCATCCACGCACCACAGGAAGACCGTCAGCACAAGTGTCGTCAGTCCCACGAGCGCACCGAGAAGACGGTGCGCATGTTCGTAGAAGACCGGTCCCGTCATCTTCGAGAACGGATAGAGGAACATGTTGTACTGGAACGAATTTGGCCAATCGACGACCGCCAGCCCCGCCTCTTCCGATGTCACGATGCCACCGGCGGCCAGCAAGACCATCGTTGCGATGACCGCGACCCACGCCAGGGCCGACGACCAGGAACGCACGGGTCCCGCTGCACGAGGAAGGAGGGTACCCACGGCATAGCCAAGACCGGCCAACACGCCCGTGATCAGGATCGAGCCGGGGATCCAGATCGCCGGAGACGGGGCGCCACTTCCCTGAGCGTCGACGACGAAGCTACCCAGCACCAGCAGATTGATCGCGCCGGCGGTGAAGCCCGCGAGCGACGCCGACATCCCACCGACATTTGGGTAGCGACGTAACCAGAGGCCACCGATCACCGGACACAACACCAATCCGACGAGGAGTGGAGGTGCAGGAAGCAGGATGGTGGGCAGGCGACCGAAGTAACCCAGTCCCCACATCGCGACGGCGATCCCAAACCCGCCGACGAGGGCCGGCCCCCAACGATCGGCCCGACGTTGTCGCGGGTCAGGAAGCGTGTGTGTCATCGGGGGCATTCTAGCTGCACGACCGGGGCATTTCCGGTATCTTCTTTCGAATGTTCGGTACCCAGGAAATAAGGGCGGGACGACTCGTCGCCATCGGCGCGATAGTCCTGGCTGCGTGCGTTCAGGCGGCCCCTGCCCAGCAGGCGCCCCAGCTTTCCGATGTCGAGTTGGATGCGAAGAAACAGCTGGTCATCTGGGACGCGGAGCACGTCGCGTTCAAGATCGAGAAACACTTCGGCGTCGGGCTATTTGACGCCCTGGCCGACGACTCTAAGCCCGTCACCGCTCTGGCCCGCCCGGGATTCAAGGGACACCTATTGTCCGGTGACTCCACGGAGAAACGCGTCTCACAGATCTCCTCCAGGTCGCGTTCGGTCGACGAGGGTGCGAAACCGAAGGAAGCGAACGCCGCTGCGGTCTTTGGCCACATGACCGAGCTGTACAAACGTCTCGGCTTCGTGGATCGATACCGACTCCGCGTGCTGAAGCTCCGTCAGATCGGAGACGCGCCCCAACGCTGGGACGCGGCCCTGCTGTTCTCCGTTGCCGGCCGGGATGCCGCGGGTCGCCCGATCGAGATCGACGTTCACTATGCGGCCGAGTTCCGGGTCGAGACACCGGAGGAGATCACGACAACCGCGGCGGTCCTCTCGAAATTGTCGGTGACGGCAGAGACGATTCGCCAGGGCGATCGGATGCTGTTCGAGGAGGTCACCGCACGTCGCGGTCTCTCGCGGTTAGGACTGATCGACAACTGGAAGCTGCCATCGGAAAAGGTGCGAGAGTTCCGCTTTCAGATCGCCGTCGAGGATTTCAACGGCGACGGCTGGCTGGACATTGCCGTCGGCTCGCTGGACGGCACGCCCTATCTTCTGCGCTCGCAGGACGGCAAGAAGTTCGAGAACGTCGCGACGCAGCTTGGATTGAAGAAGGGGCTACGCGCACCCAGGCCGATCCTGAAGCACACCCTCGCCGGCTGGATCGACTACGACAACGATGCCGATCCCGATCTGCTGCTGGGCAGTCGTCTCTACCGCAATGATGACGGCAAACGGTTCGTGGATGTGACCGCGACGTCGGGACTTCGGATCTCCCGCGTTCCGCTGGGCACGGTGGTCTTCGACTACGACCTGGATGGGTTGCTGGACATCTATATCGTGTACCTGAAGGACGACATGCGTCGCTCCCGCATGCCAAACCGACCGTGGGTCGGCGACGTCGAGTCCGGCGGTCAGAACGCCCTCTGGCGCAACCTCGGCGATGGCCGCTTCAAGGATGTGACGCGAGAGACCCATGCCGGTGGCGGCCCCCAACAGTCGTTTGCGGCTGCCGCGCTTTTCTTTAATGACGATATCTACCCCGACCTCTACATCGCCAACGACTTCGGCACCAACGTCCTGCTGATCGGCAGCGCCGACGGGACGTTCCGCGATGCCACCGGCGAGACAGGAATCGGCGACTACTCGACCAGCATGGGAGTCTTCGCCGGCCACCTGAATCACGACGACAAGCCCGAGATCTACGTGGCAAACATGTACTCCAAGATGGGGCGACGGATCATCTCGTTTGTCGGACCCGACGACTACCCGGAAGGGGTCTACCCACAGATTCGCGGATCGTGCGCGGGCAACCGTCTCTATGCGGTCCAGAGCGACGGCAGCTTCGCCGAACGAGGCGACGATGCCGGTGTCAGTCATGTCGGCTGGGCCTACGCCCCGACGATGGTCGACGTCGATGGAGACGGTCTCAACGATCTCTACGCCACGACGGGATTCATGAGCGCCGATCGCGATGAACCCGACGGCTGAACCTGCCTTTGGAGGGCCGTCGTGACACGGCCCCTGGATCGGAACGCGAGACTGCCGCAACTTCGTGAGATGGACGAGGAGGCCGGCGAGTTCTGGGTCGAGAATCCGTTCACGATGCCGAAGGAAGGCCTGAACATCAGCGCCTACGAGCGCAATCGCCTTTTCCTCAACACCGACGGTAGCGACTTCGTCGACGCGTCGTTCGCCAGTCGGGCGGACATCGACTCGGACTCCCGCGCAGTGATCGGCGCGGACTTCAGCGGGGACGGCGCGCCGGACCTGCTGGTTTCGTCGGTCGGTGGCGGGCCGCTGCGGCTGTTCGAAAATCGCTTCCCGTCACGGGCCCGGGCACAGATCGAACTGGTGGGAACCAAGAGCAACCGCATGGCGATCGGTGCCCGCCTGACCTTCGAGGTCGGTGGACAGCGGATCGTCCGGGATCGGTTCCCGCACAACCCCGGCATGGGACAGGGGCCGGTCGAGACCGTGGTCGGCCTCGGCGATGTCGGGAAGATCGACACGTTGACCGTCCGTTGGCCCAATGGCGAAACGCAGCACTTCAAGGACGTCCCCGTGGGGCCGCAGGTGACGATCGTCGAGGGCGAGGCCGGATTCAAGACGGCGCAGTGAAACCTTTGACGCTCTGGATCGTCTACCATTCAGGATCGTGACCCATTGAACGGAGTGGCCCGTTGAGCAAGAGAAACTGGTTCGCCCTGGCGCTGATCGTCGTTTCATTTGGACTGCTCTACCCCGGCCTGACCGACGACCTGATCACCATCAGCGTCTCGTTCGGCGGTCTGCAGCTGATGAACGAGACCCGTAGCATCCTGGGGACCGTCCGATCGCTCCACGAGTCCGGCAACGACATCGTCGCCGGCATGATCTTCTTTTTCGGCGTGATGGTGCCCTTCATCAAGGCCGGGATCTTGTTCATCGTTCTGGCGATGCGTCAGAGTCGGATGCGTTACCGACTGTTCGGATTCGTCAAGGCGATCAGCAAGTGGGCGATGTCCGACGTCTTCACCGTCGGGGTGTTGGTCGCATTCCTGTCGGCCAAGGCCACCGAGGCGATGGATGCGAAGATCGAACGGGGCTTCTACTTCTTCGCCGCCTACTGCGTGCTCTCGATCTTGGCGCTGCAGTTCATGAAACTGCCGCCGGATCCGGACTCCGAAGCCCCGTCCAACTAGGACGGCGAGAGCAGAGGGTGGTCCATCGACCACGGTGCGGTGGCGGGCTGACCACTGCGATAGCGCTGGAGGTTGGCTTCCAGTTCCGGAAGCAACCCATCGAGCCCACCGGCCCTCACCTGGGTGATCACCTGCTGTTGTAACGCCGCCGCCTCCTGGAACCGACCGATGCTGGCGGCCACCATTGCCAGGGTCGTGGCGTACTCGACGTGCAGCTGCTCGACCAGCAGCTTCTGCGCGAGAGCCATCGCCTGTCTCGGATCCCTGACCGCAGGATCCGACGCACCGGCAAGAACTCTGGCCAACGCATTACAGATCTCGAGGTTGTCCGGAATCGCCTCGTAGGCCTCCTCAAGTCGACCCCTCGCCTCCGCATCCCGCTGAAGTCGGATCAGCGTATAGGCTTCCGCCAGACGTGCGGCCGCTCGACCGGGGTCTCCCTCGATCACCACACGATAGTGCGGGACTGCAGCCGCATGCTGGCCGGTGCGACGCAGCGCGTTTGCCAGGTTGAAGTGGGCATCGAACATCTCCGGACGTTCCGAGACGACAATCCGGTGGTGCTCGATGGCGGCGTTGTCGTCCCCCAGCTGCGCCAACAGCGTTCCCAGATTGTAGTTCGCGATGGGATCCCTGGGTGAAATCTCGATCGCCTTCTCGAAGGCCTTTCTCGCGCCTTCGATATCTCCGGTCTCGATCAACGTGCGGCCGAGATTGTTGTGGGGCAGCGGATCTTCGGGGGTCACTTCGACCGCGGCCTCGAACTCCGCCTTGGCGTCCTCGACTCGACCTTCCTTGAACAACAGCGTGCCGCGCAACCCGTGAACGCGGGTACCTTCTGTCAGTTGCTGCAACGCCCCGCGCCTGGGGTCCGGAGGCTGAGGGACGACATCGCCTCGCGCCTCCAGGTGTTCGTTGGCCCGTTCGACATCGCCCTGGCCACGATAGGCCAGCGCCAGCGGGTAGTGGATCGCATTCGCGTCGGGAGCGAGGGCGAGTCCATCCAGCAGGTACCCGATCGCCAGTTCGTTATCTTCACGGGCCAGCGCAACTCGACCCAACCCGAATAGGGCCGCCGCGGAATCGGACTGCAGTTCGAGGACTCGACGAAATCCACTCTCCGCATTGTCGTATTCGTTGTCCGTCAGTGACATCTCGGCGTTCCAGACGATCGACGGGAGGTCGGCGGGTTCCTGTTCCAGGACGCGGTCGAAGTGTTGGCGAGCTTCGTCGTGCTCCCCTGCCCGGCGCGCCAGCAATCCCAGGTAATAGTGCCAATCCGCTGCCGCCGAATCCATCTCGACAGCCCGCAGGTAAGACGCGCGGGCGGCCAGCGGAAAGTCATGGACCTGATAGACCATTCCAAGTTGCCCGTAACTGGCAGCCGAATCTTCGGTCTCGGCGTTTCGGCGAGCGAGGGTGATCCGCTCGGCGACATCGGCGTCCAGTCCGTCGAGCGAAGGATGATCGATACCGATCGACACGGCGGATTCGGTGGGTCCGGCCGGAGGCGTAGCCTCGGTCGGGGGATCGCTCTGGCCGGTGCAACCTGCCGTCAACGCCGTCACGAGCAAGAGCCCAAGAACGACTTTCACGCTCACGGTTCGCGACTCCCGGTCCCCTTCTTCAGTGTTACGTACTGCCTCGTACTCGGTGCGTCCCATCGCTCCTCAACCCCATCCGGCCACGTCACGCGGATCTCCCGCAGACGACTCCTGCCGTTCAGTCCCAATAGTACACGTGGGTCGCTGGAAGAGAGATAGCTGGCCGCCGAACGAACGGCTCGGTGGAGCGGAGGACCGTCGACCAGAACCGCCTCGACACGTGCACCCGTCGCGGTCCCGTCGGCGTCACCCTCAACCAATCGGAGGCCTAGCCACTCGGCGTCCTGCCCGACCCGGTTGACCCAGAGTTCGGCCGGCCCACTGTTGTTGCAGACCAGGATATCGGTGTCGCCGTCATTGTCGATGTCGCCGAACGCCGCTCCTCGACCGACGCGTGGCTCCGTCTCGTGAAGCTCTGCCTCCTCGAATCGGACACCGGCTAGATTTCGAAATAACTGATTCTTCTGGTCGTAGGGGTAAGGATCCTGACCGAGATCACGATCCGCGACGGCGCGAACCCCTCCGTTTGCAACAAAGAGATCAAGCCAGCCGTCGTTGTCAAAGTCGATCCAGCGGGCCCCGAATCCGGTTGCGTGTTTGGTAGGAGTTCCGATCTCGATCTCGTTGGACCTGTCCGCAAACCAACCGTTCCCGTCGTTGACATAGACCGTGTGGGTCTCATCCTCCAGGTGGGTCATCACGAGGTCGGGATCCCCGTCGCCGTCAAAGTCGGCCACGTCGACCCCCATGCTGGCCTCGGCCACACCGTCCTCGTTGAGGGCGCATCCAGCAATCAGCGCATCGTCCCGAAACGTGCCGTCACCCCGATTGACCCACATCCGGTTGGGTGTTCCATCGTTCGCCACGTAGAAGTCGACATGCCCATCGTTGTTGAGGTCTTCTGCGACAACGCCGAGCCCGGCGCCACTCTCCCGTCCGATCTGGCTCTGAGGAGTGCGATCCTCGAACGTCCCGTCGCCACGATTTCGGAACAGGCTGTCCGGCTGCGGTCTATAGCTTGAGGGGCCACAATAGTCGAGAGTGCTTCTGAAGTTGAAGCACTGCTTGTTGCCGGCGATAGTAAACGAGACATAGTTGATAACAAACAGGTCCGGCCAACCATCGCCGTCGTAATCCGCGAAGATGGCACTGGCACTCCAACGGGAATCATCGACGTGGGCCGTTACCGTCACGTCGGTAAAGCTGCCGTCCCCGTCGTTGCGCCAGAGGACGTTAGATCCGAAGTTGGTGACGTAGAGGTCGGGCCAACCGTCGAGATCGTAGTCGCCGACCGCCACTCCCATCCCGTAGCTGACTCCGGCAATGCCGGCCTCGTCGGTGACATCGGTGAACGTCAGTTGACCGGTCGGATGGAGTTCGTTGCGGAAGAGCCGATCCCCCGGCTCTACCGGCGGGGCGGTGGTCATCGGCCCGGCGGGATCATGGCTCGGAAACTCGACACCCTGGACCAAGAACACATCCAGATCACCGTCGCGGTCGTAGTCCACCAGAGCGCCGCCGGATCCCATGATCTCCGGAAAGTAGTAGGCGCCACTCATCCCGTTGTAGTGGGTAAATTGCAGGCCGGCAGCCTGCGCCTGCTGAGTGAAGGGTGAGGCGCCGGGAAATTGGGGTGAGCCGGTGGCGGCGGGTTCAGAATGCTTTCCGCAGCCGACGAGCGACAGGGAAACGAACAGTAGCAGGAGAAGGGCTGTGTGAAGGGCTCCTTGCCACCGACATTCCCGCCACCGGTCCACCCAAGTCAACTTCCCAGTGAAGTCGGCCCACAGTATACGGCGTTCTGCTAGATTTGTGGCAAGGATTTCCGAGAACCGCTTGCAATCGAAAAACATCAATGATTGTAGCGATTTTTGGGTGGATTGGGCGGGTGTTTGGGGGCTCCGCAGGGCCCGTGGCAACCGCCGACGCCACTGGCTAGACTGCCCCACCGGAGGATCCGTGGGCAACGAATTGACACGCTGGCAGCGCTGGCTCCACAACCCCCTGGTGTGGGCGGTGATCATGGGCTGCGCGATGATGACGCTCCTCCGTCCGATGATGCGCAACGTCCCCGATCCTCCCCCGGTCCTCGGACAACTTCCAGCCTACACCCTGACGACCCAGGACGGTCAGCCATTCGGCAGCGACGAGCTGGCCGGTCAGGTCTACGTCGCCGACTTCTTCTTTACACGATGTACGGCGATCTGTCCGTTCCTGACACAGGCAATGACAGAACTGGACAACCGCTACCAGCGGGAGGGTGTCGAGGGGATCCGGATCGTCAGCATCTCCGTCGATCCCGAGCACGACACGGTCCCGGTGTTGAAGGAGTACGCCGAGATGTGGGAGATCGATTCGAGCCGCTGGACCCTGCTGACCGGAAGCGATCCTGCGATTCGAGAGCTCGTGGTGGACGGCTTCATGACCGCCATGGATCGTCAGGCGGACGTCGAGGGGGAGCCGGTCGACATCGCCCACAGCGGCAAGTTTGTCATCGTCGATCAGCGTGGTGCGATCCGCGGCTACTACGATCACGACGAGGAGGGTCTCGACGAGATCTTCCATCGATCTCAGCATGTGCTTTATGAAAAGTGATCGTAGCCCCAAGACCGGCCTGCTGCTGGTCAACCTGGGGACTCCCGACAGCCCGGCCCCCGGGGATGTACGGCGTTACCTGCGAGAGTTCCTGTCGGACCCGCGGGTCCTTGACATGAATTCGTTTGGACGCTGGCTGCTGCTCAATCTGGTGATCCTGCCAAGACGCCCGCGAGAGTCCGGGAAGGCCTACGAGCAGATCTGGACCGAGGAGGGCTCTCCCCTCCTGATCCATACCGAGGCGTTGACCCGGAAGGTTCAGGCCCTGGCACCGGAAGATGTGCACGTCGACTTCGCCATGCGTTATGGGAACCCGTCCATCGCCGACGTGCTGGCGCGCTTTCGTGACCGAGGGATCGACAACCTCATCGTCTTCCCGCTCTACCCCCAGTACAGCTCCGCCGCCAACGGCTCGTCCCTGGAGCGGGTCTTTTCAGAAGCCGCGAAGCTGTGGAACGTCCCCGCGATCTCCGTCGTCCCCCACTTCTACGATCATCCGGCATTCCTGGATTCGGTGGCGCACGTTTCACGCCCCGGCCTGGATCTGGATCGGATGGAACGGGTCTACTTCAGTTTTCATGGACTTCCCGAGCGGCACTGCGTGAAGAGCGACGACACGGGTCGCCACTGCCTGAAGTCCGACAACTGCTGTGATCGGATCGTCGACGCCAACCGCAACTGCTATCGCGCCCAATGTTTCGCGACGGCCAGGGATCTCGGCGATCGACTCGACATTCCGGAAGAGAAACGGGTCATCTGCTTCCAGTCACGGCTGGGCCGCACGCCGTGGATCAAGCCCTACACCGACGTGATCCTCGAGCGCGACGCGAAGGCCGGGGTTCGTCATGCGGCGATCCTGTCGCCGGCGTTCGTCGCCGACTGTCTGGAGACCCTGGAGGAGCTGGGCATCCGGGCGTTGGAGTCCTGGCGTGAGGCCGGTGGCGAGACGCTGGCCCTGCTGCCCTGCGTGAACTCCGACGATTCATGGGCGAAAGCGGTCCTACAGATCGTCGCAGACCGATGAAACGCTCGGCCTTCCCGCTAGGGATCGTGCTGGCCGCCGTCGTGATCGTGCTTGTTGTCTACTTCGTGAGCGGGTCCGCGCCGACCGACGAGAGCCTCAGCCATCGCCCGCGACTCCACGCCATCCTCAACGGCACCTGCGCCTGTCTGCTGTTGCTGGGTCTGTTCTTCATCCGCCGACGCCGTATCGGCGCGCATCTGACGACCATGCTCCTTGCCACCGGGACGTCTGTTGCCTTCCTGGTCTCCTACCTGGACTACCACCGACACGCAGGTGCAACCCCGTTCCAGGGTGACGGCTGGTCCCGTCCGGTCTATTTCGGCATCCTGCTAAGCCACACGGTCCTGGCCGCGCTGGTCCCGCCGCTTGTCGCCTGTCTGATCTGGTTCGCCGCCCGCAAGCAATTCGACCGTCATCGCAAACTCGCGCGCTGGACCCTCCCGGTCTGGATCTATGTCTCGGTCACCGGCGTTCTGATTTACTACATGCTCTACATCGCGTTCGCGCCCAACTAATTCCCAGGAGTCGACCGATGGCTGATCGCAAGCGTGTCCTGGACTTCCGCAGCGGCGGCTGGGTCCTTTGGGTCGCTCTGGCGTTGTCGCTTGTCGTCTCCAGCTGGCGCGTGGTGCCGATGCTGCGCTCCGGCGATGGGGCCGTCGGCGATGGGCGCACGGTGGAGAGCTATGGGTTCGAGGTGGGAAGTTTCACCCTGGACCGATCGGTGCTGGTCGCCGGCGGCGTCCCGAAGGACGGCATTCCCGCGCTGGACAATCCGCCGACGATGGCGGTGGCGGAGATGGCCACGTTCAACGAAGAACATCGTGGCAGCTTCCTGGTCTCCGAAGATCGGGTGATCGTGGTGCAAGTCGGCGAAACGGTGCGTGGCTATCCGATTCGAATGATGAACTGGCACGAACTTGTCAACGACACGCTGGACGGTCGACCGATCCTGGTGACCTACCACCCGCTCTGTGACAGCGTCGTCGCCTATGACCGCACGGTGGCTGATCGTATCCTGCGGTTCGGGCATAGCGGGTTGCTATGGAACTCCAATGCGCTCTACTACGATCGCGAGGCTTCGGATGGCGCCCCGAGCCTGTGGAGTCAGCTACTGGGACGGGCCGTTTCCGGGCCCGCCGCGGAACGTGGGGACTCGCTGGCTGCGTTGCCGACGCTGCTGACGACCTACGCCGAGTTCGCGTCTGAGTTTCCCGAGGCGACGGTGCTGAGACCGGCGGAAGACAAGCTCAGGCGCTACCAGCGACGACCGTACGACAACTATCTCCGAACGGGAAAGCTGCGGTTCCCTGTGACTCCAGCGGCGGATCCCGATTGGCGGATACGCATGCAGCGGTTCGCGCGGATGGTGGGGCCTGGGGAAAGCGTGACAGTGGGACCTGCGGAGGACTTTCCCACAACCACCCTGCTGGGACGGACCGATATCGACGTTCGCTACGGGTTACAGTTCGCGATCGTGGGTGTGCTCGGGGAATCCGATTAGGTGACTGGACGGACCCGCGAGTCAACGCGTAACACTCTCATGCGACACCTGCTGCCCCTCTTGCTGATCTCCCTCACATTGTCCTGCGGCGGACCGACCGACGAGGATCGCATCCGCAATCTGATCGCCGACGGCGAGGCGGCCGCGGAAGCCGGCAACCTTCGCGCGCTCACGTCCCTACTCGACGAGAACTACTCGGACGCTGAGGGACGGGACAAGCGCGCGGTCGTGGGAATGCTGGCGCTCTACCTGCAACAAACGCCGGCACCCCACGTGGCGACCGGCATTCGCCGGATCGAAATAGACAGTGCGAATGAAGCCCGGGCCGTCGTCGTCGTCGCGGTCACCGACACCCTCTGGACCGACCCGCGAAACCTTCGCGAATTACGGGCCGACCTTCAGACGTTGAATCTGCGGCTGATCCGTCGCTCGGGACGGCCCTGGCGGATCGTCGCTGTCGAGGCAAAGCCTGCCGAGGTTTCTGATTTGATCGACCTGCTGCGTTGATCGTGTCATGGGATCTCGACTGTCACGGAAGTCTTGACGGAATTGGCAATGAAGCACCTCTTGTGTGCCGAGTTGTGCAGCTTCTCAAGAACCGCCCGATCCGGTTGCCTCTCGCCCGAGAACACCACTTCTGGCCGGAGCTTGACTGTGGTCATTGACATCTTGCCGTCGGCGTCCTTCTCAACTACCCCAACGGGATTGTCCACGTAGCGGTCGATGACGTAGCGCTGCTTCGCTGCGATCGCCATGAAGAACAGCATGTGACAACTCGACAGCGATGCGACGAACGCTTCTTCCGGGTCGACACCCACTTCTGTCGAGTACGGCAACGGCACGATATGCGGAGACGAGGATGCCTCGACCGTCTGCCCACCGTCGAAACTCCACTGGTGGGCTCGACTGTACTTGTTATCGATGTACGGCTCGTCTGCGCCGCGCTTCCATGAGACTCGTGCTACATACTCCGACATAGTGCCTCCGGGGATCGGTCCATTATGACCGATCCCCGCAGGATTATGGACAGGTTGCGGCAGCCCTTTCGATTGCGTCGCTATCGGCTCCCGGCGACCCATCGCCACAGGCATTGAGCGGCCGCGACAGGTAGAAGAAAACCGCACCGCTCGCCGGCACATTGGCGTCGACCGCCTGCGTATCCGACCCATCGTCGGACTCCACGCAGACCGGCAGCGTGACGAAGTCGTCCGCTGCGTCGGTGCGAAGAACGTCGTAGTTCACGCTGGTTCCACCCAGCATCGCCGGCGCGCTCCACTGCATCGTGGTCGGATCCACAAACAGGAGGTTCTGCGATTCGGACGGCAACGCATTCACGTCGAAGTTCCCGTCGTCACAATCGTCGCAGACCAGGACCGTGTCGGAATCGGCGTCGCCGTCGTCCGCCGTTCCGCTGCAGCTATTGTCGTTGCCGTCACAGATCTCGAGCGCGCCGGGGAAGCTGATCATGTCGGCGGGGTCACAATCGGCACCGCCGAGGATCGACGGCTGATCGCCCTGGGTGTCGCTCCAGATGGCGCAGGCCACGAAGAGATCCAGATCGCCGTCAAGCTCATTGGCCGGCACAATCGTATCGCAGTCGTTGTCGTTGCCGTCGCAGACCTCCGTCGCTCCCGGGAAACTAGTCCCGTCCGCGTTGTTGCAGTCGGCACCGCCGAGAATGGCAGGTTGGTCACCCTGGCTATCGGCCCAGGTCGAACACGCCACGTAGAGATCGGAATCGCTGTCGAGCTCGTCGGTCGGCACGATCGTGTCGCAGTTGTTGTCGTTGCCGTCGCACACTTCGGACGCGCCGGGGTAACTGGAGCTATCCGAGTTATTGCAGTCTGCGCCACCGAGGATCGCAGGCTGGTCGCCCTGAGAGTCGTTCCAACCGGAACAGCTGACGTAGAGATCCGAGTCGCCATCGAGCTCATCGGCCGGCACAGTGGTATCGCAGTTGTTGTCGTTGCCGTCACAAAGCTCAGCCGCACCTGGGTAACTCGCGATGTCGGTGTCGTCGCAGTCGGCACCGCCGAGGATCGTTCCCTGGTCGCCCTGCGTGTCACTCCACACCGAACACTCGACGTAGAGATCCGCATCGTTGTCGATCTCATCGAGCGGCACAGATGCATCACAGTTGTTGTCGTTGCCGTCACAAAGCTCAGCCGCACCTGGGTAGCTCACGATGTCGGTGTCGTCGCAGTCGGCACCACCGAGAATCGCGCCCTGGTCGCCCTGAGTGTCGCTCCACCCGGAGCATTCGACATAGAGATCCGCGTCGTTGTCGATCTCGTCGAGTGGCACAGATGCATCACAGTTGTTGTCGTTGCCGTCACACAGCTCAGCCGCACCTGGATAGCTGACGATGTCGGTGTCGTCGCAGTCGGCACCACCAAGAATCGCGCCCTGGTCGCCCTGGGTGTCGTTCCACCCGGAGCATTCGACATAGAGATCCGCGTCGTTGTCGATCTCATCGAGCGGCACAGATGCATCACAGTTGTTGTCATTGCCATCGCACAACTCAGCCGCACCTGGGTAGCTGACGACATCGGTGTCGTCGCAGTCGCCACCACCGAGAATTGCGCCCTGGTCGCCCTGGGTGTCGTTCCACCCGGAACACTCGACGTAAAGATCTGAGTCGTTGTCTATCTCGTCGAGCGGAATGGTCGCGTCGCAGTTGTTGTCATTGCCATCGCACAACTCGGCCGCACCTGGGAAACTGGCGCTGTCGCCATCGTCGCAGTCGGCACCACCGAGAATCGCGCCCTGGTCGCCCTGGGTGTCGTTCCACGCCATACATTCCACGTACAGATCCGAGTCGTTGTCGATCTCGTCGAGCGGAACGGATGCATCACAGTTGTTGTCATTCCCGTCACACAGCTCCGTCGCTCCCGGGAATGAGGTGGAGTCGGAGTCGTCGCAATCGGCACCACCGAGAATCGAGGGCTGATCGCCCTGCGTGTCATTCCAACCCGAGCATTCGGTATAGAGATCCGAGTCGAGATCCAGTTCATCACCCGGTATCGACGCGTCGCAGTTGTTATCGTTGCCGTCGCACTGCTCAGCCGCACCTGGGTAGCTGACGATGTCAGTGTCGTCGCAGTCGGCACCACCAAGAATCGCGGCCTGGTCACCCTGGGTGTCGTTCCACCCCGAGCACTCGACGTAGAGATCCGAGTCGTTGTCGATCTCATCAAGCGGAATCGAAGTATCACAGTC
>Ga0224508_10002896_pt1 | contig 14376 bp, 13 predicted proteins | sample SF_Jan12_sed_USG_4_FD_170157 | JGI IMG/M metagenome (GOLD analysis project Ga0224508, IMG submission 170157) | Sediment microbial communities from San Francisco Bay, California, United States - SF_Jan12_sed_USGS_21 | ecosystem: Environmental > Aquatic > Marine > Sediment | place: USA... | reverse complement strand
CCAAATGGCGTTGGAGCTGTCTCACGGCAATAGGGCGGGGGTCTACGTCTCCTATGCGGAGGCCGTATCCACAAGGACACAGAATAGAGAGGAGTTCGAGCAGTTACTGAACCAGGCACTGGCTGTCGACATCAATGTCGACAAAAGTAACCGTTTGATCAATGTAATCGCGCAACGACGCGCACGCTGGCTGTTAGATCGTGCAGATGAACTGTTTCTTTAATAGATCACTATCTAGAAGGGAGGAAAGCGCGTGCGAATGAGGCAACTGCGTAAATTGATCTCCATTCCTTTACTTGGCATTCTGCTCGTGTGCCATTGGGGGGCGTCTGCACACGCGAACGTTGTAATCAAATTAGGCACGATCGCCCCCGATGGTTCCATCTGGCATGAAGCGTTGCTCGAAACACAACAAGCGTGGCGAGAATTGTCCAACGGAGAGGTCGAGCTGCGCATATATGCAGGCGGGGTCCTCGGTGGCGAAGCGGAAATGGTCCGAAAAATGCAGCGAAGGGGATTGGACGCCATCACCATCTCTGGAGCTGGAATAGGACACATCGACCACAGCATGGACTGCCTCAGTATGCCTTTCCTGTTTGACTCCTATGAAGAACTGGACTTCGTTCGTAGTCAGATCTCGTCCGCATTGGAGCGGAATTTTGAACGGAGGAAATTTAAGCTCGTGAACTGGGCGGAAGTGGGGTGGGTGCATTTTTTCACCACGAAACCGGTGCGAACTCCTTCGAATTTGCGATCGCTGCGACTTTGGACATCTGTGGGTGATCCGTCCGCTGAACGTCTCTTCAAGAAACTGGGCTTTCAGGTAGTCCCCTTACCCGTGACCGACATGCTCACTGCACTTCAGACGAAGCTGGTGGAAGCCATTGACGTGCCTCCGCTGTTCGCATTGTTGGATCGAAGTTATGAATACGCGAATCATATGATGGATTTGAAATTCGCGCCGCTGAATGCTGCAACGGTCATGACCGTTTCGGCATGGGAAAGAATTCCGGCTGAATACCGTGCCAAGCTGCTAGAGGTAGCGCGTGTCCGGGGCGTGGCATTGCGCAATGAAGTCCGACAAGCGGAGCAACAGGCAATCGATGAAATGAAGGCAAGGGGTTTGCAGGTCATCGAGCTCAGTAAGCAAGAGGCGGACACCTGGCGATCGATGGGGCGGGAAGCATATGAGATGCATCGGTGCCGCATTGAGTACCCGGAGATATTCGAGCAAATTTTGCGCCTTCACGGTGAATTCCTAAGTAAGTGATACAACACTAGAAACGACGCTGCCAGAGTATTGAAATCGGCCCCATCACCGACTGATGTACAAGCCGTGGCGCGGTCCCCTCTCGCTGGGTTTCACGGTATTGAGAATTGGGCATCGATCACTGCGCTCGGCATCATGTGCGCACTACCCCTGCTCGAGATCGCGGGAAGAGAACTGGTTGGCAGAGGCATCCCAGGCTCCATTCCAATTGTCCAGCACATGACCCTGTGGATCACGTTCCTCGGGGCCGCACTGGCAGCGCGCTCTGATCGATTGCTGGCGCTGTCGACTGGAGAGTTCCTGGTTGAACGAGCCCGTCACTGGCTTAACGTCGCTATTTCGGCTCTTGCCACAGCCATCACTAGCGTGTTGTTCATTGCTAGTTTGCAGCTTGTGGATTTCGATCGAGAATACGGTGATGTTGTGGCATGGGGCGTACCGGTATGGCTGTTCAATACCGTCATGCCGTTCACTTTTGCGTTGATTACGGGTCGCCTCATTTGGCATGCGTCGAGTCACTGGATCGGCAGAGCCCTAGCTGCATGTGGTCTGGCGGTGCCACTGGCCTTGGGCTTGTTTCCCGAGTGGCGCGACGCCGGCGCAATACTGCCCATCGGCGTCGCGATCATCGCAGCGACTGCACTTGGCCTGCCGATATATTGCGCCATAGGTGGCGCGGCGCTGCTGCTGTTCTGGGACGAGGGGACACCTATCTCCGCAGTCCCCGGCGAGGCCTATCGCCTGAGCACTTCGCCCATGTTGCCAGCCATCCCTCTGTTCACCTTGGCAGGCTACATTCTCTCCGAGGGCGGCTCGAGCAGGCGCCTGCTTCGCCTGTCCTCCGCTCTAGTTGGCTGGATGCCAGGGGGACTGGCCATTGTCATCACTCTCGTACTGGCGTTCTTTACGCCTCTGACCGGTGCTTCAGGAATCACCATCTTGGCTATGGGTGGCTTGCTACTGCCGATGCTGGTCAAGGCGCGCTACTCGGAACGGGACTCGCTCGGTCTGGTCACCGTTTCGGGTTCCATCGGTGTCCTGTTTCCGCCGAGTCTTCCTGTAATTCTCTACGCCTACTATGCTGAACTCGACCTCGGAAGACTATTTGTTGCCGGCTTGATACCCGGCTTGCTATTGGTAGTAGCAGTCGCCGGCTGGGGTGCCTGGCGTGGTTGGTGCGCTGGTGCCGTGCGCAGTGCGTTCAGCGCTCGGGACTTAGGCGAAGCTCTATGGGAGGCCAAGTGGGAAGTCCTCCTACCCATAGTAATCTTGGTAGGCATCTTTGGTGGCTTCGCGACCTTGGTGGAGGCATCGGCACTCACCGTACTGTACGCACTCATCATCGAATGTCTGGTCTTCAAAGAACTCAGTCTCAAGCGTGATATCACTCGCGTCGCTGTCGAGAGCGCTACACTGATCGGCGGTTTCATGATCATCCTCGGCGTAGCGTTGGGCTTAACCAATTACCTAGTCATCGCCCAAATCCCGATGCAGGCTTTGAACTGGGTGCAGCACTACATCGAGTCTCCCTATTTGTTCCTACTAGCATTAAACGTCTTTCTGATCGTAGTGGGAGCCCTGATGGACATCTACTCGGCGATCATCGTCATCGTGCCTCTCATTGTGCCTATGGCCTATGCCTACGGCATTGACCCTACCCATCTTGGCATCATCTTCCTTGCCAACATGCAATTAGGTTATCTGACGCCGCCGATGGGAGAAAATCTGTTCTTATCGGCATACCGGTTCAACCAGCCCCTTATGGAAATTTATCGCTCTACACTTCCCTTTGTGTTCATACTGTTGATTGTCGTACTCCTGATCACATACATCCCTGCAACGTCACTGTGGCTCGTAGGCGTGACGGGATGGTAAGTAAGGAACTTCGACGAATTTCTCTAGCTACTTCTTTGATCCCCAAAGCCATGACCAATTGATTCCGGTACTGTGTGTGCGAACCTCGACCGACTTGAACTCCCGTTTCTTTTCACCGATGTATAACTGACGTGGCCGACCGATCTTGTTTTCGCCCTCTCCTATCATTTCCTTCCAGTGAGCGACCCACCCCACCGTCCGGCCAATAGCAAACAAAACTGTGAACATATTATTTGGGAATCCCATCGCCTTGAGAATAATTCCTGAGTAGAAATCTACATTAGGATATAGTTTCTTCTCGATGAAGTAGTCATCCTTCAAAGCGATCTGCTCCAATTCCAGGGCGATATCTAACAGGGGATCTTCTACACCCAACTCGCCTAAGACTTCGTGACAAGCCTTGCGCATGACCTGCGCACGCGGATCGTAATTCTTGTACACGCGATGTCCAAAGCCCATCAGGCGGAACGAATCGTCCGGATCCTTCGCGCGATCGATAAACTCTGGAATTCGATCTTTGCTACCAATATCACCAAGCATATTGAGCACGGCCTCGTTTGCCCCGCCGTGGGCCGGACCCCACAACGATGCGATGCCTGCCGCGATACAGGCAAACGGATTTGCCCCGGACGAGCCCGCCAAACGGACCGTTGAGGTAGATGCATTTTGTTCGTGATCCGCGTGGAGAATCAGGATTTTGTCCATGGCCTTTGCCAGTACTGGGTTCACCTTGTATTCCTCTGCAGGTGTCGCGAACATCATTTTCAATAGATTCTCCGAATAACTTAGGTTGTTACTCGGATAGATAAACGGCTGGCCTAGAGAGTATTTGTACGCATACGCGCCTATGGTGGGCATCTTGGCGATAAGACGATGAGAGGCGACCATGCGTTGGTGTGGATCACTGATGTCCGTACTGTCATGGTAGAAGGCCGATAGGGCGCCCACTACACCAACCATAATGGCCATGGGATGGGCTCCACGTCTAAATCCCCGGAAGAACACCATCAATTGATCGTGCAACATAGTGTGATGGGTGATCTCATATTCGAATTCCGTTTTCTCTTCCGGAGACGGAAGTTCTCCGTGCAAGAGCAGATAACACACATCTAAGTAATCCGAATGTTCCGCGAGATCTGCGATGGCATACCCGCCATGCAACAAGATGCCTTCTTCACCATCTATATAGGTTATTTCAGAATCACACGAGGCAGTCGAAGTGAAACCCGGATCGTAGGTGAACATCCCGGTCTGGTTGTACAAGTTCCTCACATCCAACACCTTCGGACCCAGCGTACCCGTCAACACGGGTAATTCATATGACTGCCCGGTTTTGTTATCAACTAGAGTAAAAACGTGATTCGCCTTCGCTTGTGATTTCTTTACAGCTTTTTCCGCCATACCTCGGCTCCTATCTTTGCGTTCATACAGTCGTGGCCGACGGCCAACGACCTCATCAATCCATTATGCCATGCTTATTCATGCATTCGCATAGCCACATATCGAGCATCGGGTAACATGGATGTGGGGCTTCACTGTAGCACGAATTAGAACCTGTCTATGCACCGCAAGGTTTAGCGCCGGTCCACATTTCCTGGCGCCACCAAGCGTTCCTCAGAATATACGATTCAATCCATTCAACGCCGCCACCCGATATGCTTCCGCCATGGTCGGGTAATTGAACGTGGTATCAACAAAATACTGTAGGGTATTTCCTTTGCCTGATTGTGACATGATGGCCTGACCAATATGGATAATCTCTGATGCTTGTTCACCAAAGCAATGAATCCCAAAGATTTCCAATGTCTGTGGATGAAACAGAAGCTTCACCATTCCAACGGTGTGTCCAGTGATTTGCGCACGCGCAATACTGCGGAACATCGCACGGCCGACTTCATAGGGGATCTTCTCTGCGGTGAGTTCACGTTCTGTGCGTCCGAGTGAACTTATTTCAGGGCTAGTGTAGATCCCTGTTGGGATATCCTGGATGAGTTTTCTGTCTCCTGAGCCCGAAGCAATATGGGTGCCGACAAACCGACCCTGATCGTAACTTGCACTTGCGAGACTGGGCTGACCGATCACATCACCCGCGGCGTATATATGAGGATGATTGGTCTGTAAGTTCTCGTTAACTTCTATCTGACCCCTATGATTAATCTCGATGCTGAGCTCCTCCAGCCCCATGTCCTGAGTGTTCCCGGTCCGTCCGTTGGCCCAAAGCAGCAAATCGTTCTTGAACTTCTTCCCCGACTGACAGTGTAAGATGACAGCGTCGTCGACCGGCTCGACTTTTTCATATTGCTCATTGTGCCGGATGAGAACGCCACAATCCCGCAGGTGATAACCCAGCGCTTCAGTGATCTCGTCGTCCAGGAAAGAGAGCAACCGATCTCGAGTATTCACTAAGTTCACTTTGAATCCCAAGTTTCCAAATATCGACGCGTATTCGCAGCCAACGACGCCTGCGCCGTAGATTGTGATCGACCGAGCATTGGAATCCGTTAGACGCAAGATAGTATCGCTGTCGTGGACGCACGCGTGGGCGAAATTTACATCAGGGGGGTGATAAGGACGCGAGCCAGTCGCAATTACGAAATAATCAGCACCAATCTTCTCTGTAGCGCCTCTATCTGTCTCGATACCGACCGTGTGATCATCAATAAAACGGGCGTGGCCGGGGAGAATATCCACGCGGTTACGATTGTAGAATTCCTTGCGCATACTCGTCTGTTTCGCGATAACGCCGTCAGCGCTCTTGAGCAAACGCACATAATCCAGGCTAAGGTAGGCTAGATTCTGCTGGAATAACGGATCAACACGATAATCGGCGAGCTGCTGAACGCAATGCCGCAGCGCCTTGCTGGGGATCGTGCCCCAATGAGTACATCCTCCACCGACATCCAAGTACTTTTCGATGGCAGCCACCGCCTTACCGGCTTTCGCCAGTGACATTGCTGCGCCCTCGCCTGCCGGCCCGGTCCCAATGACGATGGCATCGTAACGTCGTGAGTTCATTGTTCTGGGAGAATGTAGTGACGCTAGCCGCGAACACGCATGGCGGTGTTCAGCTTGTCAACGCGGTTTTGTTCTAATTATAGGTGGAGGATTAAAACCGTGCTGGTGCAACCACGCCCAATCTGGTCCTCCCCACCCCGCCTTAGCAAAGTCGACCCTGCCATCGTAGCTGAACTCGATGCCCTCCGCTTTGAGCAGTTCGTACTGGCGGCTTGTACCACCCCCGCCTTTGCGTTCGCTTACAGTGCCCTGACGATTGATGACTCGTTGCCACGGTACATCATCCTCTGCGGACAGCGCCGCCATAGCGTAGCCCACCATCCGAGGCGTGCATGCGCCAACGACAGCGGAGACCTGGCCGTATGTCGCTACGTGACCGGGTGGTATCTGGCGCACCACTGCATAGATCTTTTGATACAAGCTGGCTTCTCTCAACGAATCCGACATCCTAGCGAGATGACCCTAAGCAATGAAGCAAATTAGTGGGATCACGATAAGTGTCTCGACGCCGGCTACCTGGCGCTTGGTATCCCGGCGTCCAACAACAGAGAGGCGTGCAAAAAGAGGTGAGACCGGGACTACACCTAGTTCTGCGAAGTTAGTGTGCACAACTAAGGGTCATCCATGACCCTTCATACGTGATCGTTGTTATTCGTCCTTGATTGCTTCCACTCCGATCATCAATTTCATTTCGTCTCCGACCCCGGGGATTCCATAATTCATGCCGAAATCGGATCGCTTGAGGGTGGCGCTGGCGTCAAAACCGCAGGTGTCTTTCTTGTCGAGAGGGTTAGCCCCGCATTTCATTCTGTCCACCGTCAATGTGATCGGTTTGGTCACTCCGAGAATAGTGATCTCGCCATCTACGGAACTCAACACATCACTGTTATAAGTCACGCCCGTGGATTTAAACGTGATTTCAGGGTATTCAGCGACATTGAGGAAATCCGGGGAACGCAGATGTTCATCCCGTTTATCATATGCCGTGTCAATGGAGGAGGCATCGATAGTGACCTCGACGGAACCTGTCTGGGCGGCACGATCCATCTCGAGCTTTCCGCTGGTATTATTGAAATGACCGTATACAGTAGAAAACCCCATATGGTCGATCGCAAGACGCGGAAAAGTATGCCTCGGGTCGAGGGTGTAACTTTCCGCCAGAACTGCGCTAACGGGAATCATGCTCATAGCAAATGCCAAAACAGCTTTCTTCATGTCCATCTTATCTCCTCTTTTTGATTGACTCAGATTAGTAAGACTGCTCAGTAGAAAAATACACGGATAGTACCGCAACGATGGCGGGCAGCGATGCCACCGCAGTAGTCGCTACCGCCTGCAGGATTCGCGGTAAGCGCTGTGGCAACGGCAGCCGTGCCACTACCGGGACCAAGGCAAGCGGTAACAGCGCGAACCATGGCAGTCGCGCAAACACAAATGCGACATATCCCAGCAGGCCTAACACTAAGCCCACAGCGAACGTCAGCACCGTATCCGCCGTATTGCGCGCGCTGAATACTACTATAATCAGACACGCCCCGCTGGCCGCCGCGACGGAGATGCCCATCTGACCGAGGAGCGCGGTCGCGCCCAAGGTCGCGGCAAGCCCTGTGCCCGCTCCTAAGGCGACCGTGGCACTGGCCACCCGTAGCGAATCCTGACGGAGCAATTCCAGAGACGCGGCAAGCCACCCACAGTACACCAACCCGCCGGCCAGAAGTGCACTCATCTCCAGCGTTTCCTTGCGGCTCACCACGGGCCAGATTATCCAGGCTATCGCTAGTGCACCAATGGCGAAGAACATGGTAAATCGAAGCCGCGTCTTCAATTGAAGTGGGTCAATCACCAGCCCAAATATCCCCGCAGCAAGCGCCAACACAATCACTTTGCGGGTGCCGGTGAGAGGTACGAATTGGAAGCCGTTTAGAGGCAGAGTCGCGACCAAATAACCGAGCAACACGCCAATGCCTGCCCAGCACCAGCCCCAACGCTTCAAAATCAAACCAGAAGTCAGCGACACCACAAATGGCAGCAACACTGACTGCACCTCGGGATAACTCAAAAGGTTATTCATGGTACTTACTGTGAGAGCAAAACCAGCCCGGAAAAGTTCCTTATTCGAGTCCGGCGATGATATCGTGGTGAAAGTCTTTTCCCGAGAATCGACAAAGCTCTTGCAAACCAGTGGGGCTGGTGACATTGATCTCGATTAGGCGACCGCCGATCACGTCAATACCCGCAAAGTAAACACCTTGATCCAGCAGGGGAGACTTCAATGCTTCACATATCTCCAAGTCGTGCTGGTTTAACTCCGCAGAATGGGCTGTACCGCCGGCATCGAGATTATTCAGCTCCTTACCTTCGGGGTGTAACCGCAAGATCCCGCCTAACGGCTCGCCATTGACCAGCAGGATCCGTTTGTCACCCTCGACGGCCGCAGACATATACTGCTGGGCGATCACCCAGTGGGAACCTTGATGGGTGATCATTTGAATCATCTGATCCGCGTTCTTGTCATTGGAGTCAAGGAACAAGATCCCCTGACCTCCGTGACCGTCCACCGGTTTTAGCGCTATCCTACCGATGTCCATCATGAAATCATGGATCCGCGATGCTTCATTGGTGATAAGCGTGGCCGGAATTAACGCTGGAAAGAATAACGCTGATAACTTTTCGTTCCAGTTTCTCAGCGCTTCCGGCCGATTGATCACCCGCGTCGACGCAGGCAACAAATCCAGTAGCAACGTGGCGTAAAGGTAAGCGCGATCGAACGGTGGATCGGTTCTGATGAACACGACATCCATTTCACTGAGAGGACAAAGATGCGCCTGATGCCGTGTGAAGGGTTTGTCCACAGTCGCATGAACCTCCAGCTGAGTCAGTTGAGCAATAACTTCGCTCGATTGGAAGTGCAGGTCACGTTGATTCAGATAGTAGACATCATGATCACGCTCTTGAGCCGCCAGCATCAGGAAATAGGTCGTATCTTTATACGCCTTGACCTTTTCCAGTGGATCCATGACGAAGGCGAACTTCACAGGCAGCCCTCTCCAGAGCGATTAGACTCGCCGTCAATCATCTTTCTTCTGGTCTTTGCCTACACCGGTCAGTCCCCAGAAGGCCTTCTGCATTTCTTCGACTGAACGCATCCCTTCGGGCAATAGGGCTGACATCAGCTTGATCGGGTCGTAATTGTCCATTGCTGCGAGAATCTTTTCGCGAGCCTTTTCCATAAGCTCTTGTTGAACCGGTTGCACATCTGGCAGTCCGAGGAATTTCCGCAGCTCTTCGGGTGTAGTATCGATCTCTATGTTAAGTTTCATGATATAAAACTCAGTTGACCACTAAGGTAACCCCGGTTGGACAAAGAATAGCGGGAGCAACATCGAAGGTGCCGCCTTGCCAACAACCGAGCTTCAGCGCCTATTATTACATAAGCCTATCGCATTCTTGTCTAAGCCCGATTAACCACTTCCTAACCGTCTTGCGTGCCGCCCTATGGTACCCGATACTGCATGTTACAACCCACAGACTGAAACGTATTGATAGAATTAGCTGGACCGTTCAATCTCAAACTCTGCGGATGACCGAACCAGTGGAGGTATAACCGCTATGACGAGTTTTACTATTGATGAATCCCAACTCGAGCGACTAAGTCCAGACGCTCGACGCGAACTGTTGAGCATTCTTGAAGAGGACTTTTCAAAGGTTCTCTCTGATTTTGCAGCCGTTGATTGGACACCTAACCGCGACGAGTCATATCCACTGACCGTGGATGAGGCGCGAGCCTTGATCCGACATATCCCCCAATCCGAAACGGAGACGTTGCGAGTGTTTGCACGTAATTACGACGGCGAAGTCGGCAAAGCGGATCTAAAGGAATTGCTAAGTGCCAACGCTCACACGGACCACCGACAATTAGGCGATGATATCTCTGCCATCACTCATAGCCTACGTCGAATCACCGGTAACCGCGACGCCTGGCTGATTAATTGGCGTCATGAAGACTGGATTTGGAACGAACACGACAATACCTACGAGGCGGGTGTTTATTTCATTTCAGATCCGGCCGTTGCCGCGCTGCGCAAGGCCTTTGGGATGCCGAGCTAACACAAGGCCTTTAGTTGGGCACCCGAGGCCACGACAGTTTTTCATATTATCTCGTCCAAACCATCTATTAGTCTGTCCACTTCGTCCATCGTATTGTAATGCACCATGCTCGCGCGAATAACGCCGTTCTGCGCCTGCAGGCCTAACTCGTCGATACAACGACGCGCATAAAAGTCGCCAGCACGAATTCCTATCTTGCGTCTCACTAGACTCGCTGGAATCTCTTCAGAGTTTCGATTACCGACGACAAACGAAAACGTGGGAACTCGAAGCGACTTATCCGCGGTGGGTCGACCGATAATCCTGATTCCGGGTTTGGAATTCAGAAAATTCATAAATCGAGTCGCCAACGTTTGTTCGTGTTCGGCTATTAAAGAAAACACTTGGTCGAAGCGCTGATGTAGCTCAGCATTGCTCCCCGGGAAATGGTGTGCGTGCGATGCGTCGAAGTAATCCACGATGCCTGACAACGCCGCGGTCAATTCGTGGTTGGGGCCACCCGGATTCAACGCGAGTGGGATATCCTCGATAAAAAAATGATTCTGCGGTCGGGCTCGGGACAGATGCTCGCGCTTACCATAAAGCATTCCTAGGTGGGGACCATATAACTTGTAGAGGCTACAAGCATAGAAATCGACGTCGAGATCCTGTACATCTAGGTGTCGGTGAGGTGCATAGGCAACTGCATCCACGCACACCAGCGCACCTGCCTGATGCACGATATTGGTAATATTCTTGACATCGTGGATCGATCCGGTGATGTTTGAGCAGTGGGTAAAACAAACTAACCTGGTGCGTTCGCTAAGAAGATTCTCCAATGCACCGACCTCGAGTTCCGCGGTCTCTGACGACATCTGCCATTCTTTGACCACCACACCCACTTCTTCCAACCTACGCCATGCGCCATTATTGGCTTCATGGTCTAGATTGGTAACAATCACCTCGTCCCCAGGCTTGAACCAGGGCCGCAGCGCGTGGGACAGCACGTAGATGTTCATGGTTGTCGACGCACTGATAATAATTTCATCTACAGACGCGTTGATCATTTGCGCCATTGCCTGCTGGCTCTCGCTGATGCGCTCCTCGGCCAAGGCCGACGACGCGAATTCGGCCCCAGGCTGCACCTGGGTATCGGTCATGTAGGCGTTTACTCGATCAATCACCGACCGGGGCACCAGCGTCCCACCGGCATTCTCAAACAAAGCCCATTCATTCAACCCCGGGAATTGACTACGTACAAATTCGAGATCGAGTGTTGTGGCATCGCTCATAGACTTATCCATCCTCTTTACGGATTCTCACTGAGTCCCACCCCGCCAGTTAGGGCAAGGTGGAGCCCGGCTGTGGCACACGTCGATCGCGAGTTGAAAGGCGCAACTCTACCAGTAGCGAAGGCTTCGCAGTAACGAAGGTGCTGAACGAGGGAAGCCTTTGGGTAAACAGTGGATGGTTCAGTGAGTTTTGCGTCGCCCACGGCGAGGGGCACCGGGCTGAACCCCTTTTGCTCCATTTGAAATCTTGCCGAGCCGTTGTTCCACCATCACCAGATCTGGTTTTGGACCAGGGACGTAGTCTACCAATGCCTGGCTCATGGCACGCACGTGCTCCGGCGTAGTGCCGCAACAACCGCCGATAATACGCGCACCGACGTCCCTAGCCATGCGCGCATAATCCGCCATGATCTCGGGGGTGCCGTTATAGCGGATCGCACCGTCTACAAATTCAGGGATGCCACAGTTGGCCTTAGCCACTAGAACACTGTCTGATTTAGCCGCCTCGGCGAGTCCAAGCATACAGGCAATGACTTCCGCTGCACCAATGCCGCAATTAGTACCGAATGCGGCAGGTTGCGGAGAAAGATGGTCGCAGATATGGGCCAAGTTTGTGGGTGTGATGCCCATCATAGTGCTGCCATTGGTGTCAAAACTCACATTACACACCACCGGCAAGTTGGTAGTGGCGCCGCCGGCGGTCGCAGCCTCCACTTCCTCCTTGGAGGACATGGTTTCAATCCACAGCACGTCCACTCCCCCCGCGGCAAGCGCTGCGGCCTGCTCGGCGAATGCCTCTCGACCTTGTTCCATGGTCAGTGGTCCCAAGGGTTCGAATAACTCCCCGGTGGGACCGATAGAACCTGCGACAATCACCGGTCGATTCGCTGCGTCTACCACGCGACGTGCAATGCCTGCAGCCGCCATGTTCAGTTCAGTGACGCGATCTTGAAGTTGATGCAACTTTAGACGATGCCGGGTTCCACCAAAAGAATTGGTAAGAATGAGATCAGCACCTGCATCGATGAAACTCTGATGAAGCTCGGCGATCCGCTCCGGAGCCTCGATGTTCCATCGCTCCGGGCATTCTCCATTGGGTAACCCCATGGCAAACAGGTTGGTACCGGTTGCACCGTCGGCAAGTAGGTAATCGCGCTGAGACAACAGGTCGGTAAAGCGATTTGATGCCAATGTCATGACTCCTAATCAACCAGTTCTACTGATTGCGAGGCCACCAAAACGGATTCCGCCGCCACACTTGAGCAACATTCAATCGGCAGCCGCAGCAAGCGCGCGGACACAAAAAAACCCGCCTCAGCTTCGCTAAAGCAGGTTTGGCCTCGCTTTAGCCGTATTTTTTGAGCGCCCGCAAGCTGATTAATCAAATCGGCGCTATACAAACAATTTAAGTAATCATTGTAATTTTGTCAACGCTGATCCACTGCTCTTCATCCCTGATTCGACCTGATTACGCCGTGTTCCACTAAATACGAAAAAATCGCGTGTGCCGCCGCGTCAGGATCAAGATTTTGCAGAACGCGACCCCCGCCTGTTTGCATCCCTGAAGCAGCCTTAAGCCGGTCGGCGGCACCGCCCGCCGGCGCAGTCTGCAATCGTTTCGGGCGACGTCTTGCCGGGCGTCTATCACCGCGTTGTCGATCATCGATCTGCACTACGGCAGGATCCATCTTCAATATGTGACCACGGCGCGAACGAGCGAAGGCAACCTGGCGAGGCGCAGGCGCCGCCTGACCCACTGCAGCGATAAACGGCAACCGCACGAGTAACTCGCGACGCTGACCACGGGGCAATGCCTGCAGCACCTGCGCAGCGCCATCACCCAAACTGATCTCCACCACATTCGCGACCACGGCCATGCCTAGCGACTCGCCCAGCAGGTAGGGCACCATACCCGAATCTTCACCACCTTCGGCCTGCTGTCCGGTGAGCACGATGTCCGCTCCCTCGTCGCGCAAATGATACACAAGAGTCGGTACCACATCCGCACTAGGAGGCAGGCACAGCACGCTCAGCTGCGACACACCCATACCCAAGTAATCCCGCAATACTGGATGATCAGGGTCGCCCGCGTGAAGCAGAGATAGATGGTCTCCCACAAGCTTGAGGCCGAGCTCTAATGCCCTCGCATCCATGGACGCACGCCGGGGTCGCCCCGAGGCCGGCTGACACCCGATAGACACCAAGGCGACCGCGTTAGGATTCATTGTGTTGATTAGCGATTCGGATTAATGCCGGCATGATGGCCTGGACGTCTCCGATCACTGCAAGGTCAGCACGCCTTACCATGTCACAACTGGGGTCGCTATTGACCGCAATGACGTGTTCACAGTCTTGGATCCCTAGTAAATGTTGCGGTGCACCAGATATGCCTAAAGACAAATAGCCGCGGGCTGAAACGACAGTGCCACTGGCGCCGATCTGACGCTGCCGCGGCAGCAGATCCGCGTCCACTACCATACGACTACCACCTTCGGCCGCGTTTAGCGTTGCTGCTAATTTGTGGAATGCATCCCAGTCTGTAACCCCGTTGCCTGCGGACACAATGAATTCCGCCTCCGCCAGATGGACCGAATTTGGATCAACCTGCTTTGTTCCATGGTCATAAATGACTTTCTCCGCCCGAACCGGCATCACATCAAGGCAACCCGCCTCGTGGCGTACATCGGATACCGGCTGCGCTGCCTCCTCAGCTAGCAACAAGATCATGGCGGTGTAGACAGTGACGTCGAGTCCCCCTGCGGCGCAGCTGCGCGTGGTGCCATGTATGCCGACCCGCCATGCATTAGCTACCACCGGTTGGTCCAGCCTTGCAGCCAC
>Ga0224508_10002895_pt1 | contig 14380 bp, 10 predicted proteins | sample SF_Jan12_sed_USG_4_FD_170157 | JGI IMG/M metagenome (GOLD analysis project Ga0224508, IMG submission 170157) | Sediment microbial communities from San Francisco Bay, California, United States - SF_Jan12_sed_USGS_21 | ecosystem: Environmental > Aquatic > Marine > Sediment | place: USA... | reverse complement strand
CAGACCTTGTGCCTGACGTAGCACAGTCAATTCATCTTCCAGATACTGAATACGCTTGTTACGCTCGACGAGTGCCGCATGCAGCGGTTTAACCCGGCCACGCCATTTGTGTAAGTCCGCACGCAATGCTTCGAGTACTTTCATGCTCTGCTGAAGTTCCTGCTCGACTCTGGCCGGTTCCATACCCGGATTTACAGCGACATCACTGTTGTTATTGACGTCGTGAAGCCGGTTTTGCATCACGACCATCGTAACGCGATTAGCCGATATCTCGTTTTTCAACGCGATGAGTTCCTCATCGCGATCACTCACCCGACGACTGGCCTGTTCCATGGCGCTACGCTCCTCGTTCAGAATTGCCTCCAGCGAATCGCCCAGATCACGGCGGCCGCGTGCGGTAAAACGCAATGCCTCGATATCCGCCTCAACCGGATCGACTGCATCTGCATCGTTACCGTAAGGATCCTGAGCCGGGTCGCGGGCCAGCCGCATGCGGGTTGCAGCATGCTCGTCCTGGCCTATTTCATCGCGTAGCGATACTACGACGTCGCCCGCTTCCGCCAGCAGGCCTCGCAATGACTCTGATTCGTTGCTGCGGGCTGCCAGTTGCTCGCGCAGGTCGTCGATTTCCGCCTTGAAATCGGCGACATCCTTGGCGCGCACAGCGAGATGATCTGCCTGAGAATCGATCAGTGTAGATTTTCGCCTGATCTCGGCCTGCAGACTACTGACGGTAGAATTCCACTCATCGGCGTGTGCCTGGTGCAGCTGAACCTCTTCGTACCTGGCCCGCAGTTCGGCCATTTCTGCTTCGGCCTCACGTACCGTCTTATTCAAATCGATATTTTCATGGTGCAACTGCTCGGTATCCGGATCGAGTCGCAGCAAGTTATTCTCTTCGATTACGGACGCAAGATCGGCCTCCATGCTGGCAACCCGCGCTTCTGCCTGATCGAGGGCATCCTGTAGGGTCGAGACCTTGTCTTCCAATTGGCTGGCATCACGGTCACGTTCGATGACCTCATTGGTGGTCGCCTGCAGATCTGACTCCAGGGCACCGATTTGCTCCTGATGATGAAATAGCTTGGTCTCGAGTTCCGGCACCAGCATTTGATATTGGCCGGTCTTACCGAGCAACTGGTTCATCTCGTCACGCAGGGCGGAAAGTTCCTGGTCCAGTACCGCTACCCGGCCTTCCTTTTCATCCAGCAATTCTGCCTTTTCTCGTAGCTGTGCCAGCTCCTGGGTGGCGGTTTCCAGCTCCTGCTCGCGGTGTGCCAGCTTGCTTTCAATGGATTCGAGTTTAACAGCGCGGCTCTCGAAGACCTGGCTTTCATCGTGTGCCGAACGCAGCAATTCTTCGAGTTGCTCGATATGCGCTTGCTGCTTGTCGAGTTGCGTACGTAGTTCGGGCTCGCCGTCATCGCCCGGCAGTTCCCTGCGATCCCGCGTCTCATCGTCGGCCCCTCTCAGGCTTTCTATCTCCGCACGCAACGAATCAACGGTCGCCTGCAGGTCCGCCGTTGCTGTGTCGTCGCCACCGCGCAGACGCATTGCCTGTAATTCGCGCTCCAGCTCTTCCTTTTCGCCACGCAGTTCATGAACCTGATCCGCATGTAACAGCAGCAGCTGCTCTCGCTCGGCAACTATCTCTTCGGTATGGATCTGTTGTTTTTCGAGCTCTGCTTCACGCACCTGCAACTCACCCTGCAGCTTTTCCCCATCCAGCCATAGCGCTACCGGTGGTTCCGCTTTCGATTCGGGCACATTTCGACGCGCGACCAGCGCGCCAGCCCCGAAGGCGGCAAGCGCAAGTGCCAGTGCCCCAACCAAGATTGCCGTTAGTGACGATTCAGGTGGCGCGGCTGTGGGTTCTATCGCCAGTCGGCTCTCGCCCATGCTGGCGGTTCCATCCGCGAGTTTTTCCACCGAGCGCTCGCCCAGATGGAGCTCCATCTCCAGTCCGGTAGCTTCTGGCTCGTCGGCCGGTAGCGGACCGGCAAGCAGGGCCATTACTGCTATCAGCGCGACGATATATAAGGAGATGCGCATGACCGGGCCGTATCTTACCTTTAGTTGGTGACCTCGACCCGGTAAATCGCACCGGGGAAAAGGTCCAGAACGTACACTTCGCCATCGTGGGACTGGGCGAAGGAAACCAGATCCAGGCTGGTGTTTATCAGTTCTCCGAGGTCCTTGCCACCGAACAGGCCCCAGATACGCCCACTGACGTAATCGCCATAGAGATACACCCCATCGAGGGCCGGAAAATCGGTGCCGTGGTAGACATAGCCGCCGGTCACCGATGCCCCAACAGAGTGACTATAGTCGATTACCGGAAAGGTGTACGTACCGATTGGCTCGCAACCAGACAGGTTGAACTGCAGATTACCCTCGTAACAGCGCCAGCCGTGGTTCTCACCCACCGTCACGATGTCGATTTCTTCGCGAGCGTCCTGACCGACGTCACCGACATAGAACTCGTCGGTTTCACTGTCGAAACTGAAACGCCACGGATTACGAAAGCCATGCGCAAAAATTTCCGGACAGGCTGTGGTGCAGTCCGAATTGGCGGAATATGGATTGCCCGGCGGAATTCTGTACTTTATGCCATCGATAATATCCTGGGGCGTCAGGTCAACATCGAGACGCAGGATGGTGCCCTGGAACGACGTTTTATCTTGCCCGTTGTCCAGAGGATCGTTAAAGGAACCCCCGTCACCAAATGACGTGTAGAGCAAATCATCCGGGCCGAACTCGATATCGCTGCCATTGTGGTTGCCGAACGGCTGGTCGAACTCGAGAATAATGAGCTCATTACTCTCGTCGAAGGAACCCGGTTCTGCGGCATCGGGTCCGAACATGCTGACACGCGAATCCAGTGGATTGGTCTGCGAACTGGAGCCAGTCGTCGTGTAGCTTACGAATATGCGGCCATTGGTTTCGAATTTCGGATCGAAGGCAAACCCCAGTAAACCACCTTCGAAGAAGGTATCGACTCTGTCGGTGATATCCAGCACTTCGACAGTCCCGCTCGGAGCGGCAACATTATCAAACCTGAGAATGCGCCCGCTACGTTCGGCAACATACCAGGATGTGCTGTCGCCCGGTGCCTGTTTCATCGCCATTGGATTGGACACACTGATAGAAGTAAATACCTGCGTCACTGCCAGGCTGATGCCACCACCCGACAAAGGCCCGGCGGGACCTGGTGTAGCCAAAAAATAAGTCTTGAAAATATCAACGTCGGGGAAATTCACGACCGAGTCGCCGTTCATGTCCTCGTCGAGATCGCCCGGCAGAAGAAACGCGGCTTTCAATTGCGCGAGATCGAAAAAATCCACATCTTCATCGTTATCGAAATCCGGGTCGCAAATATTGCCGTAACGATCGCCATCTGTATTGCGCTGGTCGGCATTGCCAACCTCCAGGCAGTTATCGGTCAGATCGAGTACGCCGTCGCCGTCACTGTCGTCGGTTGCATTGGCGGCTAAAGGAGCGACCGCAATCAGCAATAACACGGCAATTTTGGCGCTTTTATTATGTAAAGCTCTCATAACACCTCCACGATGCAGAAAGAGAAATGTAACACGCAAGCATGCGGGAGCAGAAGAAAGTAATTATGTAAGTGTGACAATTTCTTCTGCAGAAGTCGGGTGAATTGCGACTGTATCGTCAAAATCCCGTTTCGTAGCGCCCATCCTGATGGCCACTGCAAAGCCCTGCAGCATCTCGTCCGCGCCCGGGCCGAAGACATGACAGCCGACAATGCGCTCATCTGTGCCGCTTACCACCAGCTTGGCTGCCGCTCGCGTGTCGTTGCCGGTCAGCTGGTCATACATCGGTTTAAAGCGTGTCTCGTACACGCGCACATTGTCACCGTATCTGTCGCGTGCTTCCGGCTCGGTTAGCCCTACCGTGCCGATCGTGGGGTGACTGAAAACTACTGTAGGAATGCAATCGTAGTCGAGTTTGCGATCGCGATCACCGCCAATGACTCTGTCAGCCAGGCGCCGGCCGGCGGCAATTGCGACCGGCGTCAGTTCTGCCCGGCCGGTGACATCGCCGATCGCGTAGACGCCGTCGACACTGGTGTTTTGCATCTCGTCGGAAATGATGACGCCATTGTCCCGGCTCTTTATGCCGGTGGCTGAAAGATTGAGTTCAGCAACATTGGGTATACGGCCAATCGCCCACAGTGCCTTGTCACAAGTCCATAGTGTGCCGCCATCCGCGTCGATCAATGCAATCTGGTCGCCGGCCACGCTGGTCAATTCTGCCAGCCGTGTGTCGGGCACAATGCGAATCCCGGTTCGGCTCATTTCCGCTGCCAGCAACTCGCGCAGCATCGGGTCGAAACGCCTGAGTACGCCATCGTAGCGAACATAGACGCGCACCTCGGCACCCAGTGCATTGAACATTCCGGCCAGTTCGACCGCAATGTAGCCACTGCCAATCACGGCCACTTTCCGTGGGCATCGCTGCAGTTCGAAAAAATCGTCCGAGACCATCGCCAAAGCGGCGCCGGGTATATCCGGCACGCGCGGTTTGCCCCCGGTTGCTATGACTACGTGGTCCGCACTAATCCGCTGGTCGCCGACCTCTACGGTATGGGCGTCAACAAAAGCAGCGTGCCCGCGAAACAGCGTTACATCGCGTCGCTGCAAATTACGCGCATATATATCGTTCAGGCGCGCGACATAGGCGTCACGCCGCTCCTTGAGTAAGCCCCAGTCGTGACCTCTTGGGCAATTATCGAAACCGTAGCCGGCAGCGTCTTCCAGCATATGGGCGATCTGGGACGCGTACCACATGACCTTTTTCGGTACGCAACCCACATTGACACAGGTACCACCCAGACGAGCGGACTCTATTACCGCGGCCTTGGCACCGTGTATCGCTGCACGCTGAGCAGCCGCCAGTCCGCCGCTGCCACCGCCGATCGAGAGAAAGTCGAAGTGCTGTTTCACAAGCCAGTCATCCTGTCAGTCCACGCTTAGAAATCAGTCGAATGATATACTGCGCCGGGCGACCCATCGAGAAACCAGGGACTTCGGCGCGCGTGGTCCTGCTCGGAAGCGGCGCAGCCATATGAGTACTACTGCCCGATTCGGTATTCCGGATCCTCGCTGATAATTGCACCCTGCCCACCAGAGTAAAACCCGATATGAGCAATCCGCTGACAAAACACCAGGGTCTGCCGAGTTTCTCCCGAATCCGGCCTGAACACGTGGAACCGGCGCTGGACCAGGTTTTGGCCGATAACCGGCAACAGATCGAGCGCTTGCTGGCTGCTGACGACGCTTCCTGGAATTCCCTGGTCGACCCGCTGGAGCAGCTCGATCATCAATTGAGCCGGACCTGGTCTCCAGTCAGCCATCTCAATGCTGTTTGTAATAGTGACCCGTTACGCGAAACTTACAATCGCTGCCTGCCAAAACTCAGCGAGTATGAAACGGAGCTCAAACAAAACGACAAGCTCTATCGCGCGTGGCTGGCGGTACAGAAAAACGAAAACGCACTCGATCCAATCCAGCAACGGCTCATAGATTTGTCATTACGCGGCTTTCGACTGGCTGGCGTTGCTTTAGAAACCAGGAAAAAGGAGCGCTTCAAAGCGTTGATGCAGAAACTGGCTACGCTGCAGTCCGGTTTTGAAGAAAATCTCCTCGATGCGACCAACGCATGGTCGAGTCACGTGCGCGACAAGTCTCTGCTTTCGGGCATTCCTGATCGCGCCATTACCCGCGCCGCCGAAGAGGCTGCGATACAAGGCAAGAACGGCTGGGTGTTCACGCTTGACTACCCGTCCTACCACGCCATTGTCACCCATGCCGATAACGTCGCTTTGCGTCGCGAAATGTATACGGCATGGGCGACCCGCGCATCGGACCAGGGTCCGCAGGCAAAACGCTGGGATAACACTGAAACCATGGAGCAAATCCTGGCGGCGCGGCACGAGGCAGCCGGTCTGCTCGGTTACGCAAACTACGCCGAGTACTCACTGGCAAGCAAGATGGCCGAATCAGTCGAACAGGTGAGCGATTTTCTACGTGATCTGGCCCGCCGCAGTCGTGACCGGGCGCAAGAGGAATTCGAAGAACTCCAGGACTTCGCCGACCACAGCCTGCAGGCCTGGGACATTGCGTACTACAGCGAGAAACTGCGAAACGAGACGTTTTCCATATCGGACGAAGAGCTGCGACCCTATTTTCCCGTTGGCCGCGTCATGCAGGGCATGTTCGATGTCGTCAGCAAACTCTACGGTGTAGAAGTACGCGAACGCGAAGGTGTCGATGTCTGGCATCCTGATGTGCGCTTCTATGATGTGCTCGCGGCTGACGGTAGCCACTACGGTTCTTTTTATGCCGATTTGTACACCCGTCCCGCCAAACGCGGCGGTGCATGGATGGACGATTGCATCGGCCGGGCCCGTACTAACGGCAGGGTCATCGACCCGGTTGCTTACCTGTCGTGCAATTTCATGCCACCGGTTGCCAACGCGCCGGCACTGTTGACCCACGATGAGGTCGTCACACTGTTCCATGAATTCGGTCATGTGCTACACCACATTCTTACGCGTATCGATTATCCCAGTGTTGCGGGGATCAATGGCGTGGCCTGGGATGCTGTAGAGTTGCCAAGTCAGTTCATGGAAAACTTCTGCTGGTTTGATCAGACAATCCAGATAATTTCAGGTCACTACGAAACCGGCGAACCGGTACCCGAAGAGGTATTTGAACGTCTGCTTGGCAGCCGCGCATTCCAGGCCGGCATGGTGATGGTGCGGCAGCTGGAGTTTGCACTGTTCGACCTGCGTATCCATGCGGAGCACGACCCCGCCAGGGGCGGGCGTATCGCGGAGATCCTCGCAGAGGTACGCGATGAGGTTGCTGTGGTTCCGAGCCCCGCATTCAACCGTTTTCCGAATGGCTTTGCCCACGTATTCGGCGGGGGTTACGCGGCCGGCTATTACAGCTACAAATGGGCGGAGGTATTGTCAGCCGACGTTTTTTCAGCGTTTGAGGAAAACGGAGTACTGGACCGGCAGACTGGCAGTCGGTTTCTGGAATACATTCTTCAGCGAGGCGGCGGGGTCGATCCGATGCAGGCTTTCGCCGAGTTCCGTGGGCGGCGTCCTGAAATAGGCCCGTTGCTGCGATACAGCGGCATTGCCGAATGAAGATCGCCACATGGAACGTAAATTCATTGCGAGTGCGGCTACCTCACGTTATTGACTGGCTGCAGGAGCACGAACCAGACATACTCGGATTGCAGGAAACCAAGCTTCCCGACCATGATTTCCCTGCAGACGCCTTTTTCGATCTGGGTTACGAATGCCGTTTTAGCGGGCAGAAAACCTATAATGGTGTCGCGCTGATATTCAAAACCGATCGCCTCGGCGATCCCGGCGACATCCTGACGCGGTTCAACGGTTTCGATGATGCACAAAAGCGGATTATTGCCACCAGTTTTGGCGACGTTCGCGTTTTTAATCTTTATGTGCCCAATGGCCAGACCGTTGGCTCGGAAAAATATGAGTACAAGCTACGCTGGCTTGCGGCAATGCGCGACCATCTGGCGCAGGAAACCCGTGAGCATGAGCAGATCGTGCTGATGGGCGACTTCAACATCGCGCCGGAAGACCGGGACATTCACGATCCCGGTGAATGGGACGGCAAGATCATGTGCAGCGATACCGAACGCGATGCGTTAACCAGAATCAGCGAGCTGGGTTTCAGCGATTTGTTTCGTGCCTTCGATCAGCCGGACAATGTTTTCAGCTGGTGGGATTACCGCATGGGTGCCTTCCGGCGCAACCGCGGTCTGCGTATAGACCTCATTTTGTGCACTGAGAATCTGATCAAAATATCGACAAATTGTCAGGTCGATGTGGCGCCACGAAGCCTTGAAAGAGCCAGTGATCACGCGCCGGTGTGGGCCGACTTCGACCTCTAAGCGTCGAAAATGTGACCGCCGTCGCAAATACCAGACTCCGCCCTCGCTGGAAACCTGTTTTTTTCGTAGACTCGGACCCTCAATATACGGCTACCTGCATATGCAATAATGAATGACGATTCGCGACGTCTCAGCGACTTTGACGTTACCGGCACCGTGCAGGTCAGCTGTGCGCATACCGTAAGGGATGCCGTAAGAGACATTTTCGCCCAACTTTATCCCAACCAGTCCTTCGACACCCTGGCGCAGGTGTTCGATGATTTTCGCCGACTGTTCCAGGGCGAATACCCCGGATACCGCGGTTGCGACACCGTCTATCATGACATGCAGCACACGCTGGACATGACGCTGGCGATGGCGCGACTGATCGGCGGCTGGGAAAAGGCGCACGAAGCTGAGGAACAACTCGGCTTTCAAAATGCGACGCTGGGAATAGTCACGGCCCTGTTTCATGACTCCGGGTATATCCTGCATGAGGGCGACGATCAGACGGTCAACGGCGCCGAATTTACCCTGGTGCATATTACACGTGGGGTAAATTGGCTCAGAGAATACCTGCCAACCATTGGCCTGGATCATCTCGTTGCCGCATCTGTGGAAGTTATTCATTTCACCGGGTATGAAAAACCGATCGATCAGATCGAACTTGACGATCTCAAACATCGAACTGTCGGCAAGCTACTCGGCACTGCAGACCTGATGGCACAGATGTCCGACCGTTGCTATCTGGAAAAATGCCGCGACCGGCTCTATTCCGAATTTGTCCTTGGCGGTCTTGCAGTTAACGAGAACGGTGACGGTGATACAGCGGTCAATTACGAATCCGGTCTTGATCTGCTCAAGAAGACACCGGAATTTTTCGATCGGGTAACCAATGAGCGACTCGACGGGGTCTTTGAAGGGGTCTATTCCTACTTCAGTGACTGGTTCGACGGGGACGATCCTTACAACCACATGGTGCAACAGAACCTGGACTACCTGGCGAAAATAATGGAAACAGGCGACTGGTCCATACTGCGCCGGCAACCGCCGCTTTTTACTACCAGCGAAAACCAGCTGGAAGACACCCAGAAAATGGTGCAGCTCCGTCTGCGCGACATCAAGTCGCCCGTCGACTAAGCACGTCCTTCCCTGATTGCTGTCGGGCGACAAAGAAGTCGTCGCCGCGGTGCTTTGGTGTTAACTTTGTCCAACCAAAGCAATTGCTTTAAAACCATGATGCCGGACGGCAACAGACAGAGTGATACCGGGCACCTGCGTCGTGTGATCGTCAAGCATGTGCGCGACGCCTTCGTCGATGCACGCCAAGTCGCTGACCAGTGGCGCCGGCTCAACTATGCCGACCCGCCGAATCTCCAGGCCGCCCAGACCGAGTACGACACCTTCACCACCGCACTGCGTGAGACCGGGGCACAACTGGTGTTTCTCCCTCGGGATGACCAGACCGGTCTGGATTCGATATATCCACGCGATGCGGCGGTTATCTGCAACAACGGAGCGATCTTGTGTTCCATGGGCAAGGATGCACGCCGCGGCGAGCCCGGCGCTTTGCGTGGAACCTTAGCGAAACTCGAAATTCCTGTTTATGGCGAAATAAGCGGCACAGGTTTGCTCGAAGGCGGTGATGTAGTGTGGTTGGGTCCGCGTCTTGTGGCGGTTGGTCTGGGATACCGAACCAACCAGGAAGGCATCGACCAATTGCAGGAATTCTTGCGCGGGCTGATCGATGAACTGTTCGTTGTGGCTCTTCCGCACTGGCACGGGCCAAATGATGTATTTCACCTCATGTCGATGATCAGTCCGCTGGATACCGATCTGGCGGCGGTATATTCGCCGTTGTTACCCGTGTCGTTTCGGCAACGATTGATCAGCCTCGGTTTCGAGCTGGTCGAGATTCCCGACGACGAGTTCGAGTCGCAGGCTTGCAACATACTTGCATTGGCACCGCGCAACGTATTGATGCTCGATGGCAATCCTCAGACTCGCTCGCGCCTTGAGGCAGCCGGCGTACAGGTGCAGGTCTATCGCGGTAACGAGATTTCCCTAAAGGGCGGCGGTGGCCCGACCTGTCTGACCCGCCCACTCGAACGCTATTGAGCAGGCCGGCTGTTACATGAGTTTTCGCCGCAGGGATGCGGCTCCCACGAATCAGAAAACAGCATGCTATTCTCAATGGCCCCACTGTCGACAGAGGGGTTGCTCCAGTACGCATGCCGGAACAAACCGCAGCAGCAGTTTTTGACAGCGTAAGCAAATCGTTTGACGGACGTCCCGTGCTGTCCCGTATCTCGCTCGAATTTCCTGTCAACGCCGTAATTGCCATCGTTGGCGAAAGCGGCAGCGGCAAGTCCACATTGCTCGAACATATCAACGGACTGCATCGACCCGACAGCGGTACGGTGTCGGTATTGGGCCAACCGATCGACTACAGCAATCTGGTCCGTCTCCGCCGACAGATCGGCTATGCCGTGCAAAGTGTGGGTCTGTTCCCACATCTCAGCGCCGGTACCAACACCGAACTGCTGCCCCGGTTGGCCGGTTGGGATGCTCAACGCATTGCCGATCGACGCCAGTGGCTGATGCAACTGCTCGAACTGGATGCTGAGTTGGCAGCCCGTTTCCCGCAGCAGCTCTCGGGCGGTCAACAGCAACGCTTCGGCTTGTGCCGGGCAATGATGCTGGAACCGGCGTTGTTGTTGCTCGACGAACCGTTTTCCGGTGTCGACCCAATTACCCGGCAGGGTATACATCAGAGATTCCTGCGTTTGCAGAACGAAGAACCGACGACAGTCGTGCTGGTCACACACGATCTGCGTGAAGCACGCAAGCTGGCTCAATATCTAGTGATTATTCGTGGTGGATATATCGTGCAGTGGGGGCCAACACAGGAACTAATTGCCAACCCGGCGGATGACTACGTGAGCACATTGTTTCGCGAGCATCTGCAATGAAATTTTTTCCTGCTATGGTCGCCATGATGATTGGCGTATTGCCGGTTACGCCGCAGGCGCAAGAGCGCTTGGCGGTTGGCAGCAAGAGTTTTACGGAGAGTTACATACTCGCGGAGATCATGTCTCAGCTACTCGAAGCAGCGGGTTTCGAGGTTGATCGAAAATTTGGCTTCGGGGGCACGCTAGTGTGCTACCAGGCGCTGGTCAATGGCGAGATCGATGTCTATCCGGAATACACCGGCACTATCAGTGAGACCATTCTCAACCTGAATGGATCCCCCGGCGCCGCCGAGGTCGATGCCAGGCTGGCGGCACTGGGTCTGCAGACACTCTCGCCCATCGGCTTCAATAACACCTACGCAATCGCGACCAGCGCCGCGACGGCGGCGCGCCTACAATTGAAAACCATATCGGACCTGCGTGCCCATCCGGGACTCGTGTTTGGTTTCAGTCACGAGTTTCGCGACCGGACCGATGGCTGGCCGGGGCTCGCCGACGCCTATGGCCTGGATAGGGCCACCCGCGGTATCGAACACGGTTTGGCCTATCGGGCGATCGCGGATGGCAGCATCGATGTCACCGATGCCTACTCCACAGACGGCGATATCCAGCGGCACAAACTGGTCATTCTCGGAGACAATCTGCAGTTTTTCCCACGCTACGACGCACTGCCGCTAGCCATGCGTTCACTGCCCCAGGCCGCTGTGGCGCAACTCGAGCAATTGGCGGACCGTATCGACGACGCCCGCATGCGCGAGCTGAACAGTCAGGTAGTCGTTGGTAAGCAGGACATCGCCTGGGTCGCCAGTGCCTTCCTGGTCGAAGCCGGGCTGTCTGCCGGCACTGAACCGATAGCTGACAATGCATGGCGCAGACTAACGCGCAACATTGTGCGTCACTTGCAACTGACTGTGGTTGCCGTACTGCTGGCCTGTCTCCTTGGCTTACCGGCCGGTGTCCTGGTGCATCGATCGGCTGTTGCATCCGGCGGTGTGCTCTACGTGGCCGGTCTGTTACAGACTATTCCATCTATTGCGCTGCTGGCGCTGATGATTCCTTTATTCGGTGTGGGCGTGCTGCCGGCAATCGTCGCACTATTCCTTTATTCGCTGCTGCCGATTCTGCGCAGCACAACGACAGCGTTAAACAGTATCGACCCGGTACTGCGCCGAGTTGCGGCGGGCATGGGATTAACCTCTACTCAGCAGGTGCGGCATGTCATTCTGCCGCTGGCGATGCCAAATGTACTCGCCGGTATTCGCACGGCGGCGATAATCAGTATTGGAACTGCGACGCTTGCCGCGTTCATCGGTGCCGGCGGTCTTGGCGAACCGATCGTGACCGGTCTGGCGCTCAACGATACCAATCTGATACTCCAGGGTGCGGTTCCGGCCGCGTTACTCGCGCTGGCCACAGAATTGGTGTTTGAACTGATCGAACGGCGTCTGGTACCCGTGCATTTGCGATAGCGGCACCGTCGTTTTGTCACGGGAAAAGGTGTCAGGTTTATTTCTTCAGGGCATTTGCAACTTCACTGAGCTTCCCGTCAAACAGAGCTCTGTCCTCTCTATCTATACGAAGCAGGGAGATATCGTGGCGGCGTAGCAGCGCTGGATGTCATAGGGTGATGCTGCACTTGTTGGCATTCACGGAGGAAGCCATGATTCGATTCGCAATTGCCCTGTCCGTGGCGTTGGTTCCATTTCCATCATTCGCCATGACCGCGCCATTCATCAATGAACTTCACTATGACAACGGTAGCACCGATGTCGGCGAAGGAATCGAGATCGCCGGCGTGGCCGGAACAGTACTCGACGGTTGGTCGCTGGTCTTTTATAACGGCAGCACCGGGAGTGTGTACCGCACAACCAAATTGTCCGGTGCAATCGCCAACCAGGCCGACGGTTATGGCGCGCTGTTCTTTGCAACCGGTGCCCTGCAAAACGGCGCTCCCGACGGTGTTGCGCTCGTCGACGACAGCAGCAGCGTGCAGCAATTCCTGAGTTACGAAGGCAGCTTTCTTGCCATCACCGGCGCTGCTGCCGGTTTGATCAGCCTGGACATCGGAGTTTCGGAATCATCTGACACAAACGTTGGCTGGTCGCTGCAGCTGACCGGAACCGGACTCGGATACGAAGATTTCTCCTGGGTCAGCGGACTGCAAAGCTACGGCGCTATCAACCCGGGCCAGAGTTTCACGCCAGTCCCGTTGCCCGCATCGCTGCCCTTGCTCGTCTGCGCTATTGGCTGGCTACTTAGCCGACCTAGGTGCAAGCGGACATGAGATATGACTGGTAAACCGCTGTTCCTCTTTACTTTTCCGGATTTCGAGGTTATGGTGCGCGCAGTCTCGTGTTGGAGCCTCGCATGAAAAAATTAACCTCTGTTCTTGTCGGAGCGGTGTTTCTCACCGGCTTCCTTTTTGTCTCTTCGCAGCCGGCCGACGCCGGCATTTTTTCAAATGCTGAAGAGAAACGTGCCAGACTGGATTTGACTGCCAGACACACGCTGGAAAAACTACTGGCCGGCGATGCCAAAGCGCAACGCCTTTATGATCGGGCCTATGGTTATGCTGTTTTCAATGTAACCAAAGGCGCATTCGTAATTACCGGCGGTGGTGGTAGCGGCGTCGCCGTTCACAAGCTGACCGAACAACGCACATACATGCACATGGGTCTCGGCGGCATCGGCCTGGGTCTCGGTGGCCAGGCATTCCGGATGGTGGTGTTGTTTGAGGATGAAAGCACTTTCAGTGAATTCGTTCGCAGTGGCTGGCATGCGAGTTCATCCGCCAATGCGGTGGCTGGACGCAACGGTGCTAATGCCGAGGCCAGTTTTACCAATGGCCTGGCTATTTATCATCTCACCGATGCAGGCCTGCTGTTGCAGGCCGACATTGCCGGCACCCGTTATTGGCGCAGCAAACGGCTCAACGTGGGTCCGCCCGATGAGCCGGCCCGGACCGCTGCCACGGAATTCGATGCCTCGTATTCCCAGACTTCACCGGCTGTCGAATACGAATACGGCACCGAGACTACTGTGTACCCGCTCGAAACGGCGCCGTATGAAACGGTAGTGGAAGCGCAGACGCAATAGCGACCGGTCGGGTCAGGGGGCTGCAGCAAGCCCCCTGACCCAGCCGATAAAATCGCCGTTGGCAACGGACTTGCTCAACGAGTGACCGTCCTCGACTTCAATCAATCTGACTGAATCCGGGTGCCCGGACCTGGCAAGCTGACGGCTGTCTTCGAGATCGATGACGTCATCGAACAGACCATGGACCAGCCAGATGGGGATACCCACCGGCAGAGAAGCCGGCAGCCCGTACCGTAGCCCCGCTTGCGCCAGCAGCAAAGTCGGACCGGCCCACAACCCCTGTTGCAGCAATGCAAGCGCCACTGCACCACCAAACGACGAACCAATGAGCAGATCGGGGGCAAAACTGACTATCGCATCAGATTGCAGCCGGA
>Ga0224508_10002894_pt1 | contig 14381 bp, 10 predicted proteins | sample SF_Jan12_sed_USG_4_FD_170157 | JGI IMG/M metagenome (GOLD analysis project Ga0224508, IMG submission 170157) | Sediment microbial communities from San Francisco Bay, California, United States - SF_Jan12_sed_USGS_21 | ecosystem: Environmental > Aquatic > Marine > Sediment | place: USA... | reverse complement strand
ACAGATAAGTTCCTTTCTCCAGATGGCCAATATCGACCTGAACCGTTTTGGAGCCATTTATCAAATATCTTCGGTCAAAAAGGGTCTTGCCGAGAATATTGTAAAACCGAATCGAATACTCACCTGGAGTAATACCCAGAAACTTAAACCTCACAACAGAGATGGCTGGATTGGGATAGGCATACAGCCATTGACCCTCTTTGGGTTTTTGATAATATTCTGCCTGACCTCTGTGGGCAAGGTATTCCACTGATGTCACATTTTCGTCTTCATCCGTATATACTATTGCCACCTGCTGAGAGAGTCCTTCACTAAAGAATCGATATGAGATCATTCTCGGTGGTCCCAACAATTCCTGGGGAAATCTGTCTGTTAGGTCTGTCCATTCATTTCCTGTTTTGGTCAGTATATGGGTGTGTATTTCGTCCACATATCGAACCCGTAAAACATGAAAGAGGCCGCTGGGAAGAAGTATTTGGCCCCATGCATCAGCTGTAATACGTCTGGACACTTCCCGATCAATTCTAAGGGAGTCGGGATCGCCTCTCATCGCCGAAGCGTACGCTGGAGGGATGTCGAGTCTACCCAATAGCACCTGCGAACTGGCATTAAAATCTATATCGTCTTCATACTTCAGGTCACTTACTAAATCAGGCAGCACGCCATTCCATCGCATCAAGCCTTTGAGAGCCAATTCGTCATCGGAAAGTTTTCCACCCTGGCCAATCATATCTAGGCGTGTACCCAGAATTCGAAGGTATTTTTCCGCACCCTTGCTTGATCTTACCACTAGGTCTGCATTTGGAAAGTGATCGTAATACCTGCCAGAGGATGCGGGTTCGACGGTCTCGAATTCAATAAATGGAGCCTGGAGTGTGTTATAATTCCATTCTTGATTGGGACCAGGTGGTGATATATAGATTCGATCTGGCAACTCATCTGTGAGTAAGTACATGGTGTCACCACTCTGAGGAAAGTTATCCATACTGATCAAAGGCTGAGCGAGCACCCAACCAGGTAGGCAAATGATCCATATGATGAGAAATGACTTCATCGGTTCTAGAATGCCTGCAATTCTACAAACTTTTTATATTCCCCGCCCTGCTCCATCAGTTCTTCGTGCTTACCAGTTTCAATAATGCTGCCATCTTTGATCACAAAAATCTGATCGGCATGTTGTATGGTGGAGAGTCTATGAGCGATGATGATAACGGTTTTCCCTTTTACAATTTCTTTCAAGGCACTCTGCACTGCTCTTTCTGACTCGCTGTCAAGTGCTGAAGTGGCCTCATCAAGAATCAACACGGATGCATCTTTCAGTATAGCTCTGGCCAGTGTGATTCGCTGCAGTTGGCCTCCGCTAAGCTTCACGCCTCGGTCACCCACGATGGTTTGATATCCGTTTTCAGTACCTTCAATAAAATCATGCGCATAAGCGATGTTGGCAGCGGCCATCACCTCTTCAACCGTCGCGTCCTCTCGACCCAGAGTGATATTATTATAAATCGTGTCGTTGAAAACAATGGGATCTTGGGATACAATAGAAGTAAACTTTCGTACATCTGCTACAACAAATCGACGAAGGTCTACCCCATCAATTTCAATGCTACCGGAGCTCACATCGTAAAACCTGTTTAGCAGATCGATGATCGTTGTTTTTCCCGAGCCCGACGCTCCTACCAATGCGATCACACGGCCGACTGTGATTTTCAGATCGATGTTTTTCAATACTATCTGGTCTGCTCCTCCATATGAAAAGGATACATCACAGAACGAAATGTCATGATCCAGCTGTTCCAAGGGTAATGGATGCGGGTCCTCCAAAATTGTATTGGGCTCTTGCAGAACCTGATCGACGCGTTCTGCCGCAGCCAATCCTTTCTGCACATCATAGTACGCTTTCGAAAAAGATTTAGCTGGCTCAATAACGTTGAAAAACGCAAAAATAAAGGCGAAAAATGTCCCTGGTTCCAGCTCACCGGCAAAAACCCGGTTTGATCCATACCAAAGGAGAACTGCTACCACAGCTATGCCGAGAAACTCAGAAAGAGGACTGGATACGTCCCGCCTCCATAAGATCCTGTTCAGCAAATTTTTGAAACTGGTGTTCTGTTCTTCAAAGTGTTTCGCAAAGAATCTCTCCGCCCCAAATCCTTTGATGATCTTGAGACCAGAGATCGTTTCTTCGGCGGTCGAGATAATGCTACCTAGCTTTGATTGGGCTTCCAAAGAACGTTTCTTCAGCGTTCGAGATATTCCACCGATGATCACAATCGTGAAAAGTATTAAGATGAAGACAAACACAGTCAAAGCCGGGCTGACATAGAACATAAATGCGATGGAGCCGAATATGATCATAGGTGACTTTACTAAGACCTCCACAACGTTCAAAATGCTATGCTCAATTTCCTGCACGTCAGTTGAAAACCTGGCGATCAAGTCTCCTTTTCGTTCATTCGAGTAGAATGCCATTGGCAGACTCAACACTTTATCGTATAGGCTCATTCTTAAATCCCGGACAATTCCGTTACGTACCGGTACTAAAAAGGCCAAGGACAGGTAACGGAAAAGATTCTTGAAGAAAAAGATGATCACGATAAACCCACAGATATATAATAAGGCAGTCTGCTTGTCAAATTCGATAATTAGTCGGCTGTATTGAAATTTGGCCCACGACACGATGCTTTCAATGGTTAGCGCCGGCGCAACTCGGTCGGTCACGAGTTCCACTTGATCAAAAAGAATTTCGAAAAATGGAATAATGGCGGGTATACTGACGATGGTAAATACCGCAACCAAAAAATTGCAGAGCATGTTGCCGGCAACCAATCCTTTATACTTGCCTATGTTTTTAAAGAGCTTCCAAAAAGTCGTCAAGGAAGATTGATTTAGATCAGAACCAGGGATTTCCCTTGCCATTCACTAGTCCTCTGCCAGCGTAAAGGATTGCAAGAACCCCGTGTGGAAATCTCCTTTTCTAAACGAATCATCCCGCATTAATTGTTTGTGAAAAGGCACGGTTGTCTTTATACCTTCGATGATGAATTCATCTAATGCCCGCTCCATCTTTCTTATGCATTCTTCTCGTGTCGGCGCTTTGCAGATCAATTTGGCAATCATGGAATCATAATGAGGTGGAACTGTATAACCGGCATAGACGTGCGTATCTACGCGCACCCAGTGGCCCTTGGGACTGTGGAACGAAGTGATGGTTCCTGGCGAGGGCATGAAACCATTGAACGGATCTTCTGCATTGATACGGCATTCGATTGCGTGGAAAACGGGCTCATAGTTACTGCCGGAAATTCTATCACCGGCTGCAACTTTTATCTGCTCTTTAATTAGATCATGGTCAATCACTTCTTCAGTTACCGGGTGTTCTACCTGAATCCTTGTGTTCATCTCCATGAAATAAAAGTTCTTATTTCGGTCAACCAAAAACTCTACTGTGCCTACCCCTTCATAACGGATAGCTTTACCTGCCCGAATGGCGGCTTCTCCCATCTTCTTACGCAACGATTTTGTCATGAATGGAGATGGTGCTTCTTCAATGAGCTTTTGATGCCTTCGCTGTATGCTACAATCCCGTTCAGACAGATGGGCCACCCGACCATGCTGATCTCCGATGATTTGAAATTCTATATGGCGAGGCTCTTCGATAAACTTTTCCACATAGATGCCATCATTTCCGAATGATGCGTGTGCTTCTTTTTTTGCAAGATCCCACTGTTCTTCAAAGTTATCCCTATCTCGCACAATACGCATGCCCTTACCTCCACCACCTGCTGTTGCTTTCAGGATCACCGGATAACCAATTTTAGAGGCTGCTTTTTGACCATGGGCAAGATTCTCTATGAGACCATCTGATCCAGGCACAACCGGCACTTTGGCTTTGATCATAGTTTCTTTTGCCGTCACCTTGTCCCCCATCTTTCGGATCATCTCAGGAGTGGGTCCGATGAATTTAGTGCCATACTCAGCACAGACCTCGGCGAATACCGCATTCTCTGCCAGAAATCCATAGCCAGGGTGAACACCATCGGCATTTGTGATCTCAACTGCCGCCATAATCTTCGGTATACTGAGATACGACTCAGATGATGGCGCCGGACCGATACAGACCGCCTCATCGGAAAATCGAACATGGAGACTTTCCCGATCTGCGGTAGAGTAGACCGCCACTGTCTGTATCCCCATCTCCTTACAAGTACGGATGATGCGTAGTGCTATTTCTCCTCGATTGGCTATCAGGATTTTCTTAAACATGTGGCTAGCTATTACTTAGGAAGTCAGGGTTCTAGCAGAAACAATACTTGATCATACTCTACAGGGGCAGCATCTTCCACCATTACCTTTACCACCTTCCCACTGATCTCAGACTCAATTTCATTAAACAACTTCATGGCTTCAACGATACACACCACGTCGCCTGCTTCGATCGAATCGCCCACCTTAATATAGGGTGACTTGTCAGGTGATGGACTTCGGTAAAAAGTACCCACCATCGGTGATCTGATTTCCTGGTATTCTTCGGTTGAATCAACATCTGCGGAGATTTCCTCTGCTGAAACAGTAGGTACAATGGCAGACGGTGTCTGCTCGACAGTTGGCGTCACGACCACTGGAACGACAGCCTGCGACACTTGCCCTGTCGTGCTAATCGCAGAGGGCTGACCAGGTTGGTCTTCCGACTTAGACTTCCCATGTTTGTCCGTAAGAATTGTTATTTCAAAGTCTCCCCTTTTAAATCTAAACTCTATGAGGCTACTTTTACTGACTAGTTTGATAAGATCAGTAATCTCTTTGAAGTCCATGCTTACCGTTTTACTCGTTCGATATAAGAACCTGTACGCGTATCCACCTTAATCAAATCGCCTTCATTAATGAATAGGGGCACCTTCACTTCCGCACCCGTTTCGACCTTAGCTGGTTTTAGCGCGTTAGTCGCTGTGTCACCACGGGCACCAGGCTCAGTATAGGTGACCTCAACAACTACATTCGGGGGCATATCTACCATTAAGGGTGTCTCATTTTCAGCATGCATCAAGATATCTATCACATCACCCTCTTTCAGAAAGTGATCATTCTCAATCATCTCAGGAGCAATCATGACCTGATTATATGTTTCGGTATTCATAAAATGAAAGCCGCTATCATCCTTGTAAAGAAACTGAAATTTTCGCCGCTCAACCCTTACCGTATCAATTTTGTGACCGGCTGGAAATGTGTAATCAACCACCTTACCCGACCTCACGCTCTTCAGTTTCGTGCGAACAAAGGCATTCCCTTTGCCTGGTTTTACATGCTGAAACTCCACAACAGCAAAAATGTCGTTGTTGTGATTGATACATAGCCCATTTCTGATATCAGATGTCGTAGCCATACTATCTGTTCTTTATAGAATTATTGCTTTGGTTATCTGTCACTGGTAAAAACACATTTACGCCTGGTAGGACCACTTTAGATAAGAAGTACCCCAGGTAAACCCTCCACCAAAAGCTGTGAGCAGCAAGTTGTCACCTTTCTTGAGTTTATCCTCCCACTCCCAGAGACACAGAGGTATGGTTGCCCCTGTCGTGTTTCCATATTTCTGAATATTTAGCATCACCTTCTCTACCGGAAAATCCAAGCCGTCTGCGACTGAAGTAATGATGCGTCGATTGGCCTGATGTGGCACCAACCATTGAACAGATTCGTTTGTCAATCCGTTTTGAGACATCATCTTTTCTACTGTATCAACCATCCCGCGAATAGCTGCTTTAAACACCTGCCGGCCATCTTGATACACATAGTGCATCTTGCCGGCAACTGTTTCGGCGCTGGCTGGCTTCATCGATCCACCAGCTTTCATATGCAAGAATTCTCTTCCATTGCCATCACCTTTCAATATCTCATCGATTAACCCTGTACCATCCTCTACCGCTTCCAGTAAAACCGCACCAGCTCCATCCCCAAAAATCACACAGGTACTTCGATCCTCATAATCGATGATCGAAGACATCATATCAGCTCCTACTATCAGTATCTTTTTGTATTTACCACTTTCAATAAATCGCGCTCCGGTGCTTAAGGCGAAAAGAAATCCCGAACAAGCAGCATTAATATCAAAACCCCACGCATTCTTTGCTCCAATCTTGGCATTTATCGTATTAGCTGTGTCCGGGAATATTGTATCGGGAGTGACCGTACCACATATGGTCAAGTCAATATCACCCGGATTAATCCCTGTCTTTTCCAGTAACGGTAAAACGGCTTCAACGGCCATGTCCGATGTCGCTTTGCCTTCCTCCCGCAGTATTCTTCTCTCTTGAATGCCGGTACGTGAACGAATCCATTCGTCGCTCGTGTCTACCATGGTCTCGAGCTCCCGATTCGTTAAGATGTAATCTGGGACATACCCATGCACACCCATTATTCCAGCTTTTACCTTCCCCATTTTACCGTGTTAAAAATTGGCCTGCAAGGTAACAAAAATGTACCATAACGGCTGTCCAATGCGTTTAATAGACTTGGCTCCTCAGGGACTTAAATGATATAAATTAAAATTACATTACGAATATTTTATATTTATAAATGCTTTCTAATAAGGATACTGGCATGCATTTTGAAACAATAGAGAAAAAGTATTCATGAAGCTGGCCATTCTCCTTGTGTGTCTTGCCGGTGGAGTTTGCATCCTTCCGCCCAATTCTGAGATTGACTTTCAAAATGGCGATTTACATCTGGCCAGAGATCAGGCTATTATGGATGGCAAATGGGTGTTCGTAGAAGTCTATGCAAGTTGGTGTATCGCGTGCCGGCTGATGGATGAAACCACTTTTCGCTCTCCATTGGTAGCAGAGGTCATGTCTTCCCATTTTATACCCGTCAGGTTAGACATCGACGACATCGAAGGTAAAATCTTTGCAGCAGAGCATAATGTCTCAATATTACCTGCATTGTTGGTAATAGACGGCAAAGGGAAAAAGATCAGTCAGGTCAATGAAGCTTTATCCACTAATGAGATGGTATCCGTATTGGATCAGTGTGCGGAGAAGAAGGCACAGCTTGCCACTGAGCGATAATCAACCTCCTCACGCAAGTTATACGCATGTATTAGAGAAGCAATATTCAAAAACCGAAGCCGTTCATATAAGTGATAACAAAAAATGGGGAGCCGCAGTGATATATTCTATCTTTGCGGCCTTGTTACGAAAAGCCTTTTAGATGTTCCAACCACCCTTGAAAATTGCTGCGGCAATTATCTTTCTCTTGCCTGCTTTCGTGATCATAGCCCAGACTCCCGAGTGGCTGGATCTGGATGAGGCAGCGAATCAACGCAGCGTATGCAACGCCCCAATGGATGCAGGAACCATAGGTCAGTTCATGCCACTGGGGGCACAAACCACCGATTTTCGGAACAATCCTATTTTTCTATGTTTTGGAGACAATTTATTCATCAACCATAGTGGAGACTTCGATCTGTCAGGTGATCCGGTTCCAGGTACTGAGCCAGGCATTGGTTACGCATTTTACTTCCCCTGTCAACCTACAGTCCGAGGTCCGGAGGTCATAAATGTACTGATGGATGCATGTTTGTTAGACAATCCAGCCCCACCATCGGGAGGTATTTGGCTTGCACGTGGACAACCCAACGGTGACGTTGTATTTACGAACAATGGGAACATCCAAGACACCTATTTCGGAGGTGGTCCGGGAAGAATGTGGTTCGCACCCATTACGGTCACGGATTTCAATGCTCTTACTTTTGATGATGGAAGCTGTGTAGACGTGAATGTCGATGCCGCCTTCTCAGTGATATATCTTAATCAAATCATTTTAGTCGATTTCTTTGCCCCGGATGACAATAGTCTGACCGGTGCTATCTCATTGGCTGGTGGTCTGCCGGAATGGGATATGAGCAACTATATCGTATCTCTGGTGAAAATTGATGATCCCTCGGTAACGGGTACCATCGATAATGCCATTTCACATGGGGGTACAACTACTTTTTCTGTTCCTGAAGCCGGCGTCTACAGATTACTGGTAACGGATGAAAAGGGATGTACCAAAGAGTTTATTGTCACCATCCCAAGCGAAGATCCGGTTGGCTTATGTCTTCCGGATTCTGTGGTTCGACCTGGTCAGATCCTATGTGTCCCAGTCACCGTCAACAACTTTCAAGGCATATTATCATTGGCTATGACCATCAGCTGGGATCCTAACGTGATTGATTTCACCAATGTCAGCAACATCAATCCCATCCTGGGAGCCTCAGCAAGCTTTGACGTAGCTAGAGGGCCGGAAGGCATCTTGCCTATCTTATGGTTCGACCTAAGTATAACACCACAAAATCTGATGGATGGAGATACGCTGTTTGAGCTCTGTTTCAATGTCATCGGCGCTCCAGGCAGCCGGACTGGACTTCAGTTTGCAAACGAACCCACCCAGATTGATATTACGGATGAGGATGCAGCATTGCCTTTGCAATTAAAGAATGGATCTATAACCGTAACAGAACCGGATGACCTGCAGGTATTCTACAGTGCCTGTGCTAACGTGGCGGGCACGGTCGACATGTTTTTTCAGGTCTATGGAGGAGCAGATCCATATACATATGATATCCTTGATCCCTTTACTGTTAGCATTGCCACAGGATCTGGATTATCTACCGGATTAACTGAAGATGCTATCGATCTCCCGCCAGGCACTTATACAATATTGGTCACGGACTCACGTGGTCAGACGGCAACGCAAGAACTAATTCTTGACGGCACCCAAATTGACATCGAACTCAGTGGGATAGATCCGACCTGTGCCAACTCGAATGATGGTGTAGCAAAGATCGACAGCGTAGTTGGCGGGAGTGGCCGCTACCGTTACACTTGGGTAACTGATGAGGGTTTGATCTATGGAAGGGACTCCTTGGAGAACTTGGGCGGTGGCAGTTACACCCTGATTGCAGAAGATGAAAACGGCTGTATCGCCAGTGACAGTGTCATGCTCGTGGAAGACACCCTGGATGTGACCTTTCCCAATGTGACTTTACCATTTTGTGAAGGGCAAACAAATGGTTCGATCGAGGCTTCTATTAATAGTTCCAGCGGATCGATGTTTGAATATGTATGGACCAATGAGACAGGGATGGAGATTAACCGTGTCACGAGTGGCAATTCGTATACATTGCCTGGCCTGGGTCCCGGCAAATATTTTCTTACGGTAAACCGTGATATATGTACAGATGTAGACTCCGTAGAACTTCTTCCTTTGAAAGACCTGCAATTCTTAATGGACACGGTAGCCAACGTTACTTGTGCGGGGGCGACAGATGGACGGATAGACCTGCGGGTAGGCGTCAATCAAAACAAAACAGCACCTTATGATTTTTCCTGGTCGGCGAATGCTCAGGCACAAATGGTATTCATCAGTGATACCGCATCTCAGGCAACTATGCTGCCCGCGGGCACATACACTTTGACCGTTCGTGATCAGAGTGGCTGTGAAATAGACACCTCCTTTATAATTGGAGAACCAGATAGTTTAATGTTAAGGCCGACCGTGATGATGCCTGCCTGCCCTGACGGTGCAGACGGATCTATAGATCTATTCTTTAACAGCCACGGAGGTACACCTTATATGGGCAACCGGGCCGATTATGACTATCTCTGGTGGGATGGAAGGACAAACAGCGTCACAAACGACCTCTCAGCGGGATCATACGCAGTGACCATTACAGATGCTAATGGTTGTACTGACTCGACCGTTGTTGAATTACGGTCTGGGCCGGATGTCGATATCTTTCTTGATCAGGATCTACAATGTATAGGCGACAGCATCGGACAGCTGACCGTGCTGGGAGATCTAGGTGGTAACAACATCATATGGTCGACGGGCGAGACAAGCGAAACAATCTCCAACCTGGGATCCGGGATATATGTGGTCCAGGTCACGGAAATGATGGGAGATAGCAGCTGCACCGTGTCCGACACCTTTGCATTGCAGGAACCCGATTTCAATGTCACAATCAATCTGCCTATGCAGTTTGTGCCTCTTTCCCAATGCAATGAGCCCGACAGCGGAAGGATATTCAATTTGGACATTGACTATAACGGACCTACCAGTTTTATTTGGCACCCCTTGAATGACACGACTACGATTCCCTTTATAACGGTAGACTCTGCCGGATCATATCCGTTCTCGGTTATTGACCGCATCACCGGATGTACCATCTTCGAAGATAGTGTCAATGCAGCCTGGCCAGACAAGATCGTAGTCATGATAGACTCATCTCACATTAGTTGCCAGGGACAGACAGACGGGGCCATTGACCTGACCGCATCCGGTCGCATGGGTCAATTCACGTTTGACTGGTCTACAGGAGCTATGAGCGGACCGGGTGGTACAAGCGGGATACAGGATTTAGCGCCAGGTACGTATATGGTGACGGTGACAGATGCGAGTGATCCGACCTGTCAGGTACCTCTTTCCATTGACATACGTGAGCCAGATGCGTTAATGTTGGAAATTGATTCAACCTTTACTCGAGATGTCCGCTGCTCAGGAGAGCAAAATGGACAAATTGGTTTGATCTGGACAGGGGGCAATCAAGATCAGGCACCTACGATCAACTGGTCGCATGATCCGACCAATCAGGGTCTTCTGGATGATAATCTACCGGCCGGTGATTACACTATAAGTCTGCAAGACTGGCGGCAATGTGGAGATACCATTTCTATCTCTCTGATTGAGCCAGGCTCGGTCCACGCAATCATACCGATTCCCCAAGATCCGATATGCAGCGGATTTCAAACTACGGTAACTGTGGATTCCGCTTTCGGAGGCACTGGAATGAATTTCACCTTTAGCGTGGATAATGGTCCAACTCAAGTTTTGAGCACGGAAGTACCTGTTTTCGCTGGCATGCACTTGATCACCATCTTCGATGAAATGGGTTGCAAGCTCGACAGCCTGATCAGCATCACTGATCCTGAAGCAATTACGGTAGATTTAGGTGAGGACACTCAGGTCAGTCTGGGAGACAGTGTCCGCCTTATCCCCTCTGTAGATTCCAATACACCTATCGCCGGATATATATGGACACCTGAGAACTTTCTCAGCTGCCCATCTTGCAATAGTCCCCTGGCCAGTCCACTAGACGATCAGGTTTTCGTTGTCACGGTCGTGGACGTGAATGGCTGTACAGGTAGTGATGATATTGTCGTGCGAGTTGACAAAGCAAGAAACATCTACATCCCCAATGGATTTACACCCAACAATGATGGGGTCAACGATAAATTTCAAGTCTATGCAGGTGTAGGTGTTCAAAGCATCAACTCAACCCGGATTTTTGATCGATGGGGTAATCTGGTTTATGAATTTGGTAGCGAACCACCCAGTGCTTTCGGATCTGATGGCTGGAATGGTGAGTTTGAAAGCAAAGTGCTTTCACCTGGTGTATTTGTCTACTTAGTGGAGGTCGAGTTTATTGACGGACGTGTCTTACTTTACCGGGGTGACGTCACTCTGGCACATTGACCTCTTTCTGGGCTTGTTTCTCCTTCTCCAACTCTTCCAATGATTTTACCAAGACCCTTCCGTTTATTCTCAATACGACCTCCGACTGATCCGGATCATTGGTCATCACACGAACAGTAGCTCGTTGATAACCCTGCTTACCCACGCTGTTGTATGTAATACCGATTGTACCCTGCTCCCCAGGGGCAATAGCTAAGAAAGGGTAGCTCGGCTTGGTACATCCGCAGGAGACCCAGACATTCTTGATCTCCAGATCGCGATTTCCTTTGTTGGTAAAGACAAAGTCGTGCTGCACTTTGTCTCCGTGATAGATTTCCCCAAAATTGAACTTCTGGGAATCAAAAACGATAGCAGGCTTTCTCGAGGATTTTGGTCTAATGCTCTTTTCCTGATGGTCCTCCATGGTTGGATTTACCTTCTTGCCGGTTGGTTGATCGACTACTTTGTCCGATCTACTCACATTATCGGTCACGGGAGCTTCTTGTTTTTCGATAACAGGAACTATCGACTCCGAAGATTTTTGCGGGGGATCGGTGGTCTCGGCGCAATTCGCAAGAAGGAAACAAAAGCTAATCAGAGAAAGAAAATAGTTCATCCTACAATACTTCTTTCAGGGTCAAATTATCGAATGAGCATTACGCTACCTGTCTTGGTTAATTCTTCTCCCCTGCACTTATACTTGATTTTAAACAGGTACAGTCCCGGATTGACATCATTCCCGCGATAGGTGCCATCCCAACCCTGTGATGCATTGGAAGTTTGGAATACCCGGTTTCCCCAACGATCGTATACATCAAACATGATCAGCTCCTCAAGGGAAAAAGGATTGCTGATAAAGTAAGTGTCGTTCTTTCCATCCTGATTTGGAGTAAAGGCGCTGGGAATCGGCAATTCACCACATTCAATGTCATCCGGATCGATTACTTTAACAAGTATGCTGTCAGTGGCAGTACAAGATCCATATTGGTATTCAAGATAAAATTGCTGCGTTGCCTCGGGAGTCAGTACGGTTGTCGATGCACCCGGATCCTGAACCTCAGCTGACGGAGACCATTGGAATGAGGTGGCACATGTGGATTCGGATGAAACCTGCACTGCACCGCCCTGATAAATTGTGGTGTCACTATTGGCGATGCGATCCGGTTTGAGATACAACTCTCGGATTTCAATGTTATCCAGGGGTCGGTTATATATTCTCATTTCATCTATCAGACCGCTAAATCGCCTATCTGTGGTGCCCAGACATGGGCTGTTGGCTATCTGAAACGGTGCCGTGGTTTCTAAATCGAGGTTACCAGCGGATGGTTGCTGGGCAAGAAACTCTCCATTGATGTAGATAGAGTGATCTCCATCCTTTTTTACAATAACCACATGAATCCAACAGATACTGGGATCGATCTGTTCTATGAAAGAAGTACGGTTACCACTGCTCTCGGAGATATCGACAGACAGCGTGGAAGAAGTTGGTGTATAACGCACCGCGAAGGCCCGTTCAAAACTGCAATTTTCTCTTTTCGATAAGATATCATGGGTTCCAAATACATCCGTTGTACGAAAATAGAAACTGAGTGTAAACGTATTACGTCTGAAGTAGTTCTCTACATTGCCGGCAAGTATCACATAATCGTCCTGACCATTGAGCTTGAGGGCATTTCCTTCAACACCGCAGTCACAGCCTGGCGAACCAAATAACACTCCATCTGAATTGTTAAGACTAACATCTACTGCGTCACAATTATCGAAAGAGTAATGGGCAACCAAGCCTCTTGTGGGTTGTGAGAATAATACTAGAAACGAACAGAGAAAGGCAACGAATGAAGCTATAATACGAGTCATCATAATTACTTCATTCCAAATAATCCACCAAGGCCGGGCGGGATCATGTCGCTAATCATTTTTTGCGCCTCTGCAGCCTCGCGCTCGGCAGCAATAGTTAGTACCTCATTGGTTGCGATGACGAGCAGGTCTTGTAATTTCTCCAAATCAGTGAGATCTGTCTTACTGGCATCAATGGTAAAATCAACAATCTCCCGATTGGCATTTGCCTTAACGATAATAGCTCCATCTTCAATGGATGCCTCTACTATCTCATCAGCCAGGCGCTTTTTCATCTCTGCCTGCTTCTCGTTCATATTTCCTAAAAGACCATCTAACATTTGAATGCTATTATCGTGATTAAAACGATGGCGCAAAAGTAATTGTTTTGCTTGTAATGATCATGTAAGGGCCAGGTGGCTAGCCAAGGGCCATTTGATAAGAGTGATGCAGAAAATATAAATAGAAAAGAATGAGCATCAAGCCCTCCCATCGGGTAATCCGGCCACCAATGGAAATAAATGCGAAAAGTAAGGTTGCGACCAGCATGTACGGTACTGAAAATGAGAGCGCTTCGACCGGAATGACCAGAGTCCCGAAGAATGAGGGGATCGACATAACCGCAAATGTGTTGAATATATTCGAACCTAAAACATTCCCTACAGCTATTCCAGGTTTGCCCTTACGAGCAGCCGTTATACTGACAACTATTTCGGGTAATGAGGTACCAAATGCCAGTACCGTCTGAGCGATAATTTCAGAACCAACATTAAAGGCACCTGCCAGCTCGGTTATGGCATTCACCGTAAAATCTGCCCCATAGCTAACAAATACCCCTCCTAACACAAGTAAGAAATAGTCCTTCCATGTGCTGCTGACATCAAGATTATCTATTTTCTCACCACTTGCAAAAGAGTTAACTAGAAAGATTAGCAGTCCTACGAGGAATAGACAAGCTTCGAACATACTCAGTATACCATCGTTGATCGTAAACCACAGAAGGAATGCCGAACCCACCAATAAAGGCATGTCAACATCCATGATGTCGTAGT
>Ga0224508_10002893_pt1 | contig 14384 bp, 23 predicted proteins | sample SF_Jan12_sed_USG_4_FD_170157 | JGI IMG/M metagenome (GOLD analysis project Ga0224508, IMG submission 170157) | Sediment microbial communities from San Francisco Bay, California, United States - SF_Jan12_sed_USGS_21 | ecosystem: Environmental > Aquatic > Marine > Sediment | place: USA... | reverse complement strand
TACATCTCAATATCATTTTTAAGTAAATAAAAACCAGAAGAACTGGTTGAAACTTAAAAAAGTTGCAATAGTAAGTAAAGTAGGCTCAAAAGAATCTGAAAATACTGCCATAGACGTGGCAAAAAAATTTCTTGCCATTAAATCAAAAGTTTTCACAATCGTACCTATTGAAGTGGAAGGAGCAAAAAAAATTCAATCCCTTGAAGAATTAAAAAAAGAAAATTTAGACCTTGTTGTAACCTTGGGAGGTGATGGAACAACTCTTAGAGTTTTTCGATATTTAGAGAATGAGATTCCAATTCTTACAATAAACGTAGGTGGTAATAGAGGAATACTTGCAGAAATTACCATTGATGAGATAGATGATGCAATAAATAAAATGTTAAAAGATGATTTCTTTTTAGATAAAAGAACCAGGGTAGTTGCCTCCTGTGGAGGTAAAGAATTCCCTCCAGCGTTAAATGAAATTTACATAAATAGAACAAACCTCACTAAAACGGCTGAAATTGAAATTAAATTTCAAAATGATACAGTTAAACAAAAAATGGATGGAGTGATTATTGCAACCCCAAGTGGTTCAACAGGCCATTCATTTTCGTTAGGTGGACCAATACTTCATGAAAGTCTCGATGTATTGATTATTACTCCTGTAGCACCTGTGTATAGATTGGAATCCATCGTAGTTCCAGATGAGAAAATACAAATAATATCTTCACATGATTGCAACATTGTGATGGATGCACAAGTTGTAAAATCAGCTGGCTATGAAGAACCAATAATTATAAAAAAATTCAAAAAGCAGGCGGTCTTTGTAAGATTAAAGAAAAGAGGTCTCAGACAGATGAGTAAGCTTGGATTTTAGTATTTTAGATGCAAGTGCATTTTATGCTGGAATTCCATTTAGGACTTCCAATGATTGTTATACAACTTCGTTAGTATATGACGAAATAAAACACATCAAGAAACATCAAGAAGTGCTCGAAACATTACTTGAAACTAACCGACTAAAAATCAGAGATCCGGATACAGATGCTACAAATGCTGCCATTAAAGCCTCCAAAAATACTGGAGACTATCAACAATTATCAAGACAAGATTTATCAATTATTGCATTGGGAATAGATCTCAAAGGAAATATAATCACAGATGATTTTGCAGTATCCAATGTTGCCAAAAATCTTGGGTTATCAATATCTCCTATAATGACTAAAGGCATCAAGGATGTAGGTAAATGGATTCATTATTGTCCAGGTTGCCGATCTAACTATCAAAATGGTAAAGAATGTCCAATGTGTGGAACTCCCCTTAAGAAAAAGTTACTCAAGGGGGAACCCCATACCATGCCACTCAACAAATGAACCATCGTAAAGCTTTAACTTGTCATATCCAGCAATAAGCAATTGAAAGAATAAACTGGATGCTCTATGTCCATGCATGCAATAACAAACTATTTCAGAATCTTTGCAAACACCAATTTGAGAAAACATTTTCTGCAAAAATGCCTTATCTTGAAATAAATTTCCAGTGTAACTTATACCCTCAGTAAATGGACACAGTTTAGAATTAGGCAAATGACCCATCATAAATTCTTGTGGAGTTCGAGCATCTAAAATTACAAAATGATTTAAATTTTCTTTTAGATAATCAGCTTTAATCCTAAGTTTTGGCATAATTTTTGGATGAAAGGATAAAGATTTTGGAGTAGATGTCTTACTTGTCATTTCAAATCCTTTTGCTTGTAATTCCGAAAAATTTGCATCAAGAAGAAAAATATTTTCATGACCGAAATATAAGAGTCCATGCTACCCTAGCAGAAGAGGGATCTATTGAATCTCCAACCACTATTACATTTTTAGTTTCATCAATTCCAAGAGAACCAAAAAGAGAGGCTAACTTTTCTTCATCTCCAACTAAATTTGAACCATATTGATCAAATTGGATTATTTGCTCTATTGTTACCGATTGTGAGTTTGGTAAATGACCATAAAGAAACAAAGAAGTGGGTCTTGTATCCAAAATGACAAGTTTTTGATCAGAAAGATTATCCTTTAGCCATGTTGTTGAAACTAGCATCAATAAATCAGATTTTTTAATTAATTTAATAGTATCACGAATCATGTAATGTCTTTTGATTCGATTTTTTTAGTAAATTGCTTTGAGATTCTAACATTTTCTTGATTCGTTTTGAACGAGCCTCACCAAGTCCCTCAACTTTAGAAAGCTCAGTTGTTGAGGCATTTAGAGCCTTAATTGGAGAACCAAATTTTTCCAACATTCTAATGGCAAATTTTTCTCCAATTCCAGGAAGACTGCAAAGAGAAGAGAGTTGCTGTTTTTCTAAATCATTGGATTTTCTAATTTTTTTCAAAAATGGTCCTTTTGGAGATTCTTTTCTAGAGCACAAAGAGACTAGTAATTTAGCAGTGTGAGCTGCACTAGGGGTAGGAATAATTGGAATTTTAAAATCAATTACAACAGTGGATAATGCGCCATAAAATATCAAAGGGTTTTCTGCAATCTCTTCAATTTCATCTACATTTCCTTCCATCAAAACTATAGGAAATTCAAAATTTTCTTTTAGTCTAGTGCATTGATCAAAGAGTCTACCATCAAAGACAGAAGATAACAGATCGCGGATACTTTTTCTCTCTACGATAGTTTCGGGAGCCACAATGTAATCGCCTATTGGAAGAGTTTTCATTTCAACGTTCAATCCAATGGATTTGAGAAGACCAGGAATTCCACTTTTTTTCTCTCGCTCATCTACAACTATTCTTAAATTTTCTAATTTTACCAAATCTAATTCCTTTAATTTGTTATTATATTATTTGAAATTATTCAATGCTTTTATTTTCTAGGATTATCAGGAGTTGAACCTCCTTCTGACATGGTAGCTCCTCCAGAAGATCCACCTTTCATCATTTCTGTAATTTTAGCCTCTTGTTCTTTTAATGTCTCTTTAAGTCGATCTTCTTGTTTTTCTAATACAGTTGAGCGTGTTTTTGTCAGTTCGCTTTTTTCCTCAAGCTCATCAATTAATTCTTTTTTTGTAGATTTTATCAAAATCGAACCTGCATGTTTATACACCATATCATCATCTGACGCTTTTCTTAATTCTTCCAGGGATTTTTCAGTTTCAATTTTCTCCATTTCGATTTGCTGCTTTTGTTGCATTATTGCTTGTAGATTTTGTTGAGATTGTTGCATTTTCATTAATTGCTCTTGAAGCCAAGGAGGCATTTGTCCAGATGACATGTTATTATAGATATTTGAATTTCATTATATCTTTACCGGATATAGAGAAATTATTTTAAATAAAACTCATTTATTCTCTTTTCAAGTAAATCCATGTAATCATCAGGATTTTTCAGAAATTCCATTCGAGTATTTTTTTCACTTGAAACAAGAATTACAATTTGTTCAATCTTTATTCCAGTAAGTTCCTCAAACATAACTCCATACGATGTGGCTTGGATAAAGTGATCTGTGAGCCATTCCTCCCTTTGATTACTTCTCTTTGTTTTATAATCAACTATGGATAATTTTCCGTCATATTTTGCAATACAATCAGAAGTGCCTGCCAATCGCATTTTGTCACTATATAGCCTTAGTTCTATTCCATGAATATCATTTATTTTATTTACAAACGGAAGTAGGTTATTAAAATGAGCCTCAGATAATAATCTGGATCTTTCAAGAATTTCTTTACCATTTAGATAGTCTTCAATTAATTTGTGAGTTTCAGAACCAATAAGAGCTGCCTCTTGAATAATATAGTCTGCTGCCATTTCTTGCTCTCTCCAATCTTGCAAGCTTTGTTGTTTTTCTAGACTTTGAGTTTTTTGTAACATTGTTGTAATTGATGGATAGATTACACCGCTTGGTGTTTGGTAATAGTGCGCATCATCCTTTTCGATAAGTTGTGATTGTGTAAAGTGAACGGGAATGTGATTAAAGTTAGACATGGATTTTCAGAATTATTTTCTTTTGGATAATTGCATTTTAAAATACTCTAATATGAATAAAAAATCAAGAATTATCAATTGATTCTATAGTATCATAGCTTGCCTGTATTAGTCGTAGAGTGGAATTAAGATTAGCCCTAAGATGAGAAATATGGTTTGATTGAATGGATATTACAATTTCATCTTTTAATTTCATTTTTGTTTTTGTTGGATTATCTGGGTAAAATTCATTGTCGGTATTAATTGAATCAAAAATGGCTTTTGTTTTATCTTTAGCGTTAACAGTAATTTTTACGCTAAAGTTTGACGTCATATGCTGTCCCAGCAATCTTAAAGTTACATTTTTTGCAAGACCAAATACCTACTGCATCTCTTCCAAATTGCTTTGAACCACAATCTGGACATGATCTTTTTTCTTTTAGTTGTAAATGAATTTTTGTATATTGTTTTCTAAGCTTAATACCATATCTAGCTCCTAGTCCTTTTAGTGATTTTTTCTTAGCCATTTTATTGACCGTCTTCTCCTGTTCGTTTTAAAGTTTCTCTAATTTGAGCACCTACCTTAACTGAAAGTTCCCCACATTTAACAATCTCATCTAGGGTAAACCCATCTTTACCTCCTTTTTGCAGGGCCACAATATTTCCATCCGAATCAGTAGTTATCGTAATTCTAGAATCCATACTAGCCCATTCATCAGAATTAGGATCAACTACAATATGATTTCCAATTTTAGCCATAGTAATAGATACTGGAATTGTAGTTGTAGGAAGAGCAGTTTCTGCTCCATCTACAAGTGAAGGAATATCATCTTGCATTTCCCATTTTGGTAATTTAGAATTAAGGATGGCAGCTGTTGCAGCATAAGAGCATGCATCAAAAAGATTTCCATCATAATCTACAACAACAATATCAGCAAAAACGCCTACAACAGATTTATTTTCTTGAATTACCAATTGAGATACATCTACCATATGGCTTTCCCTGACACCCCTATCTACAACCCTAGCTAGTTCAATAACATCCGGACCTGGAGGACCAGTTTCAACACTGGGATGAGATAAAGGTAACAGTTCTGCAGTACAAATAAAAATTCCCTTATCACCCATATCTGGAAAAGGTCTATCTGGTTGAATTTTAACTCCACATATTGCCTCTGTATCTCCCAGTCTAACTCTTGCCGAGCCATTTGCTTTAGGAATTGCATTTATTTCTACAGTTAATCTTCTTGGTTCATCTAATGCTCTGCCATCTACTCTTTTTCCTTGTTCTAATAACTCTAGAATTTGTGATTTTTTTAGATCATCAATTACCGTTTGTGTCATTTATTTGTCTCCTCCATTTTTGAAATATTTTTCATTTAGTGCCTTCTTTTGAAGATCATAAACTATCTCACATCCGTGTATTCCGGTTTCTACACATTTCTTAAATTCTTCAGGATTTAGAACTCCATCTAATTGTAAAAGAGTTATTTTTTCAAGGGTTGGCATATAGCCAATTGGCATATCTGCTTGGCCGGCTTGATCTTCTTCATTATTTACATCTAAAATTATTGTATCAGCAGCTTTACCTGAAGCACATGCGGCAACCATGTCTCGCATTGGAATGCCTGCATCTGCTAATGCAACAGATGCAGCAGATAGCGCAGCGCAGCGAGTTCCACCATCGGCTTGAAGAACTTCAATGAAAACATCAACGGCTGTTCTTGGAAAATTTTCCAATATTACTGCTGGCAATAATGCTTCTTTGATTACTTTAGAGATTTCAATTTCTCTTCTAGAAGGAGCAGGGTTTTTTCTTTCCCCCACAGAAAAGGGTTCCATATGATATCTAACTCGTAAAATCCCAGTATCGGTGTTTGACATGTGTTTTGGATGTACATCTCTTGGACCATAAACACCAACAAGAATTTTGTTTTCTCCAAATTCAATATATGCTGAACCATCAGCATTTTTCAAACCACCTGCTTTTATCAAAATTCGTCTTGGTTCATCGATTTTTCTTCCATCACAACGAATTCCATTTTCATCTAACAATACCATAGTACTCTCTCGTCCTCCCATTATGATTCACCTCTTGATTCTAACATTTCTTTTACCTGATCAGTCAAATTTGCAACATGTGCTTGTTCATTGACCATTTCTATCGCTTTTTTGGCCTTTAATAATCCCTCGGGATTTTCACATGTGACTACTACCCAACCATTTTGTCCAATAGTAATTACGGCTTCAGTTGCAGATTCAATAGTTTGGATCATTGTTCCTCTTTTACCTATTAATCTTGGAACTTTACTTGGAGAGATTTTTATCAAGTCTCCCGAATCAATTTTTCCAAGATCTCTATCGGCTATAGTGACTAATGGATCCCGAGTCCTATCAAAATTTGCAATTCTAGCTGCTACTAGATCCCCTGCTTTTAATTTAGAGGTTAACTCATCAGCATGAGCTGAAAAATCACGACCGAACACATCTTGAGCTGGCAAAAATCCAACATAGCAAGAATTGATATCAAGTTCCCAAGACAAAGAAGTATGAGAAATAACTTTGCCGATAACGAGATCATTTATTTTTGGAATATATTTTCCAGTTAGAGAAATAACCTTAACAGAATCATCATAGATTTCAGATACACCAATAGTGGTTGAAATAATTTTATTTCCATCAAGTATTACATTTTGTTCTGGTCTAAATGGGCCGGTGGTAACAACATCTCCAGGTATAACATATTTTCTTCTATTATCCATTACTGCATTACCTCAACTGTAGCAGAGCCTTTTGTTATAGAGCCTAATCTGTCTATCACGTTTGGCCTTGCTCCGGCGGGTATTTCAAGTATTGCTTTTAATGAACCATTATTTTGCCATTCTTCTTTTTTCAGAGAACCTACTGATTTTAAAACTGCATAAGATTGTGATGCAAATTGTGCAGGGATTATTATTTCAAGAGATAAGTTTTCAGACTTTAAAGGAATAATGGATCGTAATTTTTCCACAATATCCTTGACTTGATCATCACTACTTTTTTGGGGATCTACTGAAACCCTTGCATCCTTCATTGCTTGCTCTATTCGTATTGGAGGATGAGGCAAATGTGTTCTAGGATCCACGTAGGTTTTTGATATAAACTCAACTAGCTGTCTTTTTTTCTCTTCTACCATTTTTCGCCTTTGTTCGGTTGTAAGGCTAAGATCACCTTTTTGAAGAATTTTTTGAGCAATTTCTGTAGCATCTTCTGTCTTGAATGCTTTCAATAGCTTCTCTGTGGAAGGTTTTGTGCCTTTGCTAGAATCAGTATAGATATCATCTGAAACCAAAACTGAGGAAATGTCTTTTTTCTTTCCAAGTTTATAATCTAGTGCAGGGTCTGGTTTTACCAAAATCTCAAATTTTTCCCCTTCAAAAGAATACTTTACTACCGTGACATCAGTCATTTATGAAATAAGGTACGAGAGGTAGGTATTTAATTATGCATGAAACTAGCTAGATTTTTATTTGGACTTTGAAAATTTTCAATTAAGATTTGTCTTCTTTAGAGATTGTTGAAAAGGATGAGCGTAAGATTTCAGTGAAGTTGAAAGGAATCCCATTACAATATGCAAACGCTCTAAGGCGATTATGTCTAAATGGAGTTCCTGTTTTTGCAATAGATACAGTTGACATTTTAGAAAATTCATCAGTTTTGCCCGATGAAGGTCTGGCACACAGATTAGGTTTAGTACCCTTAAGAACAGATTTGGAAAGATTTAATGAGCCAGTAAAATGTGACTGCCAAAGTGAAACAGGATGTTCAAATTGCAAAGTAATGCTTGTTTTAGATTCTGGAGATGTGGATGTTACTAAAGCGGTTCTTACAGATGAATTAACATCAGAAGATGATTCTGTAAAACCAATCTCAGATAAAATCCCAATTGTTCAATTGGCCCCAGGGCAACGAGTGAAAGTCGAATGTTATGCTAGGCTAGGGCGTGGACGAGAACATGCTAAATGGAACTCTTCTAATGTAGCCACACTCGTAGAAACTGACAAGGAAGGTGAAAGGATTCTAACTGTTGAATCAACTGGAGCTTTAAATCCAGCGGAAATAATTCTTGCAGGAGTAGAAGAACTAGGAAACAGAATTTTAGAATTCAAAGATATGATTGAGCAATTAAAAGAAGAGTAAATCAAACATACACATTATATTTGGGTTTTAAACCGCATAATCACATGACTAGTCAAGTAGTTATACAAATGGCAAAGGATCTAAAGAAGGCATCTACCAAAAATGATGCTCCTATTTGGGCCAAATTAGCAGAATATGCTCTAAAACCATCGGTTGCGAGAAGAGATCTCAATTTGTATAGAATAGGTCAGCTTACCAAAGATAATGATGTTGTAGTGTTTCCAGGAAAAGTACTAGGAACAGGAAATTTGTCCCATAAAATTACACTATGTTCATTTTCCATTTCAGAATCTGCGGCTACCAAAATAATTGAAAAGGGAGGAAATTTAATCACTCATTTAGATTTAATAGAAAAATATCCTACAGGAAAGGGGGTAATTTTGCTTGGCTAATCAAGAAAACGTTCTAGCAATTGACAGACCAATAGTGATTGATGCCACAGATCATATTGCAGGAAGATTATCTTCAAATGTTGCAAAATTACTTCTTAAAGGCAATAGAGTATCCATTGTAAATTGTGACAAGATTATGATCAGTGGAACTAGAAGTAATATCATTAACGAATATAAAGAATTTTTGGAAATAAACAGTATTAATCATTGGAAACACGGTCCAAAACATCCAAGAAGGCCAGATACAATAATGAAAAAGATGATTCGAGGAATGCTTCCAAGAGAAAAGACATCTGGAAAAGAAGCTCACAAAAGGCTTCGAACATATATTGGAAGTCCAAAGGAGGTAAAATCACTAAAAAAGATTCAACTGGAAAAAGCAATGATTAAAAAATCTGCAGCAAACTACACAACCATGGCAGAACTTGGAAGAACCATAGGGTGGACGGAATGACAGTACCAAAAACAGAAATATATTTTGCAACTAGAAAGACTGCAAGTGCCCATGTATACATTACAAAAGGAAAAGGTAAAGTTAGAATAAATAATATTCCAGTTGAGATGATTCCCCAAGAAACTGCTCGAGAAGTGATTTTAGCCCCACTAGAAATTATAGGTAATTTGAGAGAAAAAATCGATATATCCATTAGAGTTCGAGGTGGTGGTGTGATGGGACAAGCTGGTGCAATAGCCACTGGTATTTCAAGGGCATTAACAGGGTGGACCAAATCTAAAAAAGAACCAAAAGAACATCCACTACCTAAATCAACAAGAGAAGATCTTAGACAGAGAATTACCGATTTTGACAAATATTTGATTAGTGGTGACGCAAGAAGGAAGGAACCAAAGAAATTTGGCGGGCCTGGTGCTAGAAGAAGAAAACAAAAATCATATCGTTAGACCGTGAAAGCAGTAATTTTAGCTGGTGGAAAAGGCACACGTGGAAAACCCTATACGGAGTATTTCCCGAAGGCCATGACGCCTATTGATGGTAAGCCATTGATAGATTATGTTATAAAATATCTAAATTCCTTTGATTTTATTAAAGAAATAATCATCATTTCAGATTTTAGTGAATTAGGAGGACAAATTAGAAACTATTATCATAATCAACCAATAAATAAAAAAATTTCTTTTGTTCAAGATTCACAAAGCGGAACTGGAGGTGATCTTTTGCATATCGAAAAAAAGTTGGAAGGCGAGTCCGAGTTTGTCTTATGGTTTGTAGATAATTTGTGTGCAATAGATTTAAAGAAAATGTACAAGTTTTTCTGTGAAAAAAATAGCATAGCATGCATTGCTACAAGAATGAAAAGAAGAGAAGAAACTGGATTTGCAATAGTAGAAAATGGAATTATTAAAAAGTTTAAAGAAAAACCAATTATAAAATTACCACTAGCAGAATGCTTAGGCATTTACATTTTGGGAAAAGATGTCATTAAAAAAATAAAGAAAAAGGAGAATAAAAAAGTAATCAATTTGTCATTTGATATTCTACAAGAATTATCAATAGAAGAAAAGATTAGTGCGTATGATATTGGCGATAGTCAATGGATAGATGCTGAATCTCCAATGACATTAGAGAGAAATCAAAAAGAAGTAAAAAAAATCATAAAACAGATGGGATTTTAGATTGTTTTTCATACTCAGTAACTCTGTCTTCAAACTGCAAAGTTTGAGCAATATCATCTAGTCCTTCTAGAAGAATTTTCTTTTTGTGAGAATCAATTTCAAACGAGATTCTTTTGGAACTTGAACTTAAAGTTTGATTCTCAAGATCTACTTCTAACTCTTCGGGTTCATGAGTTAATTTTTTGACAATTTTTTCATCTAATATTATAGGCAAGATCCCATTTTTGAAACAATTACTATAAAAAATATCAGCAAAAGAAGCTGCAATTATTACTGAAAACCCATAATCTTTTAGAGCCCATACTGCATGTTCTCTACTAGAACCACATCCAAAATTATTACCTGTTATGAGAATTTGTGAGCCTTGATATTTTTTGTTATTTAAAACAAACCCTTTCTTCTGGTTTTCATTTTCATCGTATCGCCAATCATAAAACAAGTATTTGCCAAATCCAGTCTTTTGAATTAGTTTTAGAAACTGTTTTGGGACGATTTGATCAGTATCGATATTTACTTGATCTAGTGGCGTAACTATAGTTTTGATTTTTTTAAATTTCTCCATTCTAGTTCAGATCCAACTGTCTTACATCCACAAAATGACCCTCCAAAGCAGCAGCTGCTGCCATAACAGGACTAACAAGATGAGTTCTACCTCCAGTACCTTGCCTTCCCTCAAAATTCCTATTTGAAGTGCTAGCACATCGTTCACCCGGTGAAAGAATATCAGGATTCATACCCAAACACATACTGCATCCAGCCTCCCTCCATTCAAATTTGGCATCTGTAAAAATTTTATCAATTCCCATTTCTTCTGCTTGTTTCTTTACCATTTGAGAACCTGGAACTACCATAGCCCTAACATTTTTAGATATTTTTTGATCTTTGATGACTTTTGAGGCTTCTATCAAGTCTTCAATTCTAGCATTAGTACAAGATCCAATAAACACCCTATCAATTTTAATTTCAGTGATAGGAGTGCCGGGTTTTAGGTCCATATATTCAAGGGCTTTTACCATTGCTTTTTTTTGACTTTGATCACCATTGGAATAATCTTCTGCAAATGGAACCGATTCAGTAACATCACAAGTCATTCCAGGATTAGTACCCCAACTTACTTGAGGAGCTATATTGTCAATGTGCAGTGTAAAGGTTTTGTCAAATTTTGCATTAGTATCTGTTTTGAGATTTTCTCGCCAATGCCCTACAAGAGATTCATAGTTTTTTGGTGTGTATTTTCTGTTGCGAAGATAAGCAAATGTTTTCTCATCCGGGGCAACTAACCCTGCACGTGCTCCAGCTTCGATAGACATATTGCACACAGTCATTCTTTCTTCCATAGAAAGGTCAGTTATTCCTTCTCCAGAATATTCCACAATCGTGCCTGTCCCTCCTGAAGTACCAATGTTTTTGATAATCGATAAGATGATATCTTTTGCAGTTACTGCATGTGGATTTTTCCTTTTCCCGTCCACTCTAATTTCAAAAGATTTTGGTTTTTCCAACCAAAGAGTTTGAGATGCTAGAACATGTTCCACCTCACTAGTCCCTATTCCAAATGCTAGTGCTCCAAATGCACCATGAGTTGAGGTATGACTATCCCCGCAAACGATTGTAGAGCCAGGCAAAGTTATTCCTAATTGGGGGCCTATAACATGAACAATTCCCTGATTGGGACTATTAATATCAAATAATTCAATTCCAAAATCTTTACAGTTTTTTTCCAATGTTTGCATTTGAATTGCAGAAGTTTGATCCAAGATAGGCAATCTCCGATCAGTGGTAGGAACATTATGATCCATTGTAGCTATAGTGAGATTTGGTCTTCTGACAGTTCTGTTGTTTATACGCAATCCTTCAAAAGCTTGTGGTGATGTTACTTCGTGAACAAGATGTCTATCTATGTAAATTAAAGAAGGATTGTTTTCTTTTTCTACGACAACATGTGAATCCCAAATTTTTTCAAAAAGAGTTTTTCCCACGTAATTAATTAGAAAAATACCATATAATTTGTTTTAACACCTAAGTTGTTTTTTGATGTATCAAAGAATTAGTCTTTGAATTACTATTATCCTATGATGTAATTCACTTTCCCTGCAGTACCAGAAAACACCCAACAATGCCTGAGATGTTATTTTCTTGATAACTTGAAAAGCCTATGAATAATAATTGCAGGGGCAACAAAGTATATTCCAAGATTTAATAGAATCAAATTGATTCCATATCTTAGCATCTCTTCTTCTGAATCTATATCAACTATTGTAAGAATGGAGAGACTCTCAATCATTGGGGTAAGTGTAATTTTTACCATCTCTTTGAATGATTTTTCAAAAAATCTACCAGAAACACATGTATTGTTAGACGACAGAAAATTATTCTGGTTTGTATTTGAAGAGACCGCCGGCAGCAATTATCTTTCCAATGATTTCTGAAAAGGGTTTCATTTTGTATGTCTGGTTTTTGGTGATATTTTTTATCTCATTGGCAGAAATGTTAATGTCAATTTCGTCACCTTCAGAAATTTCATCATATGCATCTTGATCAATTTCTATTGGTAACAAAAACGCACCATCAACTGCATTTCGGTAGAAAATTCTTGCAAATGATAATGCAAGTACTGCCTTTATTCCAGAATGAGATAGTGCAATTGGAGCATGTTCACGAGAAGAGCCACACCCAAAATTTTTACCTGATAAGATAAAGTCACCTTCTTTTACTTTGGAGTGGAAATCAGGATCCAATCCTTCCATTGCATGAGTAGCAAGTTCAGCATAATCATGCACTTTTAGATATTGGCCAGGAATAATTACATCAGTGTCAATATTGTCTTTTGCATATTTTATGATGTTACCTTTCAATTCAAATCCCTCGGATCGGTGATTTTTCCAGTTACTGCAGAAGCTGCAGCAACAAGGGGAGATGAAAGGTATGTTTGAGAATCAACATGACCCATTCGTCCTGGGAAATTTCGATTTGTTGTACTAATACAAATCTCATCTTTTGCTAATACTCCCATATGTGCTCCACAACATGCACCACAGGTTGGAGGTCCTATTGTTACTCCTGAATCTAAGAAAATTTTCAAAAGACCATTTTCCATCGCACGTTTGTAAATAGAAATAGCAGCTGGTATGACTTCAGTTCTAATCTTTACTTTTTTTCCTTTTAGGATTTTTGCAGCAGCTTCAAGATCTTCATATTTTGCCCCAGTACACGAACCAATATAGGATTTATCCAAATCAACATTTGGAGCTTCTCTGACAATACAAGTATTTTCAGGAGAAAATGGTTTAGATATTGTTGGCTCCATCTCTGAACTTTCATATTCGTATACCTTTGCATATTCTGCATCAGAATCTCCCTTAACTAGAACCATATTTTTGGCACCTCTTTTATCAAGATAATCTAAAACTTTTTTATCTGGTTCTACAATTCCATTTTTAGCTCCTGCTTCTGTTGTCATATTACAAAGAGTTAATCTGCTTTCAACAGACATCTCATCAACTCCATTTCCTCCAAATTGCATTGTTCTATAAGCCCCTCCATCTGTTCCAATATCTCCAATTATCTTCAATATGAGATCTTTTGCCATAATATGATCCGGTAGCTTGCCATTAAGCTTAAAGTATAAGGTTTCAGGAACTTTGAACCAAATTTTTCCATTCAATAAAACATATGCAATATCGGTATGACCTAGACCACATGCAAATGCTCCAAGAGCTCCCGTGGTATTGGTATGAGAATCACCTCCTACATACACCTCTCCGGGTAAAACCATTGCCTCTTCATGGGATAGAGTATGACAAATACCATATTGACCCATTCCATATTTGAAGTGTTTTTCTATACCGTAATTCTTTGTGAAATTTTGTAATTTGACAATATTTTCTGCTGAAATTTTTTCAGCAGAAGGAACAAAGTGATCTTCTGCTACCCATACCTTTGAAGGATCCCATAATTTATCCACCTTGATTCCTTGATTTTTTAATTTATCAAATACTTTGATTACTCCAGGTCCTGAAACATCATGAACCATTACCTTATCGACGTTTGCAAATATCACATCATCAGGTGATATTTTATCTTTACCGGATGCACGAGCAAGGATTTTTTCTACTATATTCATAATCAAAAAAGTTCTTTCTGCAGATTAAAAGCTTTTCAGAAGAATAAAAAAGAAAAGGATATCTAAGAAATCATGCCATTAACAGTATCAGCCCTCCTGTCAGATAGAAAAAAA
>Ga0224508_10002892_pt1 | contig 14398 bp, 13 predicted proteins | sample SF_Jan12_sed_USG_4_FD_170157 | JGI IMG/M metagenome (GOLD analysis project Ga0224508, IMG submission 170157) | Sediment microbial communities from San Francisco Bay, California, United States - SF_Jan12_sed_USGS_21 | ecosystem: Environmental > Aquatic > Marine > Sediment | place: USA... | reverse complement strand
CACTACGGCCATCGGATGGTTATCTGCACCCAAACCTCCCACTGCAACTGTCATGCCATCCTCGATCTGGGCAACTGCCTCGGAAACAGACTTAGTTACTTCTTTACGTTTTGGTTTCTGCACGACTCTCAACCTCCACTCTCCAGCAAGACATTCTTAAATTTGCATCGCAACCAGGTGCAATAAACTGAGCGCTAGACTGTGCAAGCCAACAGGCTAGACACTCGTCGCTACGCTCTGACGAACCGGAAAAGACCATCCTTGTCAGAAATTCGTCGGAGTTTCCCTTGGTGCATCAGAAAATTAAGGTGCGCCAGGGCCTCGTTCATTGCAAATCCCATTTGGTGACCATCCAGATTCGTTGGAAACAACACATCCAGAAGTTCCCCAGCGGTGATACCGCTACCTACTGCACCCATGACCTTTTCTAAGCGCTCGTGATGGTGGTGTTCCAACTCTTCGAAACGCGTATGGACACCCACAAACGGACGTCGATGAGAAGGTAATACCAGCGTGTCTTTGCGCAATAGCGGTTTAAATCGCTCTATCGTATCGAGAAAACCCTGCAAGGGATTGGCATCGGGCTCGCCCGGCCAAACACTGACATTCGGCGTGATCTCAGGAAGGATCTGATCGCCTGAGAGCATCACCGCCAGTTCTTCAGAGTAAAGGCAGACATGCTCCGGGGAATGACCAAAGCCGACTAATATTTTCCATGTTCGACCATCTATGCTGATTTCTTGTCCATCGCCAATACGGTGGTAGCTGTCGGGCACACTGCAACCCGCGTGGTACCGCACCAACCCATTCAAAAACACATCGGTACGCTCCTGGTCAAGACCGTGCTTCGCATAAAAATGTGCTCGCTGGGTAACATTGTCGCTATTGAGTTGGCTCACGGCCAGGTTAGCGAACAACCACTCCGTTTGACTCATGTACGGAGTAACATTCCAGGTTTCACTAAGCCACCGACTATTACCCATGTGGTCGGGATGAAAATGGGTAACGATCAATCTCTCGACCGGTCGATCCCCCAAGGTTCTTTCCCAGACGCTGCGCCATTGGGTCTGCACATCTTCTCTTTTGTAACCACAATCCACGATGGTCCAGCCGTCTCCATCCTTGAGCAACCACAGGTTGATTGCGCGCAGCTTGAAGGGAAGCGGTGTGCTTAACCAATATATTCCTGGGTAGACCTCTGTGACCGCACCCTCTGGCGGGTAGTCTTCAAAAGGATACTCCACCGCCGATTTGGGTCGATCAACAGTTGCCTTAGTATGCTGATTAGTCTTCATTCAATGGGTCGGCTCGGAGGCATCGTACTTGTTCCGATCGAGTCACTTTCATTAATAGACTAACCCGGGTAGACTATCCATTGCAATCATTTTCGTAAGCTACATAACGAGCACAGATGACTGGAGGAGCCCGATGCGTGCTGTTGTTGTTGAGGAAGTCGGCAATCGTGAGTCCATTAGATTAGCCGAGGTCGCTGCTCCCAAACCGGGGCGAGGAGAGATACTGCTCGATGTTGACTCCATCGGCATCAATTTCCCAGACCTGCTGGTGATTGACGGCAAGTACCAAACGATCCCACCGACTCCGTTTACCCCGGGCAAAGAGGCAGCCGGCGTAATCACTGAAGTAGGTGAGGATGTGACGCGGGTTAAGCCGGGAGACCGGGTCATGGTTCAGGTCAACCACGGCGCGTTTGCCGAACAGGTCGTGGCCCGCGAAGCGCACACCTATTCCTTGCCTACAGAGATGGATTTCAAGATCGCCGCTGCGATGGGATTGGTATACCAAACATCTTACTTCGCACTAACCGATCGGGCTGGTGTGAAACCCGGCGACACGGTGTTGGTCACCGGTGCCTCCGGGGGGATTGGTGTCGCTGGGATACAACTGGCCAAAGCACTTGGGGCCACGGTATTCGCCGGTCTCACCACAATGAGCAAGGCCCAAGCAATACTCGATGCGGGTGCGGACCATATCATCGATCTGACTAAAGATGATCTAAAGGACACGGTGAGACAGCAGGTGCACGAGCTTACAAATGGTAAGGGTGTCGACGTGGTTCTGGATGGGGTCGGCGGCGATGTGTTCGACGCATGTCTACGCGCCTTGGCCTGGGGTGGTCGTATAGTAATCGTGGGCTTTACCTCAGGCCGTATCCCCACCATCAAAACCAACTACTTGTTGCTGAAAAATGTCTCCGCGGTTGGAATGACCATAAACTCCTATTTCAATAAGGCGCCCGAGATGGTGCAACAAGCGCAAGAGGAGATCTTCAAGCTATTCAAGGGAGGCAAGATCAATCCGTTAGTGATGGGCGAATATTCACTGGACCGGTTTTCGGACGCATTAGATGTGTTGGAATCGCGCAAGATTATCGGCAAAGTCATACTCTCAACCAAAGACTAGTGCTCAAGTCCAAAGTTTGAGCAAGGGAGCACAAAAATGGCAATCAAAGAAGTTTCCAATCCCGCAGAAGCAACCGGTGAGTACAAGCAAATGCTCATTCGCTTGATGACGCGTCAGCTTTACGCAGAAACCGCAACAGCGGAGGTGTTCGGTCGATCCATCGCGGCCGCGCCCACCTGGCGGGAGAAACACCTGGCCGCTGAGTTCGCGCTAGAGGAAGCACAACACAGCCAGATGTTGTGTGATTTGCTCGATGATTTAGGCGAAGACCACGAAGCCATTATAAAAGATCGACCGTCGGCCACGAATTTTTGGTCTATAGACTTAGACGACTGGCTGCATATCGCGGTCTTCAATTTTATCGTAGATCGGGCCGGCAGCCAGCAAATTATGGAATATCGACAGTCCAGCTACACGCCATGGGCGCAGAAGATGGGCATCGTGCTCGAGGATGAAGAAGAACACTACGAGAACGGTGTAGAGAATTTGCGCGAATTCGCCAAAGAGAAGAAACAGCTCGCCAAATTTCAAAAAGTGTTCGACGCGATGCTACCGGTTGCGTTGAAACGTGCCTTTGGACGCCCACACGGTGCTGACAACGATTTCTGTTTACGCACGGGTTTAAAGCGCGCCACCACAGAACAAGTCATCAACCGATATCTTAATGAGATGGCGGGATACATGTCTCAGGTCGGACTAAAGTTTCCACCGATGAGCGCATTCGAACAAGAGGGCGTGGAACTGCTTCCCAGCACACGAGAAATTCTCCAGTCTATACAATAGAGTCCTTCGCACGGCAATGCGTCATCGAAGCCAAGCTAAGGCTCAAGCAAATGTCACCGAGCGCTGACGGCGACAAATGATGCAACAATCGATCAAATCGATGAAGCTCTACCACCAGGTGGAGCGGATATACAACGACCTGCGCGCACTTGGTGTAAAAGATGACGATCCATTAAGCGTAGAGCAACTGTCTACGATGGACCAGTATCACTATCTTGGCACCGAAGCAGTGGACGCCGCCATAAGTCAGCTCAACATTGGCCCGGATCACCGGGTACTCGAAGTGGGTTCCGGCATTGGCGGACCCGCACGATATCTGGCCCATAAAGCGGGTTGTCACGTCACTGCCTTAGAGCTGCAGCCAGACCTAGATACCACCGCTCAAACCCTTACCCGGCGGTGTGGACTGGCAGACCTTATCGATCATGTTTGTGGTGATATGCTAGACGAGTCACTAAGGTTCCGTGACTTCGACACAGTCGTCAGCTGGCTCGCGTTTCTACACATCCCGGATCGCACCACTTTATTAGAACGCTGCCGCAACGCGCTTAAACCCGGTGGTGGAATATATATCGAAGACTTTCACAAACGTGGAGAATTCAGCGCGATGGAGCAGCAGGACCTCTCCGACAAGATCTACTGCGAATATGTGCCCACCTTAGAGGAATATTGCGAGCAAATCGAAACAGCCGGATTCACTGAAGTACAGGCTGTGGACATGACTGAGGTGTGGACCAGCTTTGTTCGCCAGCGAGGCGCCGAATACCTTGGCAGGCATGAACGCAACCTCGCGGTTCATGGTGAGGAGTTAGTTGAAGCCCTTGAGGATTTCTATGCAACGGTAGTTGCCCTCTATGGTGGTGGAAATCTAGGCGGTGCACGGATCATCGCACGTAAACCGTAGAACTACCTGGAGGGTTCCATGACGCAAAAGCATCCGGGGATGGAAAAATTTGCCCATGGATTGGATAAAACACCGGCCAACTATGCAACGTTGACCCCTATTAGACATCTCTCCACCGCTGTGGCGAACTGGCCTGATCGCATAGCATGTATCTATAACTCGACTCGCTTCACATACCGGCAGCTTGATCAACGTTGCCGTCGCTTAGCTTCTGCGCTGCACAATCACGGCGTGGGAAAAGGTGATGTCGTGGCATTGATGGCACCAAATGTCCCTGCAGCATTGGAAGCCCATTTCGGGGCACCTATGGCTGGAGGCGTGATCAATCCACTCAACATCCGACTGGACGCGTCCGCCATCGCATTCATTCTCAATCACGGCGAAGCCAAAGTGCTTATTACGGATCGAGAGTTGTCTCCCACCATCAAGGCCGCTTTGGCAAAGTGCGATAAACCACCACTCGTCATCGACATCGAAGACCCGGACAAAGAGAACGCTGGTGAGCGCCTGGGAAACCTGACCTATGAACAGTTCCTTGAAACCGGAGATCCAGAATTCGAATGGGAACCGCCGGAGGATGAGTGGGAACCTTTCGCATTGAGTTACACCTCGGGCACCACCGGAGACCCAAAAGGCGTCGTCTACCATCATCGTGGCGCTTACATCGCCACTTTTGGACAGATTACGGTGTGGAGCATTGCGAAACACCCCGTGTATCTATGGACACTGCCCATGTTTCATTCCCTCGGCTGGTGTTTCCCGTGGTCCATCACTGCACTGGGTGGCACCCACGTGATGTTAAGAAAGCTAGATCCCGCTGAGGTGTTTAGATTGATTGCTGAACACACTGTGACAAACATGTGCGCAGCTCCCACCGTGCTCAATATGTTAATCAATTCCCCATCACAGGCTCAGGTCAAGTTCGATCACACGGTCAATGTAATGACTGCGGGCTCCGCACCGCCGCCTACGGTGCTCGAAGCGATGGAACGTCTGGGCTTTGACGTCATCCACGCTTATGGACTGACTGAATGTTTCGGTTGCGTCACTATCTGTCACTGGAAAGATGAATGGAATGAGTTAGACACCGATGATCAAGCCAGCATGAAGGCACGCCAAGGGCTTAAGTATCCCCAGTTCGACGATCTAATGGTCGCCGACCCAGAAACGTTGGTACCGGTGCCATCAGACGGCGAGACCGTGGGCGAGGTTTTCACTCGTGGAAGCACCATCATGCGAGGTTATTTGAAGAATCCCAGCGCAACACAGAACAGTTTGAGTCACGGCTGGTTTCATAGCGGCGACCTCGCCGTGGTTCACCCGGACAGTTACATCCAGATCAAAGACCGATCAAAGGACATCATCATCTCAGGAGGTGAAAACATTTCGTCCATTGAAGTCGAAAGCATTCTGTTCAAACATCCGGCAGTACTCGAGGCAGCGGTAGTGGCACGCGCCGACGACTATTGGGGTGAAACTCCGTGTGCCTTTGTGACATTGCGTGAGGGCGCCACAGCCACCGAAGAAGCGATCATCGCCTTCTGTCGTGAGCACCTGGCCCACTTTAAGTGCCCCAAAACGGTCATCTTTGACGATCTCCCAAAGACCGCCACCGGTAAGATCCAGAAATTTCAGCTGCGAAAGCGCGCCGAACAGCTAATTCAAGACATGGGAACAACATGACGGACGTATCCGCCGCCCCCAAGAATTGTTCGGTCGCACGTACTCTGGATATCGTCGCCGATCCTTGGACGTTTTTGGTGTTAAGGGAAGCCTGGTTCGGCGTCAGGCGTTTCGACCACTTTCGCACCAACTTGGGAATGCCCCGGGGTACCCTAACTAGTCGATTGCAACACCTAGTGACTGAGGGATTGTTCAAACGCGTGAAATACCAGGAGGTACCGACGCGTTTCGAATACAAGCTGGCCGACAAAGGAGCCAATCTCTACTCCAGCATGCTAGTACTGATGTTCTGGGGAGATCGTTGGCTCGCCGGGCCCGAAGGGCCGCCGCTGTTATTCCGTCACAATCTGTGTGGCCACATCTGCCATGCGGAAGTTATCTGTTCCCATTGCCGCGACCAGATCAGTATCAGACACGTGTCCTACTATCCTGGGCCAGGTGCGGGTGCGGCACAGACGTCATCTCGACGTCAAATGCGGCGCTCTTCTAAGCCTGAGAATTTCGTCAAGCAGCGCGCATGTTCCGTCGCCAGAACCATGCAGATCATTGGCGATCGTTGGACGTTCCTACTACTGCGCGAAGCGTTCTTCGGCGTGCATCGCTTCGATGAAGTGAGGCGTAACCTCGGTATCTCCACCAATATCTTATCCAACCGTCTTAATCGCCTACTTGACCATGATCTATTCGAACGACGTCGGTACGCAATCAATCCTGAACGGTTTGAGTATCGTTTTACCGAGAAAGGTAGAGAATTGTATGCGAGTATGGTCTCACTGATGCGATGGGGTGATCGTTGGTTAGCTGGGGCTGCGGGTCCACCACTTATTGTTCATCATGACACCTGTAGGCACGACCTCGAACCACTGATTGTGTGTTCCCATTGCCACACCGAGATCAATATGCGCGAGATGAGCTATGAACCAGGGCCAGGTGCGACCGGGGACATTCGAGGGCCCACACCCATTCATAGCGATTCCGTAGCGACAGGCACATAACGCGACTGGTTGCTGTCCGAACGAATCAACAAGAATATGCGTTGTTGTGCACGCATGCCCCACGGCGGAAGACAATCAGATCAATCCCTAGTCTTGGGTAGCCCTTCGCTGTTATAGGTGAAATTTGTCTTGTTGACCTTCTCAATGACATCCCATACCAGTCTTTCACCCTTGCAAGCAAAAAACTGTCGCTGTAGATCAACATCAGCTTCCCCTTATGTTCTCTAATGTTCGCCTAAAGGCGAACCTACCGACTTGGCTTAGTGCAGGTGCGTCTTCAGGCGCACTAGAGGGTCTCAACAATCCCTTAACAAGCGGCCGTAACCCTCAACTTTATCTTTGTAGCCCGCGAGTCTTAGGCAATCCCAGGAAAGAGCCTGGTTGCTCGCCACCACAGGCTTACCCAGCGCCTGCTCCAATGGAGCAATAACTGATGAGGCGCGAAGACCCGTGCAGGATATAAATACAGCGTCGACGTCGGCCTGTCCCAATTCATATGCCGCCGCGTAGATGGCCTGTGGCGAAATCATACACATCTCCTCGCTTGCTCGAACTTTAAAGCTCCCTTTTGCCGCAATGTCGAACCCGTGGTTAGTCACATAATTCTCCACAACGGCATTCACTTCATCGATGTAAGGTGTCAACAAGGCAATACGCTGACACCCTAATACTTTTAGTCCTTTGATGCTCGCGGTGATGGGGTCGCTACAACAGATCCCGGGCTTGGCCTTGCGAATGTGTTCGCTGACCGTCGCTTCACCGATGGCCATGGTGCCGGAGGTGCAGCCAAATGCAATAACATCCAGGTACTCTGTCGGTAGCAACTGTGCAGTCTCGGTAATCTTGTCCTCCATATCGCGCAAGGTTTCTACGGTAGCGTCCTTCGCCATCGGGATTCGGTTTGAATACAGCGCAACACCATCCTTCGGCAGATAAACCCATAGCTCCGGCTCGATGGTCAAATCACAATCCAAAGTAATCAACCCGATCGACGCGCGCGCTCCTGGCAAATTGCCCAATTCATAGGGCATCCCCACCCATTGTGACGTATTTGACCGGATGGGAGATCTAGTAGTCGCAGACTGCGTCATGAATCAGTCCTCATGCATGCTGTGGAAGATGGTTCATTTTGTTGCAATTCTTCAGCCAAGGCAATTGTGATCAGCACAGCGGGAACAGCCTTACGCTTGATGCAAAGAAATCAAGTCTTATGATCTTTGGGCAAAACCATAAGCGTAGGGATGGTAACGTGTTCCGGCCGAGTTAGCGCGAACATCACGGCCTCGGCGATGTCCTGCGGGACCAATGGTCGGTCTATCTTCATCGGTTCTTTGGGATGGACGGGAAACTCACGGTGTAACTCTGTCATCACCAGACCCGGCTGAATACAGGTCACCTGCACGGGGGTGCGCGCCAATTCGATGCGCAAAGCTTCCGATAAGGCCTCGATGGCGTACTTAGTTCCTGAATAGGCCCCTGTGTATACGCGCACCTTGGTGCCGAGCACGCTGGATATATTGATGAGGTGTCCACGATCCATCGATACAAAGTGTTTTACCGCGGTATAAGCCATACGAAACGCGGCTTCCACATTGATGCGGACCATCTCGCAGACTTTATCGATATCAATTTTTTCGATCGGTCCATTGTGAATAATCCCCGCGTTATTAATCACGATCTCACAACTACCATAATCGGTAAGTGCACGCTCAATCAACTTTTTCGGGACTTCCGCATCAGCAATATCGCCCACAAGGTAGGACGCACCGTCTAGCTCCTTGGCCACGGTCAACACCCGCCCCTCATTGCGACCTGTCACGACTACCCTGACCCCTGCGTGATGCAAAGCTTTAGCAGTTGCCTTGCCGATTCCACTGGTGGCACCCGTGATGATCGCAGTCTTACCGGATAAGTTCATCAACACCTGGCTCCGCTCTGTCGTTTACGCTAAAGCGCGTGGCTACAAAATCATCCCGATACAACAAAAGCAAACGGGGGCCGATGGCCCCCGTTGTATGTTTCAAACAAAGCGTATTATTGAGATACGTCTACGTACTTGCCGTCCATCACCTTCAACACTCGCATCCCACCGGCCCCATCACCGACTTCGTTCATCGTGGTCATGCCGGAAACGCCATCATAATCCTTCAATTCAGACCAACACTGACGGATCTTATCGCGGTCAGAGGCGAGGTCATCCTTCTTGTTCGTTACACCGAGATCTTCCATGCACTGTGCGGTGATGTACATGGTATCGTATCCACGCGGTGCGCTGTACGGAAACTGCTGCCCACCGTTCTTGGCAAACACTTTCTCCACGAACTCTTGAACCGCTGGACGTGGGTCATCCATCCACGCCGCAGTAGACATGTAGCTGCCCTCAGCCTGCTCGCCACCGAGCTCGATGTACCCTGGTGAACCGGCACATGCCCCGCCGATAACCGGTTGCTCCATGCCTTGACGTCGCGCCTCTTTGACGATGCCCGCAGCTTGCTGATAACAGGATCCCAGAGCGATACCGTCCGGGTTCAAGGATTTCGCCTTGGTGATCTGTGCCGAGAAATCCGTATCTTCAGTGCGGTAGGTCAGGACTTCTTTTACTTCGATCCCTTCTTTCTCAAACAACATGGGCAACACTTTCGCGCCCTCGGCCTTAGACACGGCATCTTCCAGGTCGTGAATGATCACCGCACTCTCGATGCCGTATTCCGCCTTCCACGCCTTGACCACAGGAGCAAGCTGTTTGTCACTGGTCAAGCTGTTGCGGAAACCCCATTCGCTCAGGGCAGACAACCCAGGCTTTGCCGAGCAATAAGAGATCACCGGCATCTTCAGCCGTTCTAGCAACGGATAAGTCACCTCTACCACCGAGCTGAAGCAAGGGCCCAGCACTGCTAAGACCTCGTCCCGCGTTGCCAGCTTATTAATAATGTTAATGCCTTCGGATTCTTTGGCCTGGTAGTCATACTCCACCAGTTTGATGGGCACGCCGCCAATACCTCCCGCCGCGTTGATCTCCTCGGCTGCGAGCTGGATGCCAATCTGGGCGTTTTCGCCCCAGGAGGCGCCCTTCCCGGTCAGGGGATACATCACCCCGATCTTAACTGCTCGACCCGACAGCTCGGCGGAGGCCGGGATGGAAACCGCTAACAGGGCCAAAGCCATAGTGGCCATAGTGGCCATAGTGGCCATAGATACGAAACGTTTCATTACACTACTCCTCCGATGTTTATCCCCAATCATTTAAGCCACACGCCGAGGCGGGGACGCCCCCCGACGCGCAACAGTCTACTGCACCAAGCGTGGTTCGTCGACCGCCCCGGCACCCGCACCCTCAGTCCGAATCCCGAGGTAGGTATGCTGCACCTCGGGGTTGTTAAGGAGACTCTCCCCCGTACCCCGCAGTGCAATGGTGCCGCGCTCCAACACATAGCCATGATCTGCAAGTTGCAGCGCACGACGTGCATTCTGCTCAACCAAGAAGATCGTCTTACCCTCCTCTCTCAAATCTCGCAAGGTGCGAAAGATTTTAGTGACGACAAGCGGCGCCAACCCTAGAGACGGCTCATCCAGCAACAAAATCCGTGGGCTCGCCATAAGTGCTCGCGCGATTGCCAGCATCTGCTGCTCCCCGCCGCTGAGAAGCCCCGCTAGCTGAGACTGACGCTCGCGCAGCACGGGAAACTTATCCAGCATTACCTCAATGTCTCGATCGACTTCTCGGTCGCGTCTGACATGCGCACCCATTTTGATATTTTCGAGCACGGTCATGCGCTTAAGTATTGCCCTGCCTTCTGCAACCTGACTAACACCTTTCTCAACAATCTTGTGCGGTGCCAGGCGCTGAATTGCGACACCGTCTAGCGTTATGGTGCCACGGCCCGCCCTTACCAGTCCTGAGATCGCTTTCAGCAACGTCGTCTTACCGGCGCCATTAGCACCGATCAATGTAACAATCTCGCCTTGTTCGACTGCGATATCGACACCGTGTAAAACCTCTATATCGCCGTAACCTGCATGTACACCTTGTATCTGGAGCAAGCTCACAGCGTCTCCTCTCCACCCAGATACGCTTCAATCACAGACGGATCAGCCTGGATCTCCGCAGGCAATCCTTCCGCAATCTTCTCGCCAAAGTTGAGAACCGTTATGCAATCCGAGATGTCCATCACCAACTTCATATCATGTTCCACAAGAACGACGGTCACACCTCGATCTCGTATATTGGCGATGTGCTGATTAAGATCCTCTGTCTCGTGAGGATTCATGCCAGCGGCGGGTTCATCTAACAGTAATAAACGTGGATTCGTCGCCAGGGCGCGAGCCATTTCTAAACGACGCCGCTCACCATAAGAAAGATCAGAGGCATCGGCGTTGGCCTTATCGCCCAAATCAAAGAACTCCAACAGTTCCAGTGCACGCTCGCGCATGCGACGCTCTTCAGAGATCTGACCAAAGGGGCGGTGCAGCAACGTTTTGTAACACACACCCCATAACGACGAATACGCTTTGCTGTGCTCCCCCACCATAATGTTTTCGAGCACTGTCATATGCTCGAACAAACGGATGTTCTGGAAAGTGCGGGCAATACCCAACGCGGTACGGCGGTAGGGCTTGAGTCTGCTGAGCGTCTGACCTTCGAAAGTGATATCGCCCTGGTCCGGCGTGAGCGTGCCGCTCAGCACGTTAAAGAAAGTCGTCTTTCCTGCACCGTTGGGGCCGATGATGGCGTGGATGTCGCCCTTACGCACACCCACCGACACGTCACGTAACGCGTGGAAGCCGCCAAATCGTTTGGTGAGTCCGTGCGCCTGCAGACATAGGCTATTGCCTCCTTCAGACACTGGCTGCACCCCGTCTCCAAAACGCCAAACGCTGAACGGTCCGCCGTGTTAGCAAACCCTGAGGACGAACAATCATCATCCCAATAAGAATGAGCCCATACGCAATTAATCGTTTTTCATTCTCGAAGTTCAGAAACTCATAGAGCCAGTCATAAACATTGTTGCCATAGGGAAGAGCGTCTGTAACCGCTAAAGGGATCAACTCCAGCAAATCTCGCAATTCACGCAGTCCTTCTGGCAACAATGTGAGAAAACAAGCGCCTAGTATCGGCCCCCAATAAGTAGTAACGCCTCCCACCACCGCAAACATCAAGATCTCAACGCCCAGTAAGATATTAAAAGTGCGCGAGTCAACGTATGTCAGATAGTGCGCAAACATGGCGCCAGCGAGTCCCGCGATAAGCGCACCGACACCAAACGCGAACAACTTGGTGCGCACCACGTCTATCCCCATTACCTCCGCGGCTTCCTCATCCTCGTGAATAGAGACCATGGCACGCCCTAGGCTGGAACGCTCCAACCGAGAAAAGAAAATCAACAGCAAAATAATGACCCCGTAAACATAGAAGATCGTGTGTTCTTGATAGGGAATTCCCTGGAATCCGTCATGGGCGCCCGTGTATTCCCAGGTCAATGCGATCACTTGCACGATTTGAGCAAATCCCAACGTGAGCAAGAGCAGATAAATTCCTCGGATTCTCAGCGCAGGAAAGCCTACGCATACGCCAATGAATCCAGCGAACACACCGCCAAACAGCAGGCCCACCGGATAAGGAAGCCCAAACTTCACGGTCATTATCCCTGCGGCGTAAGCCCCAACTCCCATGAATCCCGCTTGCCCGAGCGATACTTGCCCGGTCTTAAAAGGCACGTAGAAACTAAATGCCGCGATAATGTTGATCCCGGTGAACACCAACAATGACTGGACAAATTCGTCGAAAATCATTTCTCTACCGACAGCTTCATAACATCAATCGCCAACCACCCTAGTACCGAACAATCCTGAGGGCTTATAGATCAGGATCAAAATCAAAATGACAAATGTGAATAAATCCCGCAGCGACGTACCCAAGTAAGCCGCAGATAAGATTTCCACCATTCCAAGGATAAATCCCCCCACCATCGCCCCGACGATATTGCCGAGTCCCCCCAGAAGCATACAGACCAGCGCTGCCACCGCGACCTCCAATCCCATGAACGGCGACACCGCACTGGTGCGAATACCATCAAGCACACCGGCAGCGCCGGCGAGAAACGAAGCCACCATAAAAGTAAAGAGCACAGTCCGGCCGACATTCACACCGAGCAACGCCGCGGTTTCATGACTCTCAGCTACCGCCCGCATCGCACGGCCCATCTTGCTGCGATTGACAAACATCCACAACACCACCATGAGCACCACGGACATCACTAGGGTGAATATCTGCACCGAGCTGATAGTCAGTCCCGCGATGTGGTAGATCACCGGATCCATAGTCTCTGGAAACGCTTGGTTTTCCCCACCAAAGATGCGGATAGCGACGTTCTGCATCACTAATGTCGCGCCTATGGTCGAGATCAGCGGCGCTAACGGATACTTGCTACTGACCGGACGCACTGCGATAAGCGCCACCAGCAAACCGATAAGTCCGGTGCCGATCATCGCGCCTATGATGGCGACATAGATGTTTACCCCCGACCAGGCAAGTACGATGTTTAGACCGATGAACGCACCAAACATGAATACTTCGCCATGTGCGAAATGGAGTAGGCGCAACACACCGAAAATTAGCGTGTAGCCGATGGCAACTAACGCATAAGACGCGCCGAGCATTAGCCCGTTGATTAGTTGCTGCGCAAACATGTTGTGTTGTTATGTCCCCCGTCGTTCACACGCAGTCTAACGACGATCACTGGCGCGTGCTCTAGCGCCTTGTTCCTCCTTTCTCTCTCCGCGCAATATGTCCTCTAGCTCATAGCGGGCAAGCATATCCTCCACCAAACCCACGGCATTGTTCCAATCATAACTTCGCGCGCTGTGTCCCTGGGTCACAAATTGGGCGCCTGCGTAAAACATTTCGTACTGCACATGGCGTGAGGCGAACTCTGAGCCGACAGCATCCCATGCGAGTTTCATAAACTTGACACGAGATTCAGGATCCGTGGCCGGTGATTGTTGGGTCTTTTGGATCACTGATCGTAGTTCCGGATCGGCGAAATCATGCACGGAGGAAGGTAACATGATCAAACTACCTCCCGCCAACTCGCGAATACTATTGATGAACTGTGGATAGAGGTCCTGGGTAAGTACCTGTGCCGCGTACATTAAGTGCTTATTGGGAACATAGTGCTCGCCGTAGTAACTGCCACTTGCCTCCATGCCATAAACCATCGCTTCCACCATCGCCGCCTGCGCCGCCATGTGTCCCAGTTGTTGGTTGATCTGGGGCATTTTGTTAGTGCCTATGGTCTCTGCCAGCTTATAAGCTATGCCAACCAGGAACTGCATCTTCACTAACAATCGAATCTGGGCCTGATAATTCTGAAACAGGTGACCCGCGGTATCTTGAAATTGAGCACGACACATGTCGGTGTCACGATAGACAAACACGCGTTCCCACGGCACCTTGACATCATCGAAGTACATCAACGCGTCGTTTTCATCAAAGTGAGATGACAACGGATTGTCGAATTCCGACACCGCGGCCTGCTCATAGGATTTACGGGACAACACCTTAAGGCCCGGCGTATTCATGGGAACCGCAAACGATAGTGCGTAACGCTCATCA
>Ga0224508_10002891_pt1 | contig 14398 bp, 9 predicted proteins | sample SF_Jan12_sed_USG_4_FD_170157 | JGI IMG/M metagenome (GOLD analysis project Ga0224508, IMG submission 170157) | Sediment microbial communities from San Francisco Bay, California, United States - SF_Jan12_sed_USGS_21 | ecosystem: Environmental > Aquatic > Marine > Sediment | place: USA: California... | reverse complement strand
GATCCTCTGATCACAACCCCTGAAAGTCTGCACTTACTATTGGGCGCTAAGGGCTATAAAAAGGTTTTTGCCCGCTGTCAGGCCGTGATAGTTGATGAATGGCATGAACTTTTGGGCACCAAAAGAGGTGTTCAAATGGAATTAGGGTTATCCCGACTAAAGGGCATAAGTTCAAATCTTAAGATCTGGGGTGTTTCGGCAACAATTGGCAATCTGGATCAAGCCAGGCAAGTGCTCCTTGGGCCGGAAACAAAGGCCTACGAAAATTCCATCATGATCAAAGCAAATCTGAAGAAGAAAATCACTGTCAGAAGCATCCTGCCCAAAGTCATGGAAACATTTCCCTGGTATGGTCATTTGGGCCTACATCTCCTCGATTCCGTCATTCCTATAATACAAAGCAGTAAAACAACCTTGCTGTTCACCAATACACGTAGTCAATGTGAGATCTGGTTTCAAAAATTACTTGAAAAATATCCGGAACTCGCCGGGGAGATCGCCATGCACCATGGAAGTATAAATAAGGAAACCAGGATCTGGGTGGAGCAGGCAATTCGAAATGAAAGTTTAAAAGCCGTAGTGTGTACTTCGAGTCTCGACCTGGGAGTAGACTTTGCACCGGTTGAAACGGTGATCCAAATCGGCGGACCTAAAGGTGTGGCCCGTTTTTTTCAACGTGCAGGAAGAAGCGGACATCGGCCGGGGGAAGAAAGTGTTATTTATTTCCTGCCTACCCATGCCATTGAGTTAGTAGAAGCCTCTGCATTACAAAAATCTGTAAAGCGAAAGTCAGTTGAAGACAGGGTCCCCTATATGAATAGCTTTGATGTACTTATCCAATACCTGACAACCCTGGCCATCTCTGACGGGTTTTATCCGGATGAAATATACGAGGAAGTAAAAAATACTTTTTGTTACCAGGCAATGACCATAGACGAATGGCACTGGCTCTTAAACTTCATTGTCATGGGAAGCCAAAGTCTGAGGAATTACGATGAATACAAAAAAGTGGAAGTAAATGAGGATGGTAAATTTATTGTAACCAATCGCGGTATTGCGATGCGACATCGATTCCAGATAGGGACCATTGTGGGCGATGCTAACATAACTGTAAGATATAAGAAAGGCGGATACATCGGTACAATTGAAGAATCCTTTATTGCCAAACTTATGCCCGGGGATGTCTTCACTTTTGCCGGAAGAAATTTGGAATTTATTCAGATGCGCGATATGCAGGCACTCGTTCAAAAATCTTCAAAAAAGACGAGTAAAGTCCCCGCCTGGATGGGGGGCCGACTCACCTTATCCACCCAAATGTCAAAATTGCTTCGCGAAGAATTATTCACGGCCAGCCAGGACGAAAAGGAGCAATCCATTGAGATCCGTGCCCTAAAACCGCTTTTTGCAAAACAATTCCGGGAAAGTATAGTTCCCACAACGGAGGAATTTTTAATCGAAACATTTGAAACTTCAGAAGGTTACCACCATGTCTTTTACCCCTTTGAAGGACGCTTTGTCCATGAAGCCCTTGGAAGTCTGATCGGGTACAGGATCAGCCTGCTGCAGCCCATATCATTCTCGCTGGCTTTTAATGATTATGGCTTTGAATTGCTATCTGAAAGTCCTGTGGACATGCAGCAGGTAATAGACAATGATCTGTTTACTACCAAATTTCTTATGGAGGATCTTCAGAAAAGTATTAATGCTACAGAAATGGCCAGGCGTAAGTTCAGGGATATAGCCGTCATAAGCGGGATGGTCTTTACAGGTTATCCCAAAAAAGGGATAAAAATGAAGCACTTGCAGAGTAATTCGCAATTGCTCTTTAATGTATTTCGCGACTATGAACGAGAGAACCTGCTATTCCAGCAATCTTTTCGAGAAACATTTGAACATCAACTGGAAGAAGGTCGTTTACGGATGGCGATGGAACGAATTTCCAATATGATTCCAAAGTGGCAAGCGTGCTCTCAACCCACGCCATTGTCATTTCCTATTATTACGGACCGACTCAGCAGAGAGCGACTCAGTAGTGAAAAACTGGAAGATCGAATTCGGAAAATGGCGGTAAAGTTAGCCCGCTAGGTTGCCCTTCATTGTGTACTTTTGATATTATGGTCAAGCATATCCAGCTTAGGGAAGAGACTTTTACCCTGCATTCTTCAGGTGTAATCTATTGGAAAGCCAAGGATATGCTTTTAATAAGTGATGTGCACCTGGGTAAGATCACTCATTTTAGGAAATATGGTTCAGCTGTTCCCTTGAATGCGATCCATGGTAATTTTCGACTCCTTAATGCTGCTGTTGAAAAATTTGATCCGAAAACCATTTGCTTTCTGGGCGATCTGTTTCATTCGTACAAGAACAATGAATGGGAATATTTTGAATCCTGGGTGATCAACACAGGGATTACTTGCCTCCTGGTAAGTGGTAATCACGACATTCTATCCGAATCGCTTTTTGAGAAAATAAACATGCAAGTCTGGCCCGAATTAGTGATCGATGAATTCCTTCTCACGCATCATCCGACGGAAAGAAAACCATTTTTCAATATATCTGGACATATCCATCCTGCTGTGCGGTTAAAAGGTACTGCGCGTCAAAGTTTGCGACTGCCTTGTTTCTTCAGATCCGGGGAGCAACTCATCATGCCTGCATTTGGTGAATTTACGGGATCACACACCCTCCTTCCCGAGCCCAAGGACGAGGTATACGCCATTACACCGGATAAAGTAATTCAAGTACATTAATACCACTATGCTAGCAAACCAATCAGCATTATTCGACCTGGATCCAGCGGCCACATACCTGAATGGTGCATATATGTCCCCCCAATTAAGATCAGTTACTAATGCAGGCATACGCGCCCTGGAACGCAAAGCCAGGCCCAATACAATTTTCGGCACCGATTTTTTCACAGATCGGGAAGTGGTTAAAGCCGAGTTTGCCCAACTGATCGATGTAGCAGATAAGGATCGTACATGTATTATTCCATCTGTCTCCTATGGCCTGGCAAATGCGGCACAAAATATTCCATTAAAGTCGGGCGACGAGATCATCCTGATCGAGGAACAATTTCCAAGCAATGTATATACATGGCAGAAGGTGGCTAAAGCGAGGGGCGCGCATATAAAACGAATTTCGCCCCCGGCATTGCAAGCAGGCAGAGCCGAACTATGGAATCAGAAATTAATGGAAGCTATTTCACCCAGAACAGTGGTTGTTGCTGCGCCTCTGGTACATTGGGCCGATGGAACCCTCTTTGATCTTATGGCTGTCAGAGAAAAACTCAACGCTCTTGGGGGGTATTTGGTGCTTGACGGCACCCAAAGCATTGGGGCATATCCATTTTCTGTAACAGAACTGCAGCCTGATGTTGTTGTTTGTGCAGGTTACAAATGGCTTATGGGGCCTTATTCTTTAGGGGTGGCGTATTACAACGAACGCTTTGACAAGGGTGATCCGATCGAAGACAACTGGATGAACAGGTTAAACAGCGAAAACTTTGCCGGCCTAACCCAATACCAGGATGCCTATCAGCCAAAAGCCGGTCGCTATACGGTAGGAGAATCCAGTAACTTCATCCTTATCCCCATGCTTTCAGCAGCTTTGAAACAAGTAAATGCCTGGGGGGTCAAATCCATTCAGGAATACTGTTCAGCTATTACTGCATCGCCACTACAAGCAATTGAAGACAAAGGATACTTTATTGAGCGTCCATCTGCCCGGGCTGCTCATCTTTTTGGGCTCTATGTACCGGAGCATAAGGATTTGAATCTGATAAAAGAGGAATTGAAGAAAGCGAATATTAGCGTTTCATATCGCGGGGAAGCGATCAGGGTGGCCCCTCATGTCTACAATTCAGAGGAAGATCTCAATAAATTGGCCGGCTATCTTTAGTTCCTAAAAATCTTCTGTGCATACCACCCTAATTTCTATCTTTACCCAAATTTTTGCGGTTGAATGAATCGCTTATTTTGGACCATTTTGTTCAGGCTCCTCAACTGAGGAATCTGCAGGATACTATTTCCCAATCCGAAAAGCACATCTACCTAAAAGGCGTCAATGGCTCAGCCCTTTCTTTTCTAGTTGCACAGCTTTTCAAAGATCTTTCAAGACCTTTTCTCTTTTTGATGAATGACAAAGAAGAGGCTGCATATTTACTTAACGATCTTGAACTGTTGGTGACCAAAATGCCAGTTCTCTTCTATCCCGGGAGTTACAGACGACCTTATGAGCTGGAAGAAATTGACAATTCCAATGTGCTCCAACGCGCAGAAGTACTTAATCGCATTCAAAACAATTCCAAACCCTATATTCTAGTCTCTTACCCCGATGCCCTCTTCGAAAAAGTTGTGAATAAAAAGGACTTGAAGCGGGCAACCCTAAAATTAAAATCGGGGGGCGGTCAATCCCTGGACAAACTCAACGAAACTCTATTTGAATTTGAGTTTAAACGCGTTGATTTTGTCACCGAACCCGGTGAGTTTTCACTGAGGGGCGGGATCCTGGATATCTTTTCGTTTTCACATGACGAACCCTACCGGATCGAATTCTTCGGTGACCAAATAGAAAGCATCAGGACTTTTGATATTGAAACTCAGCTATCAATAAAAAAGGTCAATAGAATTGAAGTCATCCCTAATGTTGCTGACAAATTCCGGAAAGAAGCCCGGGTTAGCTTTTTCGAATTTCTGGATCCTAAAACCCTGCTTTGGTTTAATAATCCTGATTTGACCAAAGACAAACTTGATCGGCTTTACAAGAAAGCAGTTGATGCCTTTAGCAAAATTGAGAGTCCGCTCAGTCATATGTCTCCTGAGCAACTTTTTATGAAAGGTACAAGCTTGGCAAAAGACCTGCATTCGTTTACATCAATTTACCTGACTGAGCCAGCGACAGATCAGGACACGGCCGAAGCCAAAAATACTACGGTGCAATTTGAAACCACACCACAACCGGTTTTTAATAAAAATTTCGACCTCCTTATCGAAAATTTAAGGACCAACCATGAGCGAGGACTTAGCAATATTATCTGCTGTGCTTCACAACAACAGGCAGACCGACTTCACGAAATATTTGATGAGATAGTGGCAGAGGTGCCTTATAAAACCCTTCAGCTTCCCATACATGCCGGTTTTTACAGCCAGGAATTGAAGATTGCCTGCTATACAGACCATCAGATCTTTGAACGCTATCACAAATTCCAACTTCGCAATAGTTATGCTAAAAAACAAGCCATCACTTTAAAAGAGCTCAACAAGCTGGAGATGGGTGATTATGTAACGCATATTGATCACGGCATAGGAAAATTTGGTGGCCTGCAAAAGATAGATGTAGAAGGTAAAAAACAAGAAGCGATAAAGTTGATGTATGGTGATCGGGATATCCTCTATGTAAGTATTCATTCACTACACAAAATCTCGAAGTATAATGGTAAAGATGGTGCTGTGCCGAAGATCTATAAGCTGGGATCTGCCGCCTGGAAAAAGATCAAGCAAAAAACGAAGAGCCGGGTTAAAAAAATTGCCTTTGACCTGATCAGCGTCTATGCGAAAAGGAAAATGAAGGAAGGATTCCAATATGATCCGGATAGTTATCTCCAGCACGAATTGGAAGCCAGCTTTTTGTATGAAGATACTCCGGACCAAAGTAAGGTGACCGAAGAGATCAAGCAAGATATGGAAAGCCCAAGGCCAATGGATAGATTGGTCTGTGGGGATGTGGGCTTTGGTAAAACAGAAGTAGCCATCCGGGCAGCTTTCAAGGCGGTAGATAATGGGAAACAGGTGGCTATCCTAGTGCCGACTACCATTTTAGCCTTTCAGCATCACAGGACATTTACGGAACGACTAAAAAATCTTCCCGTATCTGTGGATTACCTTAATAGATTCCGTTCAGCAAAGGAAAAGAGGGAGATCATTTCCAGGCTTGCCAACGGTCAATTGGAAATAATCATCGGTACACATCAATTAGTTAAACCAAAAATAAAATTTAAAAATCTGGGGCTATTGATCGTTGATGAGGAGCAGAAGTTTGGGGTGTCAGTCAAGGAAAAACTAAAATCCATAAAAGAAAATGTAGATGTGCTTACACTGACCGCAACGCCGATTCCCAGAACCCTCCAATTCAGCTTAATGGCAGCGCGGGATCTTTCTGTGATCAACACACCTCCTCCTAATCGCTACCCAATTGAGAGTCGGGTCATTAGATTTGACCAGGAAGTAATTCGCGATGCGATACATTATGAGATCTCACGAGGAGGCCAGGTGTTTTTTATCCATAACCGTATCCAGAATATCCAGGAAGTGGGAGGTTTGTTGCAACGTCTGGTTCCCGATGCCCGAATTCGCATTGGCCATGGTCAGTTGGAAGGTAAAAAACTAGAAAGATTGATGTTGGATTTTATGAATGGTGAGTTTGATGTCCTGGTTTCAACCACGATTGTGGAGAGCGGACTGGATGTAACAAATGCGAATACCATTTTTATACACAATGCCAATAATTTTGGGCTTAGCGACCTGCATCAAATGCGGGGACGCGTTGGGCGTAGTAATAAAAAAGCATTCTGTTATTTTATTACGCCACCTTTTGAAAGTATGTCGGCCGAAGCTCGAAAACGTATTACGGCAGTTGAGCAATTTACCGCCTTGGGCAGTGGCTTTAATATTGCAATGAAAGATCTGGAAATCAGAGGAGCCGGGGATCTTCTGGGCGGCGAGCAAAGCGGGTTTATTAATGAGATCGGATTTGAGACCTATCAAAAAATACTGAACGAGGCCATTGAAGAATTAAAAGAAAATGAATTTAAAGACCTCTATGAAGTGCAGGAAGGGAGAAAAGGCCTAAGTAAAGAATTGCATCTTGATGCAGATCTGGAATTATTGTTCCCTGATACCTATATAAACAATATTTCAGAAAGGCTTCATCTCTATACACAACTCAATGCTGTGGAAGATGACGTAGCCTTAGCCAAATTCGTCCTGGACCTCAAGGACAGGTTCGGGGATCTTCCCCCCAGGGCTCGGGATCTGGTATCATCGATCCGTTTAAAATGGGTAGCAAGATCCTTAGGTCTAGAAAAGCTGGTCTTAAAAAAAGGGAAGATGCTAGGATACTTTATTGCCGATCAGGCATCCCCTTTTTATCAGAGCAAAATGTTTACCCGCGTTATTAAATATGTACAGAAGCATCCTGAAGAGTGTAGTATCAAGGAAAAAGAAACCAGAAAAGGATTGAGGCTAATTCTGAGATATGACGCAATTGACTCTGTAGACCAGGCCTTATTATCTCTTCGCGACCTGGCTGGAGTGACAGAAGATCACCCTGTTGCAAGTTCATAGATCAATTCGATCTTGCCTAAAAGTGATAGAAGGCATCTTCGATATGTTCTAACCCCAGTCCCTTTTTCGTTTTCAGAACTGTGATGATATCGAATCGAACTTCCATATCTAGCTTTTTATTGTTGACATAGTGATCCGCTGCTTCCACTACTAATCGGATCTTTTTTTTGCTCACATGATCAGCGAGGTGGGCAATCCACTTAGAAGTCCTGGACTTAACCTCTACAAAAATGATCTGATCCTGCGTTTGGGCTATCAGATCTACCTCAGCTTTTCGAAATCTGTAATTTCTTTCGAGAATTTTATAGCCTTTCTTCAAAAGTAGTTTTCGAGCAGCATTCTCACCTTCTATCCCTAATAAATATGGTCTATTCATAAATTTTGAAGGTTTTCTTACTTATGCAATTCATCGAAAAAATCGCAAATTTCATCGATGGAATTGGACAAGATTGTATTTTAGACCGCATAATATCGAATTTGTAACACTCTCGATACTATCCATAACGTAAGAGCGTTAAGAAGGAAACCCCTAAGCACATGACCATTCTTAAAGCCTATAGTCTATGGAGTTTTTTGTCAATTGTAATACCTCTACATTGGCGCCGTACACCCAACCACTTGATACCTACCGTGCGGCTCATTTGTACAGGCGATTGGGGTTTAGTGCCTCAGTAACCACCATTAACCAGGCTGTTGGTCTGGCTGCTGGGTCAGTCGTAGATACGCTGATCAATGAAGCCATCAACATGCCTCCGCTTGCGGCACCTATTTGGGCCGATTGGAACAATAGTAATTATCCTGCTGATGATGACGCTGCTGGCGCTATGCGCAGAGCACAACAGGAGGAATGGCGGATTGCATACACTAATTCCCTATTAAATAATAATCTCAGAGACCGACTGAGTTTCTTCTGGCACAACCACTTTGTTACTGAATTGGATGTGTACGATTGTAATTCCTTTTTATACTACTATATCAATTGCCTGCAGCGAAATGCTATTGGCAATTTAAAAACCTTTGTAAGCGAGATTGGCCTTACTGATGCCATGCTCTATTACCTGGATGGGGTATACAACAACGGAAACAATCCGAACGAAAATTACGCGCGGGAACTGTATGAACTGTTCACCTTAGGCGAAGGCCTCGGATATACGGAAGATGATATTATTGAAACTGCACGGGCCCTTACCGGGTATGTGGAACGCGGAGAAATTGGTTGTTCACCCGTTCAATTTAACCCTGAACGTTTCGATGCTGGAACTAAAACAATATTAGGTCAGACTGGAAATTGGGGATACGATGATGTCATCGATATTCTTTTTGCCCAGCGTGCCAATGAGATCGCAGGTTTTATCTGCGGGAAATTATATGCCTATTTCGTTCACCCGGATATTAACGATGATGCTGGAAATGCCCAGGCAATTATTAATGGCATGGCTGGCACCATGGTGGCAAACAATTTTGAGGTAGCTCCCGTCTTATCCCAGCTCTTTAAGAGTGAGCACTTTTTTGATGAAGAAGCTATTGGTGTGATTATCAAAAGTCCGTTTGATATGTACTTGAATTTATACAAAGAGACCGGATTCACTTATGATGATACCAATGTCAATTTCAGTATAGATGCCAGCTCCATGCTCGGGCAAACACTTTTTGACCCGTTTGACGTTGCCGGATGGCAACGCGACCGAACTTGGATCAATACTAATTTCATTATAGGTCGTTGGCTCACAATGGAAGTTGTCCTCGAGAATTTCTATCAAAATAACCCCGAACAATTCAGGACTCTGGCGATGGATGCCGTAGGTCCGGGCGACAGTAATACTTCGAATCCTGAAACTGTCGTGCGAGCTATTGTAGAAAAATTTACGCCGAAAGGGCTGCTAACGGATCAGGATTTTGAAAACGCCATGTCTGTATTTAAGATCGAGGATGTTCCCGAAAATTATTACGGATCGGATTATATCCCCGGAGGTCTAGGCCTTTGGATGCTTGCCGTAAGCGCTGAAGTACCCTCACAGGTATTCCTTCTTCTAATGCATCTGTCCAGACAACCCGAATTTCAACTAAAATAACTTAGCCTTATGTGCCACAATCATATCCCCTTTACCAATAATGATAACAACGCCCATGACGAGGAGCACAAGTACTGGAGTAGACGTTCCTTCCTCCAGGCCTTGGGTATAGCCGGTTCCGGATCCATGATGCTGGGAAGTCAAATGCTGACAGCCTCTGCACCATCTCCGCTTACAGCCGCTATTGCCAATGCTGATACGGATTCCATCCTGATACTTATCAGGCTCTCTGGCGGGAATGATGGCTTGAGTACGGTAATACCCATTGAACAATACGATACCTATGCCAATGCAAGGCCTAACATCTATATTCCAGAAAGTAAGATCCTAAAACTTACAGATGAGTTTGGTGTCCCTACTTATATGAATTCTCTGGAAGCCATGTGGGGCGATGGGCAGTTTAAGGCTGTACATGGTGTTGGATACGAAAACCAGAGTTTATCTCATTTTACCGGGTCAGATATTTATGCCAATACAGATTTGACGACTACTGGTTTTTCGGGTTTAAATACCGGGTGGATGGGTCGATATTTTGAAGACCTGTACCCAGATTATTTGGTAAACCCTCCTGCTGCGCCGGCTGCTATCCAGATCGGTAATTTTGGAAGTTTGGTTTTCCAGGGTGAAGAAACAAATTACGCTTTTGTCACCTCCAACATTGACCAATTGGAGGAAATTGCCGAAAGTGGTGTTCAATACAGCCTGGATCCTCAACTTTTTGATCAATGTATGTACGGAGATCAGCTGAGGTTCCTCAGAGGTGTTGCGAATACGACCTATGAATATTCAGGTTTGATCCACGAAGCCTATGAACGAGGACAAAATCAAGTAGAATATCAGGATAATGGTTTTGCGCGTCAATTATCTTTATTGGCTCGTTTGATAAAAGGAAACTTGGGCACAAAAGTCTACATGATCTCTATGGGAGGCTTTGATACCCACGGAAACCAACCTTTAGCACATGAACGCTTAATGTCCAATCTTTCGATTGCCATTAACAACTTCTATGAAGACCTGACATTTACAGAGCAGGATAGTAAAGTACTTAGTATGACGTTCTCAGAATTTGGACGCCGGATCTTTGAAAACGGATCCAATGGTACCGATCACGGTAAAGCGGCACCTACCTTATTTTTTGGTTCTGGCCTCAATGGCAGCGCCTTTGTGGGAGATCACCCGGCACTAGATGCGCCAAACGGTCGCGGAAATCTGGAATACACTATGGATTTCAGGGACTTGTATGCTACGGTTCTGGCAGAATGGTTATGTGTCCCGATCCCATTAGTTGAACAGCATTTACTGGGTCATACCTATAATCCCATAAACTTAGGATTTAATTGTAGCGGTGTGGAATTTCCGGATATTGCTTACAGTGATGATCCACCGACGCCTCCAATGCCGGATGAACCGCCAGTACCTGACAATCCAACACCTGATATGCTGGACGCCATTGTACATAAACCCTTTTATCCACAAAGTGGTAGCCCATATATCTATTTAGAATTGCCATTTACGGCACATGTAGATATTACGCTATTTAATATTATCGGACAGAAGGTGGGTACGATCTACAATGAAATGATGCTGGAAGGATCTTCGGAAATAGATATTCAAGCGAATATACCGGAACACCTTGCTTCAGGAAAGTACATTTACCGTATTCAAGTTCAAGACAGGAAATTGGCCAAATCGGTCATGGTAAGTTAAGTTAATACCCCACACAAACCCCGGGATTCCCATAGTGTAATGCTACATTGAGATAATTCCCGGGGTAAACTTCAAATTTGACCAAGATTAAAGCCAAACAAGACCAGGCCTGGTTAAGGCCTGCTTATTTTAACGTATGAAAATTGATACTTTGTAGATTATTTTGGTTTTGGCACAAATCTGTGGCTTCCTGGAACATTATCATTGATAAAATTTGGAACAATATGTAGGTGTTTGCTTAAATTTTTTAATTTATTTCCGAAAGTTCGATAAACTTCATCCCAATTTTACCTTTTTCGGCCTAATGCCATCCAAGGGCAGATCGTATTCCATTTTTCCTTCTCTAATCCCTTCTTGCTCTCGCATCAAAATAGTTACTTTTGTGCCTTAAGTAGCATATAGTGAGTAATCCAAATTATCCTGAAAGAATAACCATCACCGCAGCCCTTCCTTATACGAATGGCCCAATCCATATTGGTCATTTAGCCGGGGTTTATGTGCCTGCCGATATATATGCACGATATCTCAGGGGTAAAGGAAAGGACGTATTATTTGTTTGTGGCAGCGATGAACATGGTGTGGCCATTCCTATGAAGGCAAAAAAAGAAGGCGTTACGCCCAAGGAGTTGATTGATAAATACCATGCCATCATAAAACAATCTTTCACAGATTTTGGCGTGACCTTCGATAATTATTCCCGGACTTCGGCACCGATCCATCATGAAACAGCTTCCGATTTTTTTAAGACATTGAACGATAAAGGGAAGTTTATTGAAGAAACTTCCGCTCAGTTATATGATGTGGAAGCCCAGCAATTTTTAGCAGATCGATTTGTAGTTGGAACCTGTCCAAATTGTGGACATGATGAAGCGTATGGGGATCAATGCGAAAACTGCGGCACCTCCTTGAATGCCCTGGATCTGATTAATCCTAAGTCGACCATCAGTGGATCCAAACCCAGTTTAAAAGAAACCACACATTGGTATCTGCCTTTGGATCAATACAATGACTTCCTCAAGGAATGGATCATAGAAGGGCATAAATCAGATTGGAAATCTAATGTATACGGCCAATGTAAATCCTGGATCGATGATGGCTTAAAACCCAGAGCAGTAACTAGGGATCTGGACTGGGGCATACCCGTTCCCCTGGACAAAGCCAAAGGGAAAGTACTCTATGTCTGGTTTGATGCGCCTATTGGATATATCTCCTCTACTAAGGAATGGGCCGCGCAAAAAAAAGTGGATTGGGAGCCTTATTGGAAAGATAAAAACACCAAATTGGTTCATTTTATCGGAAAAGACAATATCGTATTTCATTGTATTATATTCCCGTGTATGCTGAAAGCGCATGGCGACTATGTCCTTCCCGATAATGTGCCAGCCAACGAATTTCTAAATCTTGAGGGGAATAAATTATCTACTTCTAAAAATTGGGCAGTTTGGCTACATGAATACCTGCAAGAATTTCCCGGATTACAGGATACATTACGGTATACGCTGACAGCCAATGCCCCGGAAAACAAGGACAATGATTTTACCTGGAAAGATTTCCAGGCGCGAAATAACAACGAGCTTGTTGCCATCTATGGTAATTTCATTAACCGGGTGGTTGTGCTTACCCACAAATATTTTGAAGGAGTGGTTCCGGCCCCGAATACCTTGTCGGAATCAGACGAAAAAGCACTTTCTGAATTAAAGAAATATCCTCAAAAAATTGGAATTTCTATTGAGCGCTATAGATTTCGTGAAGCTTCTCAGGAATTGATGAATTTAGCCCGATTGGGAAATAAGTATTTGGCCGAGGAAGAGCCCTGGAAGGTGATCAAAGAAGATGAAGCTCGTGTAGAAACAATTCTTCATGTTGCCATTCAGATCGCTGCAGCTTTAGCCGTTTTAAGCGAACCCCTACTTCCTTTTACGTCTGAAAAATTAAGCAGGATCCTACAATTGGATCAAGTAGCAAAACAACTCGGTTGGGAAGATGTGTCAGCACGTTCACCTCTCATCCCGGGCGGACATAATTTGGGTCAACCTGAATTGGTATTTCGTAAAATAGAAGATTCCGAGATCCAGGAACAATTAGATAAATTGCAGGCTACTAAGTCGGCCAATGAACAAAAAAATACAACCCTCATGCCACAGAAAGATACTATCACCTTTGAAGATTTCAGCAAATTAGATCTTCGGGTAGGCACGATCCTAGAGGCAGAAAAAATGCCCAAAACTAAGAAGTTACTGGTGCTAAAAGTAGATACCGGATTAGATACACGTACCATTGTTTCAGGTATTGCTGAAGATTTTGATCCGGCAGAGATCGTCGGAAAAAAAGTTACGGTTGTGATCAATCTGGCGCCAAGACCCTTAAGAGGTGTAAACAGTGAAGGAATGATTCTAATGACACAAAATCCGGAAGGAAAATTAGTGTTTGTCAATCCTGACGAAGCTGAAGTGGGCAATGGCGAAACCATCAATTAAGAGGAATAATTAAGTGGTAATCGACTGATCATTATCATAGTTCAAAAAAAACAAGATTGCTTACCTTTAACAGAAATTAGAACGCTATGTTAAGCTCAAAAATGGAAAAAGCGCTGAATGCGCAGATCCGAATAGAAGCAGAATCTTCACAAGTATATTTATCAATGGCTTGCTGGGCCGAAGTAAAAGGTTTAGAAGGGATATCACTATTTATGTATAAGCACTCTGATGAGGAGCGTATGCATATGCTGAAACTTGTAAAATACGTCAATGAACGTGGCGGCCATGCTCATATTTCTGAATTGAGTGCCCCGGATACTGATTTTGGGACCTTTCAAAAAATGTTTGAGCAGTTATACGATCATGAAATTTATGTTTCCAAATCCATAAATGAACTGGTGCAGGTTTCCATTGATGAAAAGGATTACGCGACTCATAATTTTTTACAGTGGTATGTGGCAGAGCAGATCGAAGAAGAGGCATTGGCGCGTAACATTCTGGATAAGATCAATTTGATAGGAAATGACAAAGGCGGACTATATTTGTTTGACAGAGATGTTCAAATGATTACCGTTGAAAGCGCTGCGGCAGATACGTCCCAATAGTATTTTAAATTTCTTATTTAGATTCAATCGAAATAAGTATTTTTAGCTGTAAATAGTTTTGATGGGTCAAAAACGGAAAGTTTCGGGCGAGAAGAGTGAGATCATACAGATCCTGTTGTCCCATCAAAAGAAGTACCGCTCCGAAGTACTCAAAAAAGGATATAAAGAAGAGTGTTGTAAGAAATACAAAAAGG
>Ga0224508_10002890_pt1 | contig 14398 bp, 11 predicted proteins | sample SF_Jan12_sed_USG_4_FD_170157 | JGI IMG/M metagenome (GOLD analysis project Ga0224508, IMG submission 170157) | Sediment microbial communities from San Francisco Bay, California, United States - SF_Jan12_sed_USGS_21 | ecosystem: Environmental > Aquatic > Marine > Sediment | place: USA... | reverse complement strand
GTGAAACTGGTCCACCCGGACCCCCCGGTGAAATCGGTCCACCCGGACCCCCGGGTGAAACTGGCCCATCCGGACCCGCCGGTGAAACCGGTCCACCCGGACCCCCCGGTGAAATCGGTCCACCCGGAGCCCCCGGTGAAACTGGTCCACCCGGACCCCCCGGTGAAATCGGTCCACCCGGACCCCCGGGTGAAACTGGCCCATCCGGACCCGCCGGTGAAACCGGTCCACCCGGACCACAGGGCATCCCCGGCGAACCAGGTCCGCCCGGCGAAACCGGACCGCCCGGACCGCAGGGTTTCCCCGGCGAGCCAGGACCACCCGGACCACAGGGCATCCCCGGCGAAACCGGACCGCCCGGACCGCAGGGCCTCCCGGGCGACCTAGGACCACCCGGACCGCCAGGCGTGCTGGGTTTTTACGTCCGCACAACGATACTTTCTGGTATCCGGGATTTCACGACAGTAACCGTCGATGCGGTTTGCGATCCCGGCGATAGCGCCACCGGTGGGGGCTTTGTCTCCTTAAACCCGGTCGTGGACTGGCTCATTGCGACCTCGGCTGTGCCGGAGGGCTTCGATGATCGTTGGCGCATCGTTGCCAGCCATCGCGAGGACGGCCCGCAACAGATCACCGCGCAGGTAGTTTGCGCGGACCTGTAAGGCGTTCGGCCCGACCATCTGCAATGGGAACCGCGCAAGCTCTCACAACCAGGTGGTCGGCGTCTATCCGTTAACCGTTGGACTTCCCGGCGTCGTGTTCCGGCCCGATTAGTGGCGCGATGGGAATGCCCTCGCCCAGGTCGATAGGCCCAAGTAACGACACGGGCTCGCTCTCCTTCTTAACCAGTGTCTGGCCGTAGAAGGACACGGTTCCGGAGCCCGTGCACGTGCCGGGGTTGATCTCCATAATCCTGGCGTTCTGGATCTTCAGGATCAGGCCCTTGAGCTCGAGCTGCAAAGCGACATCGAGCGTGAGCTGACCGATGCGCTGCCCGTTGATGACTATGTCCAGGTGCGGCGCGTGTGTGGAGTCTATCGCGTGCTCGGTCAACTCGACCAGGACGACTTCATCCGGATCGTAATGTTCCGGGTCAGTGTATTTTGCGAGCACATTAGACTCCGAGTAGACCTTGGTCAGCGTGTCGGAAAGGGGCGAGTCGAGGAGCGTGTCGACCTGGGCTGCGATCTTGTCGACCGCACCCGGCCACTTGATAGTGCTCAACTGGCCGGTCACTTCTTTTTTGAGTTCGGCGTAGTCATCGCTTTTCATATATTGGGCCAGGCCGGACTTGAGGTCCTGGACCCGGTCACTCCCGAAGAACTGAAGCAGGCTGTTTTCGCGGCTTGTCATAGCGGTCATTTTCCTTCTTCGATCAACACTGTATCGGCGCGAATCTGATGAATGCCAACATCGAGCACAGGACGAAGCCGGACTTCGAATTGAAGTGACGGCGACCGGCCTCGGCCGATCCGGGGAACGCCGTGATCCGGGATGGGCCTTACGGTCAATTCGGATCCGGGGGCGACATGCCGCCTGGCGCGCATCCTGAGCCAGCCAGAAATTGCAGAGACTACAAGAACCGCCAGGAGCACAATCCAGATGCCAGATGTTCCGCGCTTTTTAACGTTGATAAGCAGCGGGTCGCTCATCGCGATGACCTCACCATCACGCACCACCTCCACGACTACCTCGTAGCTTCCAGGAATTTCAAGGGCGCGCGTGATCGACGGAACCGGGCTCGTCTCGGGGACCCCGCCGCCGCCAAAATCGTAACGATAGGTGACGCCCTCGACGGGCGGCTCGAGTGTTACCGCAAAACTGATAGCCTCGGAGGCTTTCAGATCACTTTGATCGGCAGTTACCAAAACTACCGGTTTCACGGTTGATCCGCCGCCCTCGTCATCCGAAGTCCGCTGAGCCTGCACGACATCGATCTCGTCATCCGAAATCCGCTGAGCCTGCACGACATCGATCTCGATCAGCTCGCTGTTCGCGATGACCACATCTCCGCTTAGCAATTCGATGCGTGGTGCATAGTTGCCCGGCTCCTCGTACACGTGAGAGAACGAAGCCGCGTTGAAAGTCCGTGCGCCGTGACCGTCACCGGAGATGAGGCGGTATTCGACGCCCTCGACCAGCGGTTCGGTGGTTACGAGGAAATGGACGCGCTCGCCGACATCGACACTGCTGCGATCGGCCACCAGGCGGACGTCGATCGAGTTGCGCTGCAGGTCGCCGTTCGTTGTAGTGATTGGATCGCGCTGTGGTTCGCTGCCGACGGGAGTGAATGGCTCCGCCGGGCGTGGGTCGATGAACACTCTAATCTGCTGGGTCTCAACGATGAGCAGTCCGTCATCATCGAAAAATGCCACGGAGGCCACAACGGAGCCCGACTGCTCGAACACGCGGGAAACCTCGGAATTGCGGGTCAGCGCGCGTTGCTGGCCGTCGAACGTGAACTGGTATTCGACGCCCGGACGAGGCGGGTCAACAGTCGCCGAGAAGGTGGTTTCCTGGCCCGTGAGAACGACTTTGGGGTTGACCACCAGACAGTACTGCCGCATGCCATCAGGCAATTCCGGGATGCTCCAACACCATCTTTCGGAACCCGCCGCCTGCGTGTTACCGGACGCAAGCAGCGCCAAACAGGCCAGAACCGGGCCGATGCTCCCGATCGCACACGATGTTGCGTCGATAACCGTCATTGGTACTCCGCTCGAATCGTCGCCGTCTGGTTCGTGAAGAACTACTTGTACCGGCGCATTTTCAAACGCTATGGCTGGAACCCCGATTTTCGTATCCTGCTCTTGAGAGCATAGACCATATCCGACGGGAACGGCACGCGGAGCACCCATTGGCGTATTGTGTGAATGTGTAAAGGTAAAGGGCTCAACTCTGCCCATTTCCCTTTTTCACAGGAAAGTACTGCTAGATAACTGTCGCTGCCCGTTCTTCACGCGCCACAATCATAGGCTTGTACCGTGCTTATAGGTGCTTTCCGAGACCGCGAAGGGCCAGGATAATCGACTCAACTGGCAATAACCCTTTAGCCTGCCGAGGTTTGAATAATGGAAGCGACCAATCTGTCATTCGCTGCGATGGGAATGAGTTTGCTGGGTGGCCTGGCAATTTTTCTGTTCGGAATGGAGCAACTTACCGACGCGCTGAAATCGGTCGCGGGCGGAAGTCTGAAGAACCTGCTGTCCAGTGTCACACGCAGCAGGTTTCGGGCCGTGACAGCCGGTGCATTGACAACCGCAATCATCCAGTCGTCTTCAGTCACAACCGTACTGATTGTGGGTTTTGTTTCTGCCGGCCTGATGACCTTGCAACAGTCCGTCGGCGTGATCATGGGTGCGAGTATTGGTACGACCCTGACCGCCCAGATTGTGGCCTTCAAGGTGACGCAATTCGCACTTGGAGCAGTTGCAATCGGTTTTCTGCTCCGGTTTGCGTTCAGCAATGAGCGTGTACGCCAATACGGACTGATCCTGCTCGGGTTGGGCCTGGTTTTTTTCGGCATGAATCTGATGGGTGATGCGACCAGGCCGCTGCGCAGTTATGAGCCGTTTCTCGATTTGATGCGAACGATGAGTCATCCACTCCTCGGGATCGCTCTCGGTGCAGCATTTACTGCGGTGGTACAAAGTTCATCGGCAACAACGGGCGTCATCATCGTTCTGGCCAGTCAGGGCCTGATTGACCTGCACGCGGGTATCGCACTGGCGTTCGGCGCTAATATCGGCACAACTGTGACAGCATTACTCGCATCGATCGGCGAGTCGCGCGCGGGCTTACGCCCGGCGTTGGTCCATATCATCTTCAATATCGCCGGTGTTGCGATCTGGATTGGTTTCATAGGTCAGCTGGCACAGTTCGTCACCTGGTTGTCGCCCGCCTATCCCGAGTTGGCGGGAATCGACCGTCTTGCCGCAGAAACGCCACGCCAGATTGCCAATGCCCATACTATTTTTAACGTGTCGAATACCCTGATTTTTATCTGGTTGAGCAGGCCCCTGGCGGGCTTTGTGACCTGGCTGGTGCCGGAATTACCGGTAGTCGGGCCGCAGCTGATCGAGCCGAAGTTCCTCGACGATAACCTCTTCGAAACACCGTCACTGGCTCTCGACCGGGCTCGATTGGAGTTGGAGCACCTCGGTTCCCGCGTGCTCGCAATGCAGAAAAAGGCGCCACCCGCTGTTTTGACGGGTAGTCATCCCGAGCTCAATGACGTTGAGAAAATGGATGACGCCGTGGATACTTTGGAGCGCGCCATTGTGGACTATCTCGCCAGATTATCGCGTGAATCGCTAACCGATGATGAAACCAGGCTGGTGCGGGACTACCTGTCAATCGCGTCGAGCTACGAGAGTATCGGCGACATGATCGAGACCAACATGGTGCGCGCAGGTCACGAAAGGTTGAATCGCAAAGTGAACATATCAGACGCCACACAACAGATACTCAAGACATTTTATGATCAAGTCTACGAAGCGGTGAAAACCGCGACCGAAGCCGTCGCCGGAAATGACAAGGCACTCGCGGAACGCGTTATCGGTATGAAATCCGACTTGGTTGTGCTTGCTCGAAACGCAGATGCGCACCTGGCATTGCGATTGACCGCCGATGATCCGCATCGCGTCTCAACATATCGGGTTGAGTCCGCCCTGATCGAAAATCTGCGACGTGTTTATTATTTCGCAAAACGGATTGCCAAAGACGTGGCGAGGATCAGCGTCGACCCGGAAGATGTCGACGCCGATCTGGCGCCAACAACATTCTGACAGTCAGTAGCTAGTCCCAGATGTGGCGGTCTTTTTCAATTACCTGGGACGGCGTGCCGACGATGAGCGGGTCTGGGCCGTGGACGATATGTTCGTCTTTCCCCGGGTATTCCAGATTGCGCAGAAAGTGTTGCATACAGTTCAGCCGCGCCCGCTTCTTATCGTCGGCCTTGATGATCGTCCACGGTGCGTCCGCCGTATCGGTATAGAAGAACATCGATTCCTTGGCCTGGGTGTACTCCACCCATTTGTGGCGGGATTCCTCATCAATCGAGCTTAGCTTCCATTGCTTCAGGGGATCTTTGTTGCGGGCGTTGAAGCGGCGTTCCTGTTCTTCTGGTGTAACAGAGAACCAGTACTTGAAAAGACGAATACCCGAGCGCACCAGCATGCGTTCCAGTTCCGGAACCTGACGCATGAATTCCAGGCAATCAAGCGAAGAGCAGAAGCCCATCACACGCTCCACACCTGCGCGGTTGTACCAGGAGCGATCGAAAAAAACCATTTCGCCCGATGTCGGGAGTTGCCTGACGTAGCGTTGGAAATACCATTGACCACGCTCGATTTCCGAAGGCTTTTCCAGCGCTGCGACACGTGCGGCGCGCGGATTCAAGTGTTCCATGAAGCGCTTGATCGTGCCGCCCTTTCCTGCGGCGTCGCGGCCTTCGAACAAGGTAATGATTCGTTGATCAGTTTGCTTGACCCAGTTTTGAACTTTGAGCAGCTCAATTTGCAACTCGGCCTTGTGCTGCTCGTAAATGGCTTTCTTTATCTTTGTCTTGTACGGATATTTTCCCGTGCGAAACAAGTCGCGGATTTCTTCCGGGTTATGCCTGAGCTGCCCGTACAGGTGAGATGGGTTGACCCGTTTCTTCCCGGGAACTTTCTTTGAATTGCCGGAGCTTTCCCCTTGCTTCCGCGCAACTTTCTTTGAATTGCCCGAGCTTTCCGGTCGCTTCTTCGCCGCAGGAGTTTTGTTGGCTTTCTCCTGTAATTGCTTGGCAGTTCCGGTATCCGCAGGGGCGATTGATGAAATGTTCGGCCGTCCGTCCTTCACAGGAGCTACCTCATGGTCAAAATCCAACATACCAGGATGGCGCAGCGCACAGGCCCGGCTCGGGCGCTCGATTGTGCCAGCTTGGCGGTCGTGCTGGCAATAGGGATCCCACTGGCATTTGACAGAATGCGAAGAAACGGCAAACACAAAAAGCCCGGCACAGGACGGGCCTTCGAGTTTGTGGTAGCGGAGGCTCGATTGTCGAACTATATGCGGATTGAGATTGAGCCGTTTCCGGCTAGCCGCCTGATTTCCGCTTCTACCGAGTGCGGACGTTCAAAAGCGCCTAAATTCGCCAATCTGACAGGAGAAACCGATACCCTGTACCCGGCGCGAAGTGTCAAAAAGTGCGGTTCGACCCCATTATTCCAGGTGTTGCATTGATCGGTTGAGTCGGCAGCCAAAAGCGGAAATCCACATCCAGCGCCATGCGACAGCAAAGCCTATTCTTTAGCTTGTACTAGATGTAAGCCATCAAGTGCGGCTTGAGTATCTACAATTAGTGTGTGGTTTCCTCGGCGATCGACATAGCTAATCTCTAACCGTTGCGGAGACGGTGACAAAGGAAAAAACAAAACGAGATTTTTTTTCTCTTCTTTCTCTAATACGATTGGCAATAATGTCTGCCGAGATTCGATCTGATTATTGACTCTACTGTTATTGATTCCGCGAAAGGCACCACCAACCGCAAGTACCGGTACAAGTACGACCACAGCAGCGGCCCCCGCTGCCGCGCCACCGCCGGCCATTGCTGCGGCTCCCAGACCCGATGTGCCGGCCGCGGCGACGACGCCGGCACCTACAAGTACTCCCCCACTTACACCCGCCTTGACTCTCAATCCTTCACCGGTGTAGCGACGTTTGGTTTCCTTGCTGCCTTTGACAAGCTCCTTACGATCCTGACGAGGTTCAATCTGAGTTCCGAGTGAGTCCACTACAATGATATTCGTAATCTGCAATGAATCACCGCTTACGTTTTGGACGCCAATCATGTACTCGTCCCAGTCCACATTCTTCGCCCATGTGCCCGGACCGTCTCGAAAGATGATCCAATCGAGGGTCGCCGAGAGAGTTTTATCCGAGTCAGTGGATAGTGATTGTGTGACTGCAAGTGGTTCGGGTTTCTTGAGCACCTTAGCGCCCCCGCAGCCGGCCAGCGGAAGTAAGAGCAAAATGATGCCGGATCGATACAGTAAATTCTTCATCAAGTCTCCTGGTGTGCTTGAACTTTCCCAAGCCAGTAGCGTCTGCCTTGGGTTGATCAAGTCGACCGCACCTGCCCTCTTCGAATCAATTATTAATGCGGCACTTCGACCACTCGTTGAATTCCAGCTGACTGGAGCTTCAGATCATATCTATTTGGACGTGCCACGCAGCCGGTCTGCGTAAGGCTCGAAGCTGATATCCCTGCCAAGGAAATCGGTTACCAGTTCGTTTGCCGGAGCACTACCACCTTTCGCCAGGACCTTGTCCCGATAGGCGCGTGAAATCTCGAAGTTGTTGAGCCCCTTTTCTTTGAACTGAGTGAACATGTCCGTCGCAATAGCCAGCGACCATTGATAAGTGTAGTAAATTGCAGAGTAGCCGTTCAAGTGGCCAAATGAAGCCCAGTAATGCCCGCCCTCCAACGGCTCAAACGGCGTGAACTGCCGCGTGATGTCGCCTGCAAGGGTATCGAAGTCCACCTCCGATGGCGGGCGGTCGTAAATAGACATCGAAAGGGAAGCGTAAGCTAGTTGACCCCGGGTTCCCATCCCGATACCAAAATCACGTGCCGCAACCATTTTGCCATGCAGATCCTCGGGCAACGTTTCTCCTTCGGGATTCTTGGCAAAACGGGATACGGTTTCGTAATCCCATACCCATTCCTCCAACATCTGTGACGGCGCCTCAACAAAATCCCATTCGGTCGAAATACCCGAGATATTGTTCCAGGCGTGATGCCCGGCGAATTGCCAGTGAATCAGATGCCCGAATTCATGCAAAAAACTTACGACTTGTGAGAACTGCATGCGCTCATCACCTTCAGGGAAATTGCAAATCAAAGCGGCAACGGGCAGCTGCACACCTTCAATACCGTTGGCAAACGGAAACATTGCAGCATGCTGGTATTTACCTTCACGCGGGTGCATGTCCAGATAGAACCGGCCAAACACCGTATCGCCATCGTAAAGCTCGAAGCCTTTGACATCTTCATGCCAGGTTTCTGTTTCCCAAGGCTCGATACGAACACCAAACATTTCCTGTACCAATGTCAAAATACCGTCGCGGGCGTCGTTGTAACCAAAGTACTGCCGGGTCACCTTACTGTCGACGTCATACTGTTCGCGCCGCACCTTGCTGCTGATGTATCTGCGCTGCCAGGACTCCAATTTTTCAGCTTCTGGCAGTTCTTCGCGTAAACGCGCAAGCAGCACTGCGTATTCCCGCTCTTGCACATCCCTGGTATAGCTATCGAGCTCTTCGAGAAATCCCGTAACACGTTCTGGTGATCCCGACATCTTGTCGGCTGTTACCAGTTCTGCGTAGTTATTAAAGCCGATCAACTGCGCCAGCTCGTAACGCAATTCGACTAATTTCTGCAGTACTTCCTCATTCTGCGGGTAGCCGCGCAAATTGTATTGTAAAGACATGGCTTTACGCAGATCGTGGCTCTCAGCGTACTCAAAAAATGGAAATACGTCGGGATACTGAGTGGAAATCAGAATCTTCCCGTCTTCGTTTGGCTGATGATCAGCTATATAGTCTTCCGGCAAGCCCGCCAGGTCGTCGACCGAATCGAGTTCGAGGTAGCGGACGTCTTCACGAATATTGCGGTCGAACTCCTGACCGACAGATATAATCTCGTCATTCAGTTCCCGGATACGCTCGCGTGCTTCCTCGCTACGGTCAACACCAGATAGTCTATAGGACAACAGTGTTTTCTCGATCGAGAATCGGGTGATCTCATCAACCCCTTCCACATTGATGTTGCTTACGTCATCATACAGAGGCCGTGACAAACTCATATCCGTGCCGATTTTCGCCATTAGCTGTTCACACGCTTCACCTGCGGCACGCAGCGCTTCGTCAGGATGCACGCCACTGAGACTCGATGCCGTAGCTTGCATGTTGTCTCGGCTGGTACCCAGACTGTCCAAAGAACGGTAGAAACCATCGACCGTTGGAGTACCAGCATATGATTCAAGCACCGCAAAGTGTTCGCGAAGAGCCCTTTCTTCCTCTTCGCAACGCGCTGTAAGAGCTTCAGCGGAGGCCACATCTGCAAGACTTACTGCTGAAAAGCGAACGAGCAGACTGGAATCTTCAGCCGGCGTTTCGCCTTGTCCGCACGCAGAAATAAGCAGCACGCTAACGGCAAGCACAAAAATTCGATTTGGCATTTTTCTTCCCCCGGAGACAGATTCTTAAAATTAGGTCATGCGCTGCATGATCACAAGACGCCAGATCGCTTAACTCTACAACCCTGTCCCAAAAACGCAAAAAGCCTCGTAGAAACGAGGCTTTCTGGTCGGCTGAATGTTAACAGCTAAATCTTGGTGGGCGGGGGCGCGATTACTCAAGAAAGTGCATTTGTATGCCGAGCCATTTCCCAAGGTCAGAGTATATTTTTTGAGGAAATGTACTCTGACCCCACGAGACTATTAGATTACTGATCGCCGCCTCGTTCTATCGGTAGCGGCAGGCCAAAGGGTTTGCCATTGGCGCGGCGGGCGGCGGCCAGTTCCGCCATACCGGGCCGCGCCCACCATTCATGATAGCGCGGATGGCGGCGTATGCTTTCGGGCATTTGCCAGCGACTGTCGGACAAGGCGTAGAAGTCTGCGCCGTTTTTCAGCCCATGTAGTAAAAGGCCCGGGAGGAATAGCGCTTCCAGAGCGATATGCTGATGACCCATCAATGCCAAATAACTGACGTAATGCAGAGAGCCTAACTCCATATTCTTCACCGCCTCAAAATTCAGCAGACACTGCGTTGCCTCCGAGGGCGCCTCGCCCGCAGTTTCGAGCAGGAGACGATGAAGCTCCTGATCGCAACGATAATCGTCTTCGGAAATGGAAGCCGTGGGGGCGCGACCGGCAAAGGCTTTATCCCAATAGGATTGCGCCGTCGCAATGTCGCTTTTCGAGCCCGCCTGTATTGCCATCCAGACAAGATTGTATGTCTGATAAAAATCTCCTTCCGTACATGTCTTTTCAGGATGGCAGATGTCGATCGCGTCCTGTATTCGACGCCGGGCAGGATGGAACGGGTCGTTCTCGCCGCGCGACGCTGCCATGTCCAAATCCACATACTGCTTGACGATATTGAGCGGATCGTCGGCTAATGAGCGCTTCATCGCGCGCGCCATAGCGGCACTATCGCCGACGGTTCTGGCGAAGTGTGCCGCCATATATTGCACAAAAGAGTTATTGGGAGCGCGGGCCATCGCTCGATCCAGAGCCGCTTGGGCTTTCCCCAAATCGACCGAAACAGTTGTATGCCAATAGGCAAGACCGGCGAGGGCACGTACATTTTCCGGATCGATTGCCAGGGCCCGGGCGAAGGCTGCCTCAATAGCAACGGGATAGGTCTCAATCGTCAAATGCGGCCACGCCAACCGGCCGCTGAGCACGAGACTCGCCGCGTAGGCCGCCCAGCCATCGGCAAAATTCGGGTCCAGTTCCGTAACGCGCAGGAATGTAGCAACGGCATCGGTGCGATTGTCAAGGCCAGAACGGTCCAACCATAAGTCGAGCCCCTTCAAATAGGCGTCATAGGCTTGCGGGGTTGTGGTCTTGCCTGACGCCCGTCCGGCTCCGACGCCAACACCGAGTCGGAACTGCAAAACGCGGGAAAGTTCGCTGACGATTTCGTCCTGAATTGCGAAGATATCGGTGAGTTCGCGTTCATATGAATCCGACCACAGATGGAAGCCGTCTGCGGTGCGGATCAACTGCGCCGTGACACGCAGCCGCTCGCCTGATCGGCGCACCGAGCCCTCCAGCACATGAGCGACGCCGAGCGTCTCACCGATCTCGCGTAGATCGATATCTTTTCCTTCAAACGAGAAGGCGGACGTGCGCGCCGCGACCCGCAGGCCCGGGAATTGCGCCAGCGCATTCAAGAGCTCCTCGGCGATACCCTTGCCGAAAAAACTATCGCTGTCGTCGTTTGACAAAGGCACAAAAGGCAGTACCGCGATGGACCGTTGATCGTCCGCTACTTCAATTGGCCGGTCATCCAACACGTAGTTGTCAACGACCAAGTAGACGATGGCGGTCGCCATCAACGCGATAATAGTGAAATCGAGTTTTCTACCGGTAATACGGGTTACAGAATCCTCGCGGTCTACATCCGCTTCCCGCTTTATTCCTTCTGCTGTCAACTCATAAGCCCAGGCTAATATCAATGCAATAACGAAGCCAATGAGCAGCAGAAATAATATGGAACGCGAAACTGAGTCCGGTAGCTGGAGTATGGGAACAACGATGTCTGTTAACTGCAGCAGAAGCCATGCCGCAACCAAATAGGCGGCGCCTACTCGAAAAACGTTGCGACGTCTAAGTTCGTCAATGAATGACATTTGTGGTTGTCACACCCTCTGCGGCTCGACACATACTGTCCGAAGCTACCGCCAGCAGCAACTATCGGGGCGGCCTGATCCTGCAGGGCGCGGACCCGGCCGCGGTGCTGGCTGTGTTTACCGCGCTGGCGTTCGAAGCACTCGAGCGGCACTCGTACCGGCGCAACTACGCACCGACTGAATCGGTTACGGCAGGCTTCAGACCACAATGTACGTCGCTAAAAGAAAGTCCTCATAGCGATTGTTATACTGTTGGACAAGTTGCGGGAAAACGAAAGCGCACAGTCATGGCCGACCATAACTCCGAATCGTCACAAGTAGCGGAAGTCTGGGACAACTATTGGCACGGCGACCCAAACGGCGCCGAATTTGCCAGTAGCGGAGCACGCCACCCCATCATTCTGTCTTTTTGGGACGAGTACTTCAGAACAATTAAAGACCAGTATGAGACGCTGAGGATAATCGATATCGCCAGCGGCAACGGTGCTCTCGTTAACTGCGCGAAAATTGTATTTGGCGAGCAGCCCGTAGATTTTACGTGCGTCGACGTCTCTTCGTCGGCTATATCTTCGGTTGAGCAACTATTCCCGGACGTACACGGCGTCGTGGCCGATGCTCGCTCCATTCCGCTGGACTCCAGTGGCTACGATGTCGCTACAAGCCAGTTCGGCATTGAATACGCAGGACTTGACGCGATTGACGAGGTCACACGCCTTATTGCGCCCGGTGGCCAGCTTGCCCTATTGCTGCACAATCAAGCGGGCGATATCTACAGGCAATGCTCGATGAGGCTGAAGGCTATCGAGAAATTTCAGGAATCAAAGTTTATTCCCGACGCGATCACGCTGTTCGAAGAAGGCTTTGCAGCTGTCCGCGGTGCCGACCGCGCAAAGTACGAGGCCGCAGGAAGACAATTCCAACTCGCTGTTCAAAAAGTCGAATCGATATTCGATCAGCACGGAGAACATGTTGCCGATGGCACGATCATGAGGTTTTTCAACGATATCCTCAAGGTCCACAGCCGAATACAACATAGCGATCCATCAGAAGTGCTGAACTGGCTCAACAACATGCAAAGTCAAGTACAGGCATTCGCAGGGCGAATGACTTCGATGTGTAGCGTAGCAATCGACGCTAACGTATTCGATGAACTGTGCGAAAAAATACGCGCGCAGAAATTCGAGATATTGCGTAGCACTCCGCTAACTAATCCCGAAGATGACGTAGCGTATGCTTGGGTCCTCTTGGCGGCGAGAGCGTAGTGAATAATTGGAGCTTATTAGTTATTCGCAGTTAACGGGTCGATAATCTGAGGAACCTCTGTAACGCGGGAAACGGGAATACCACTCAGCTCTGCATGCTTTTTGATGGTGGCCTCGTCTTTAGCAAAGTACACGCAAAACGTCTTCTCGCCAGACACGTAACTGTGCAGCCATTGAATATCGTGGCCGATTTGGTCGATTGCCTGATTGGATGCCCTGGCTGCTCCGCATAATTCCGTCAGCGACATCGAACCAATCCCCGGAATATCTCTTTCTACAATAAAGCGTCTTAGCTGGTTGTTGACATACGCAGATCGAGGTCGAGCCGTTTCCGCTGGTCGCCTGACCGCTCTCACCAAAAGCAGTCGTTCAAAGGCAATCAAACCCGCCAATCTGACAGACTACTTTCGGCTGCAGCTTCAACTGGTCGTTGCGTCGCCTTGTCTTAATCATAGTATGCCGGTGCTTTGTTCAATTGCACGAAGAACGCGAGCTCGTGTTCAATCCAAAACGATGCGCCGGTCTCTTCGACTAGAGCCTCAACACGATCCATTGATGCCAGGGTCATATCCCTATCAACATTGAATTCCGGAACACGCCTTTCCCAGCGACTAATGGCAAAGTGGTAAAGGTCACCGGAAAGCACGACTGGACCACTATTCGCGAGGTCGAGGAATAGAACCTGGTGCCCAGGGGTGTGGCCAGGAGCTGAAATGATTCGTACAAGACCATCCCCGAACACATCGTGATCGCCTTCAATAAGTATCCGCGCTGAATCTTTCAGATTGTTGTAGAGCGTTGGGTCGAAACCCGGCACCGTCACTTCATCTGCGAATGCCGCGTCATACTCTTTCTTCTGAATGATCAGAGTTGCCCCATTTACCTCATTAGCAACCCCTACGTGATCGAAGTGCATATGAGAATACGCCGCATAATCGAAGGAACTCATGTCTAGCCCAATTTCAAGCAGTTGCTCACTAAATGTCCTGTCAAGCCGGGACAACATACCTTCTCCATGCCAGCCATCGACATTTGCAGTCTTCGATGGCAATCCACCATCCCACAACAGCCGACCCTTCTCGTGTTCCACGACGTAGCACGGCACGATCAAATCACGGATATTGATCTCGTCATCTGAAATCGAGAAGCTTTCTATGCTTTCAAATCGCAACATCCCGCAGTCGAACACGTAGAGCTTAAGCACCGACTTCGTTTTCGCCTCAGGCGATACATCAACCTGGCATCCGCTGATTACCAACATCGCATAGAGCAAGAATACCGCGCACCTTGTCATCATTTTCTCCAAACCGCCTCGTGACGGCAGCGAACTTGATTATTTCGAAATCGTTCTGAGGATATTATAGGCGACGGTAAGGAAAATGGGGTCAGTGTACTTTCTCTAACAAACCGCGCTTGATCGCGAGCTCCGATTCTCGCACGCGTGGCTCCGTGACTCATTGTCGAAGTGATACGCGAGTTGCTCCTGCATTCTTGTATCGCTTTACTTTGGCCCAACTTTGTCGACCGTCTGCGTTTTAGCCGAGCGCTGACAATTGGTGACTCCAGTTCATCTCAGCCAAGCGTTCTTGTGACCAACTTCCGGTTTGGGTTGCGGATTCAACCGGTCGATGCAACACATTGGCTAAAACATTCGGCAGGTGTTTCGAAGTTTAACGTTTCTCTGGGTCTCTCGTTAAGTCTTCTGGCCACCGCATTCAGTCTGTTC
>Ga0224508_10002889_pt1 | contig 14402 bp, 21 predicted proteins | sample SF_Jan12_sed_USG_4_FD_170157 | JGI IMG/M metagenome (GOLD analysis project Ga0224508, IMG submission 170157) | Sediment microbial communities from San Francisco Bay, California, United States - SF_Jan12_sed_USGS_21 | ecosystem: Environmental > Aquatic > Marine > Sediment | place: USA... | reverse complement strand
CAGAATACAGTTCTACAGTGAAAAGATATGCATCAAAACCCATTCTTCCAAATGCCACGCTTAAGACACTATCATACATTGCATATATGCAACCAATTTCATCAAAACAACTAGTAGAAACAAGAGGTTCTGGCGTATATGCACATCTAAAAGAATTACGACAATTAGATTTTATCAATCACCAAAATGTAGGAAGATTGAAAATATACACAACAACAGAAAAATTTCAAAAATATTTTGGAATACAAGGAGATGTAGAAGATCTAAAACAAAGATTATTCTCCAAAGTAAGAAAAACAGCAGGTAGGAGGCAGATAAATTCTGCCTCTCAGATCACTACAGAATTAAACTAAATAGATTTTTTATTCAAGGCTAACTTTTTGCGTTTTGTATAAATTAGAGTAATTAAGGGTAGTTTTTGTGAGAAAGTCCGTAGAAAATTTAGCTACCAGTAAAACAACTGGAGGAAGAAGACACCCACTTAGAATTAGACGAAAGTATGAAACAGATAGATATCCAAATGAAGCTATTAACGGAGCTCAAGTAACAGTGACAAGACGAATTCGTGGAAATAATAAAAAAACAGCTTTAAAATCAATTGATTTTGTTAATTTATCAACAGGAGAAGCAAAAGTAAAAAAATCAAAAATCATTAAAGTTTTAGAAAATGCTACAAACAACGATTACAAGAGACGGGGAATCATTACAAAAGGGGCAATACTAGAAACACAGGAAGGTAAATGTAGAGTTGTTTCCAAACCAGGGCAAAACGGAATAGTTAACGCAATTTTACTCAAGGAATAAAATGAAAGATTACGAACATGTCGTAATCTGGTTGGATTATTTCAACAAGAATTTAAAAAAATCAAAAGGTAGGAGAGTAGGATTAGAAAAATGTGTTTTTGATCCTTCATTAAAAGAACTAATAGATGCGACCACATCAGCAGGATTTGAAATTACAGAATCAGAAGACAAAGTAAGATTTCCGAGAAGACCTTTTGTCAGATCAGGATATGTGGTATTGCCAAAAGGATCTCCTAAGACAAAAATTCTTGACAAGATTTCGGAAAAATTAGTTATGAAAAGATCCAAACAATCAAAATAAAATCAAATCTAGCTCTTAGCTAAAGTAAAGTTGACAGAAGTCTATGATAATAATATCATAATTAGTATTCTTAATTGCAGGAGGTAGGCGAAATAATGCACCTAGCCGGTAGTGGCAGAGTAATCATTCAGCTATCAGAAAAATTAGTTGAGGGACAAATACTCTGTGACAAAAATGGAACTAGAGTTGCAAAAGTAATGGAATTGATTGGTCCAGTAAGAAGACCATTTGCATCAGCAACTCCATTAACAAATAGTATAAAAAAATATGTGGGCAAAAGTGTTTTCGCAGATGAACAATCTCCTGTCAATACACAAAAAATTAGGAGACGAAAAAAATGAACATACTAGAAAAACAGAACTGTCCTGAATGTCAATCAACATTAGTAGATGACATGCAGAATGGTGAAACAATCTGTTCTGGTTGTGGCGTTGTAGTCGCAGATCAGATTGTAGATTATGGTCCAGAAACAATAAGCTCAAATCTTGAAGACAAAATGAAGCTTGCAAGAGCAACAGGACAAACAACTTATTCTCAACATGATCTGGGAATAACCACTGAGATTTCAATTAGTGGAAAAGACTTTGGTGGGAAAACAATCAACCATGAAGTTGCAAACCAAATGCACAATCTCAGAAAATGGCAACAAAGAGTACGAGTTTCATCACCAAGAGAAAGAAGACTAGCAAATGTTTTAGCTAAAATGGGAGAAACATGTGATGGTCTAAATCTTTCAAAAAATGTGTTGGAAACTGCTTCAATGATATACAGAAACTTGGATGGACATGTCGATGTGAAAGGAAAATCAGTAGTCAGTATTACAGCTGCTACAATATACATGGCATGTAAACAATGTGAAGTTGTACGATCACTAGAAGAAATTTGTCAAGGAATATGTTCACCAAAAGATGTTAAATCAAAAACAAAACTTGCAGCAAGATATTACAGGACCATGGTAATGGAGATGGGGCAATTAACAGCTCCTGTAGTAACCATGGACAAATACATCTCAAAGATAGCAAATATGACAGATACAGAGGTAAGAGTTGAGAGATTAGCCTTAGAAATTGCAGAAAAAACCAAAGACAGTAACATTGCAGATGGGAAGGCTCCAAATGGAATTGCTGCAGCATATCTCTATGTAGCATCAGTCTTGCTTGGGCAAAGTGTACTTCAAAGAGATGTTTCAAGTGTTGCAGGAGTAACAGAAGTTACTATCAGAAATAGATGTAAAGAAATTCTTACATGCTATAAACTCAAAATTACTTTGAGACCATCTCTGGCCAAATATTAACAACCACCCCCTTTCATTTTATTGTAGAGTTTACGTTAGGATTAGCTAAATTTCGTCTGTATTATATAGAGAAGTAAAACAAAACGCAATATGGCAGTATTAGAAATTAAAGATCTTCATGTAACAAGAGAAGGAAAAGAGATCCTCAAAGGAGTTAATCTAAAAACAGGACCTGGAGAGGTACATGCCATTATGGGGCCAAATGGTTCAGGAAAAAGTACATTAGCATATACATTACTTGCACATCCAAAATATGAAGTCACGCAAGGAGATATTTTATTGGATGGTGAAAGCATATTAGATTTAACAGCAGATGAAAGAGCAAAGAAAGGACTATTCTTAGGATTCCAATATCCAACAGAAGTTTCAGGAGTAGGATTTTCTCACTTTCTCAGAACAGCTTACAATTCTTTAAGTAAAGCACTTGAAGGGGATGATAGAGAAGTATTCATCACTGTAAGAGAGTTTCAGAAATATCTAAAAGAAAATTTAGAAAAAGTTGGATTAAAAGAAGAATTTCTATCAAGATATCTTAACGAAGGTTTCTCAGGAGGAGAGAAGAAACGTGCAGAAGTATTACAGATGGCAGTACTAAAACCAAAGATTTCAATTTTGGATGAACCAGATTCAGGATTAGATATTGATGCAGTTCAAGCAGTTGCAAAAGCTATCAGTCAAGTTTCAGGTAAAGATGCAACTGTAATTGTCATTACCCACTATGCCAGAATTCTAAAATTCCTAGACAAACTAGATTTTGTACATGTATTTGCAAGAGGTAAAGTGTTGAAAACAGGAGATGCAAGTCTTGCAGATAAATTAGAAAAAGATGGTTATGAGTGGGTCCTAGAACAAACAGCATAATCAAATTTAAACAAGATATTTTTCCAAAAATAATAATTGATTTACAAAGTTCAAGTAGAATTCCATTAAGAATTTCTAAAAATAAACGGAGAACAAATCAATATCGGGATAAAAATAAAACCAAACAACGGAGAAGTAAATAAATGAATCATCAAAGAATTAGCAAAACATTTTGGAGTGTCAACTTCACTTGTTCACATAAGATCAGGGCATAAATCTAGAAAGAAGATCATAGAAATTCTACAATAGAGAATCTAGTTTTTGTTTAAATAGGGTTTCAAAATTGAAGAAAATATGTCAGAAAATAATGAACAGTATTATTTTAATTTCTCATTTTTCAAAGTAGATCCAAAGTGGAGATGGATGGCAGATTTGGCAAAAGATGAATCTGCAAAAGAAGTTGAAAACGTAATTAGAAATTCAGGAATAAAATTTAGATGTTATTCAAATTTAGGGTTAAGGGATGATGCAGACTTTTTGTTTTGGTTTGCTGCAAAAACAATTGAAGAGATTCAGATAGTTATTGAAAAAATTTACAAAACAGTATTTGGAAAATATATCATTCCATCCATGACATATTTATCATGTACACGACCATCACTTTATGTTCAAGAGCAAAAGGCCCATGGTTTTATCACTGGAAGTGAGCCCAAAAAGAATGTAATTGTTTATCCATTTACTAAAACAAGAGAGTGGTATCTACTACCAAAAGAAAAACGTCAAGAGATAATGGACGAGCACATAGAAGTGAGTAAAAAATACCCCCAGGTGGTACTAAACACAACATATTCTTTTGGCATTCATGATGAGGACTTTATGCTGGCATTTGAAGTTGACAATATTAGAGACTTTCAAGATCTCATCATGGATTTGAGGGAAACTCAGGTATCAACATATGTCAAAAACGACATTCCAATGATTGTGTGTGTTAAAAAAGACATTGTACCGCTGATTTCTAGTTTAGGATAGAATATTGAAGAATTTCATAAAGCAAAAAAAGTCAATTAATACAATTTCTCCTTAAAATCCAGATATCACAAGTGCAAATCTTGGATAAACATAAATGATGAAATTTAAGACGAAAAAGTAGTTTTGAAACATATAAAAACAAACTCAAAACTAAAGGAGACGAATTGAATTACAATAAACTAGGAAAAACAGATATCAAAGTATCAGAATTAGGTTTTGGTGCATGGGCTATTGCTCTTGATTGGTGGGGTAAAAAGATAGAAGAAGATGAAGCAAAAAGAATGTTAAGAAAGGCATATGATTTAGGAATTAACTTTTTTGAAACAGGAGACATGTATGGTAAAGGAAAAAGTGAGAAACTAATAGGTGAGGTTTTCAAAGACATGAGAGACGAAATTGTCATATCTACAAAATATGGTTATGATTTTTCAGAAGTTGAGCAAATTGGACATAGTGAACTTCCACAAAGATTTGATGAAGATTTTACCAGAAAAGCACTAAGAGATAGTTTAGAAAGACTACAAACAGATCATCTAGATATGTATGGATTACACAATCCAAAATTAGCTCACATTAGAGACGATTCTATTTTCAATGTGCTTGATAGTTTTGTAGCAGATGAATCTATCAAAACATATCAAGTTGCATTAGGTCCTGCAATTGGTTGGACTCAAGAGGGGCTTGAAGCAATGGATAGACCAAATGTAAGTGCAGTTCAAACGGTTTACAATATTTTAGAACAAACTCCTGGAAATGAATTGATGAGAAAAGCAGTAGAGAAAGATGTTGGAATTTTAGTCAGAGTACCTGAAGCATCAGGTATCTTAACAGGAAAAGTAAATGCAGATACTAAAATTGATGAAAAAGATCATAGGTCAGTTAGAAAAGGGGAATGGATTAAAGCATCATTACAAAAAGTAGAACAGTTAAGACCAATTGCAGAAAGAAATGGATTAACAATAACAGAATTAGCAATGAAATTCATCATGACAAAAAAAGGATTTGCATCGGTATTTCCCACAGTAGTCAGTGAAGAAGAAATAATCGATTATGTTGAAATGACAAAAGGCGAATACATTCCAGCCTCAGATATGAAAGAAATTGATGAATTATACAATACTTGGCCTGATTATGAATTAAAGGCAACATCCCAAGCAAATTAAATGGACATTCCAATAGATTCAAAAAAAACTTTAGAAATAATAGATAGAATGAAACTTGCCAAAATTGGCAAGTATAAAAAATGGGAATCAATTATCAAGAAAATCAAAAATAAACAATCACTTAATCCAGAGGAATTAAAATATTATACAAATTTGACTAGGATTTACAAGAATTCAAATATCACCAATAGAAGTAAAATATATCATACAAAGCTATCAGAAGAAGATGAAAAGCCTCCATGTAGTTCATGCGGAATGAATTCTCTATATTATTGCAACATGAATGATCAATACTTTTGTACAATACATATTGTAGGACATGATGAAAATGAATTTTAAGAAACTGGAATTGTTTCCTCTAATGTAAAAGAATTTTCGACAAAATATTCAACTCGGGTTTTTTTAAATTCACGAGAACTAAAGAGGATTTTGTAGTCATCAACATGTATTTGATCTTGAATTGTTTTTGCCATTTCATTTGCTTCGTCATGGGTTTTGCAATGAATCATTGAGAATACATTGTAAGGCCAATCATCATACGTAGGTCTCTCATAACAATGACTTACTTGAGGGAACGAACCTAATGTTTCCCCAACTTTAGAGATTCTATCTTCAGGAACTTTCCAAACTATCATCCCATTTGCAGTAAATCCAACTTGTCTGTGTCTTAAGATAGCAGCAAACCTTCTCATAACTCCAATATCTTCATAGTACTTCATTTTTTCAAATAATTCATTTTCAGTAATTCCAAGATTCTTTGCAGATTTTACAAAGGGTTCATCAATAATTTCCATATCTTTTTGTAATTCACGAATAAAGTCTTTATCGCTCTCAGTAGGTTCAAACTTTATATTTTTAATTTCTTTTTTCTCTTCAGTTGGAGCAACATCATGCTTCTTATCTTCAACCATGTCAAGTTTTACTCCAATTTTGAATAATTGTAGAGTCGGAAGCATTCTAACTTTTTTAATCCCTTTCAAAATATTGAATTTTTCAAGCTCTTCTTTCAAATCAGAGCCAGGAGGAACAGCTAATGTAAACCAAAGATTGAACTGATGATCTCGCTCATAATTATGACTAACACCAGGATGACGATTAATTTGACTTGCAACATATTCTAATTTGTCATCTTCAATCTCCATTGCAACTAAAGAACTAGTGTATCCAAGTTTTCGGGTATCAAAAATTGCACTAAGTTGTCGCAGAACTCCAATCTCTTTGAGTTGATTCAAACGTTTTTGGATGTTTTCAGGAGAAGTATTGAATTTTTTAGCAATAGCATCAAAAGGTCTAGTTACAAGAGGAAAAGTCCATTGAATTTCATTTAAAAGTTCTTTATCAGATTCATCCACAGAAGTCAATAAGTCAATAACTGGGCTATTCAATTAAAAATGTAGCTAGTATCTTACACATAGATTTTCAATACATAAATAGAAATTGAAGGTCTTGTGATCGATGATTGTTGATCTAGACCTTCAAGATAAAAAAGTGATAGTAATTGGGGGCGGAAATGAAGCACAAAAAAGGATTAATTCATTATTAAAACAAAGATGTAAAATTCTAGTAATAAGTGATACAATAAATTCACAAATTAACAAACTAGTAAAAGCAAAAAAGGTCACATTAAGAAAACAGAAAATCCAAGATACAAAGTTCATTACAAAAATTAAACCAAATATCATCATCACAACAACAAATAACAAAAAACTGAATCAAAGTATCATTAAAACTGCCAAGAGAAACAAGATTATAGCATATAGTTCTGACAATCCAGAAGAAAGTGATTTTTCAAATCCCGCAATAATTGATTTTGAAGGAATGATTCAGATTGCAATCTTCACAGGAGGTAGTAGTCCAGCCATGTCAAAGAGAATTAAAATCAAATCAGAGAAAGCATTCAAAAAGATCATTACTGAAGAAGATATTGCCCAAATTAAAATTCAAAAGATCGCAAGAAAACTGGCAAAGGAAAGTATCTCCACTCAAATTCAAAGAAAAGAATGCCTACAGAGTATCATGACTGATAATGAGATTGATCAGTTAATAAAAGACGGTCAGGTGAAAAAAGCTGAAAAGCGAGCCATTACAATACTGAGAAATTGGAAATGAATCAAAATATCATTAATGCACGTGTGACTTTTCGTAACTCACCAATCCATATTCTCGAACAGTTTACAATAAAGGATATCGAAAATGCATATGAACAATTCAAAAAACATTCAGAATTAGATGAATGTGTAATTATTCAAACATGTAATAGAATTGAATTATTTGGAAAATCAAGTACACATAATTTAGATAAAATTAAGAAGACATGGGCATCAATTGCCGGACTTGAAGAAGACGCATTTAATGAAAACATAGAGTTTGTTGAAAATCAAGAAGCATTACATCATCTGTTAAAATTAACGTCGGGATTAGATTCTATGGTGTTAGGAGAAGAGCAGATTTTAGGTCAGATAAAAAACTCCATAACTTCTGCAAGAAATATCAAGGCATCTGGTCAGCATCTTAATACTTTATTTGACAAGGCAATTAGAATTGGGACTAGAATTAGAAATTCAAGTGGGATTGGTCGAGGAGGTATTTCTGTAGGATCCATGGCAGTAAAGCTTGCAGAAGAAAATATTGATGAGTTAAAGACAAAGAAAACATTATTGATTGGTACAGGAGAAGTATCAACTCTTGTTGCAAAATCATTACAAAGAAGAGGATATGCTTTTGATGTAACAAGTAGAACTATCGGAAGATCACAAACATTTTGTGAAACAATGGGAGGAAACCCAATTAAGTTTGAAGAAGTTTTGTCAGGATTTGACAACTATGATGTATTGTTTGTTGCAACAACAGCACCATACTTTCTTGTCACGTATGAAAAAATAACAGAAGCAATGAATAACAAGAACAAAGGAATAATGATTTTAGATTTGTCAAATCCAAGAACAGTAGATGAAAAAGTGGCTACAATTGGCGGTGTAAAGTTAATGAATCTTGATCAAATTGCAGAAATGGTTGAGAAAAATATGAATGCACGATTAAACAAGGTAAAAACCATTGAAAATATAATTAGTGAGGAAGTATCCATACTAGAGGCCTCAATGAAACGATTAGACGCAGAACCACTGGTAAAAGATGTATTCAAAAATATTGAACATCTAAGAGAGAAAGAATTACGAAAAGCACTTCAAATGTTGGATGAAAAAGATGAGAGAAAGATCAAGATAATTGAGGAATTAACAAAGGCAGTTGTAGAAAGTATCGTTTCAACTCCAATGAACAACATAAGAAAAGCATCAGAACAAGGAAAGCCAGATGTAGTAGATCTGGCAAGTAAGCTTTTTGACTATAAAAAACATAATCAGACAGACTAGGATTATACCTTAGTCTGAAAAGTCAAGACTATGAACAACTATAGGCAATTTTGGATGTAAATGTTATTTCTGATCAATTGCTCTATGACAATTCTCAGATGTCAAGCCAAAGTAAGTCTTGATCAAGAAATTATTGTTCAGACTTCATTTCACAACTCTCAAATGAATTATTTCCATACTTGTCATAACATAAATCAGAATCTTCTCCTCCATCTAGGGTGTCATTTCCAAAGTCACCTAAAAGATGGTCATTTCCTGCGCCACCAACAAGAATATCATCTCCCTTTGCACCAAATAATGTATCATTCCCGTCATCACCAAACATCACATCGTCTCCACCTCTTCCAAAGATAGAGTCGTCTCCATTTCCACCAAATATTTAGTCATCTCCTGTACTGCCATAGATCATATCATTACCATCATTCCCAAGGATGCAATCGTTTCCACCATTACCTAAAATTAGGTCATCACCTTCTTTGCCAAAGATTAGATCATCACCAGATGTTCCTTGTAGTATGTCATTTTGATTAGTTCCATCTATTACGTTATAGTTTCCACTTGATGTTAATTCGTCTATAGTCATATCATTGCAAAATGTTTTTGAAATAATTTCTATAACGTGAATAACTTGGTCATCTTCGGTATTTCCATCTCCATTTAGATCAGTATTATTTTGGCTAGTCTCCCTAACCGCAAATGCTACAAGGTTGCCATCAAGAAACATACGGTCATCCCCAGGACCAAAAGACAACTTTAGGTTGGTAGTTACTCCAGTGGAGTGATCATATATGTGGAGGATTTTATCAAAGGCATCCCCATCTCCATTAAGATCTGTATTTCCCTGAAATCTTTCAAAAACTGCAAATGTTACTAGATTTCCATTAATAGTAGTTGATGTATCGACAGATAATCCCAAATTATTTACCTCAAACCCCTCAGCTGCTATTACTTGTACAGGTACATAAACAGAAAACAGCAAAGTTGCAGCTAGAAAAGATACAATGATGATTTTATTATTTTTAATATTCGTAAAAGTACAACTAAGATAATACAATATTAACAAACAATGTGATTATCACAATTGAAACAAAATTTTACAATTCACAACTAACAGTTGGAGGATCATCTGCATCAACTGTCACAGCAATGATCTTCACATCATCATTTTTAATTTTATTAACGGATATTCCATGTTTATCATTACAATATTGCTCAAACTGATTAATGACAGTCTTTGCAGTATGTTGAGTTTTCAGTGCCTTTGTCGAAATTTTGTCAAAATAGGTCTCTCTAGTGCGGATCACGGAATAACATGGTCACTGACGTATTTATTCTCGACTTTTCAGGCTAGACTAGGATTATATTTTACCCAAATGGAATTTCCAATATGTCATTTCCTACTCGGCGTCTTCGTAGATTGAGAATATCAGAAAAAATGAGAGAGTTAGTTCAGCAGACAACACTTTCTCCGAATGATTTTATTTGCCCAGTGTTTGTACAAGAGGATCTCAAGACTAGGATTAAAGTGGAATCAATGTCAGAAATTGAGAGACTTCCACTTGATGACATAAATGATGAGGTAGGAACAATTAGTGATTTAGGAATTCCTGCAATAATGCTTTTTGGAATTCCCACACAAAAAGATGAAACAGGATCATCAGCATTTGATGATAATGGGATTGTTCAAAAGGCAATATCACAAATTAGAGAAAATTATGGAGATAAAATAGTAATAATGGCAGATGTGTGTCTATGTCAATTTACATCTACAGGTCATTGTGGAATTATTCATGATAATAAAATTGATAATGATACAAGTCTTGATACACTTGCAAAAATTGCAGTAAGCCAAGCAAAAGCTGGGGTTGATACAGTATCTCCATCTGCAATGATGGATGGTCAAGTTTCTGCAATAAGAAATGCACTTGATGATGAAGGATTTACAGATGTTTCGATCATGTCACATTCAGCTAAACATCGTTCAAATTTTTATGCACCATTTAGGGATGCTGCAGAATGTGCACCTAAATTTGGAGATAGAAAAACATACCAGGTTCCATATACAAATGCCAGAGAGGCAATGATGGAAGTTGAAACAGACATAGATGAAGGAGTAGACATTGTAATGATAAAACCGGCATTATCTTATTTGGATTTAATTGCTGAAACAAGAAGAAGATTCAATATTCCTGTTGCAGCATATAGTGTTTCTGGGGAATATGCATTAGTAAAAGGCGCGGCTCAATTAGGATATGTAAATGAGAAAGACATTACCAAAGAAATCCTATACTCGATTAAAAGAGCCGGAGCAGACATGATAGTAACATATTTTGCAAAATCAGCTTCAAGATTTCTTCAAGAATCATGAGAAACGACGAACGATTCGAGATTCAAAGAGCGTTTGATCTACTTCCACACATAGTAGGCTCTAGTTGGTCTGTCATTTGGTTTAGAATGAAAGGAATCAAAAAACCCACAAGAGAGGAATATAGAGAGAAAACAATTGAGTTTTTAAAAATGATAGAGCCAGTTTTTAATTCTTATCCAAAAGATACAGAATTTACAGAAATTTGCAAGTATATAGAATTTAGAAAAAATGAAGAATATGATAAAATCAAATCAGGTGAAAACAAAGAGGTAGAGAAAAGATACGACAGATATATCGATTATGGCTAAAGACTTTTCTTTGAGAAATATTTCATATGCAAATTATATGAAAAAACAAGTTTAGAATTTGAGGATTCTAAAATAATTATTAATAAAAGAAGGCTCAGAATAGAATAGATTCTTTAGATTATCTCGCAGGTCTTCTAAATCCTTGTTTAATTTTACAATTAGACGCAGAAGAGTTTTGAAATCTTTTATCTGTTGTTTTCTTTTTATTTTTTAATTTTTCAGCATCTATAGTTTCTTCAACTTTGAAAACTTTTTCAGCATGAGATTTGACTTTGGTTTTAGAGGTATGAAGGATGTTTGATGGAGAAATCTTTCTTGTGGTTTTCTTTTTATTTTTTGGTTTAGTATCAATGGGGTTTTTTTGTGTCCATTTGATATTATTTATGTTAGAGGAAGAAGACTGTTCAATATTATAATCTCCTAGCGATTTAACCATATCTATTCAGGTTAAACTGTGAACTTAAGCATATTGAAGAATGAAAAATATCCTAAAATTCATACCTTTGAGGCAAATTTGTGTATAAAATAAAAGAAAATGGGATACTTACTCCAAGTTTAATGGGATAGAAGCACTTCCAAAGGATTCAGCAATTCTGAAATTATAATCTTTTCCAGAGTCATATTCAAATGTTGTTCCTCCACCTCCAATGTTTGGTCCAAAGAACATGTTGAATATTTTAGATTCACCGGGTTTTACAATTACTTGCCCATTTGTAAAGTCCATTCCAGAATATTTGTACGCTTTATTACCATTTGTTACATCATAGTTGCATACTGCAGGTCCAGTACAGAAAAGCGCTTCATTTTGACTTGAACCAGTATTTTCTACTAGGATTCTAAGTTTCAATAGTGCTTGACCTGAAGAAGTAATTTCAAAGCTATTTCCTTCAATATCAAAGCCAGGCCAATAGTAAGTAATTGGCCCTACTTCAAGTGCTTGAGAAATTTCTTTGTAAGTATATGCAGTGATTTCGTGTTTTGAATCTCGTTCACAGTTTAGTCGATCATAGGCTTTTATGATTTCAGAACATTGTTCTAGTTCTACTTCAAGTGCTGTTAATTTAGAATCATTATTTTTTGATGTTGAAATCATTTGTTGTGGTTCTTCATCAAGAACAACTGAAATCAATCCGGTCATCATTAAATGTTGAATGCCATTCACAAATTCACCATCTGAGATGGCTCCATCTGCCCACCAACCTGCATTATTCTTAACCCAAGATGGAACTTCTGCATAAGCAAAAGATGTTCGTTGTATTTGCTGCAAGACAGTTTTGAGAACAAAACCAAGAGGTAAAAAGAAAGATTGAGAGTGTTTTTTGAATCTTTAATCATTTTTGGGGTTATGGCAGGGTTGCTTTTACCAGCAAGACTACTTTTTGTACAATATGTCTCAGATGATTGGTTTGGTTCAGCAGGAGTTATTTCAATAATTTCAATATCTGTAATTATTCTTGCAAAAAAACAAAAACTGGGAGTATTTGGAAAAATGCTTGAACGACAAATATACAAATTTCAAAAAGGAAAACGAGGTATTCTAATTTTTGGAGAATCAATATTTCTTCTGATAATATTGGGTGCAATGATAGTGGCAATTGAACAAGGAAACTCGGTTTATTCTGAACATAAAATACAAAATCACGCAAAATTACCTTCAAAATCATCAGTGTTACAACAAACAGAAGAATGGAAAGTAGACGATTGGTTAAATGGATTTTTCATTACTCCTGTTGTTTTTGTCACATCGTTTCCTCAGATGAGTGCAGTTATTGCATCAATTGATCAAGAAATGGATGGATGGTTATTACATTTTTACACTGGGATTAATTGAATATGCAGAAATATTTGGGATTTTGGTATATTATAAAATTTCATTTAGAAAAAAAATGCAAACTTCAACAATTTCTACTTAATACAAAAAATGGATTGTCAAACATTAGCACTAGAAAAATGATATGTCCTTGATTAAATATTGTGAATCATAAATAATAGGGAATAGAAATGCAACATACAAAAAAACACCACAACTAAAGTTCCTAGCAATTGTAGTTGTTGCAATTTCAGTAACGCTAGTTTTTACAATAACTCCTTGGAATGTAATTCCAACGCTAGTAACTGAAGATGTAACTGTCATTGCTGTAACCGATTATGGTTGTGTTGGAGAATCCATCATGGGGCATTCGGTTGTTGTTTCTGACTGTAAAGTAAGTGTTGGAGTAGTTTCTGCAACATTTTACATTCAATCCATGGAACAAAACGGATACTATGATAGAATTCAGGATAAACTAGAAATGGTTAATCCTTAATCTCTTTTTTATTATTTTTTAATTTAGGTTCAACTCTTATGGAGATATTACAAATCTAAGAATGTTTAGAAATTAATTTAGGTAGAAACTTCCTGTTTTAATTGATATAAGAATTCTTTTAGAATTTTAGTTCTTTTCTTGGCTTCTACTTTTCCAGATTTTGTGTTCATTAGAGATTCTAGTCTGAGTAGTTTTTGAAAGAAATGATCAACTGTCCAAATTTGATCATTTGGAATTCGTTTTTTACAAAAGGGATCATCAGTGTTGTAAAATGGCCTATTAAGTGAGCCGCCAGTAGCAAAAACTCTTGCAATACCTATTGCACCCAAGGCATCCAGTCTATCTGCATCCTGAAGTATTTTTCCTTCAATAGTGACAGGGATTTTGTTTTGTGAGAAACTATGATCATTTATGGCATCAGAGATTATTTTAATATCTTCTTTAGAAAGATTATATTTTTCTAGAATTTCTTTTGATTTATCTGCACTTTTAATTGAAAATGTTTTGGAACGCTTGTCAGATTTTGGATAGGATACTATGTCATGTAACAAAACAACAATTAAAACCAAAGTTTTGTTTGCTTTTTCTGTTTTGCAAATTTTCTGGGCATTTTTGTATACTCTCATAACATGTTCAAAATCATGCGCAGAGTCATTT
>Ga0224508_10002888_pt1 | contig 14403 bp, 15 predicted proteins | sample SF_Jan12_sed_USG_4_FD_170157 | JGI IMG/M metagenome (GOLD analysis project Ga0224508, IMG submission 170157) | Sediment microbial communities from San Francisco Bay, California, United States - SF_Jan12_sed_USGS_21 | ecosystem: Environmental > Aquatic > Marine > Sediment | place: USA... | reverse complement strand
TGGTAGAGTGCACGCACCACACAAATCCACGCGCGTCTAATACTTATTTATGAAAACCACGGCAGATAAAACCATGTTGATTGTTGTCAGTGGGTGTTTGCTGGTTCTGATCGGTTTTGGCGTACGTGCGAGTTTCGGTTTATTTCTGACCCCGATGAGCGAAGCGAACGGTTGGGGACGGGAAGTGTTCGCCCTGGCTATTGCCTTGCAAAATTTGATGTGGGGTGCATCGCAACCCTTCGCCGGTGCCATCGCGGATCGCTACGGCTCGGGTCGTGTCATCGTCGTAGGCATTGTGTTGTATATCGCCGGTTTGTTCTTGATGGCCAACAGCACGACACCGCTGATGTTGCACATCTCACAAGGGCTTTTCATTGGCATGGCCTTGTCGGGCACTACTTTCGCGGTCGTATTAGCCGCCTTAGCCAGAGCCGTGCCGGAAGAAAAACGTTCCTGGGCGCTTGGAATTGGCACCGCCGCGGGATCGTTAGGACAATTTTTATTAGTGCCGTTGGGGCAGGCATTTTTGTCTGCATACGGTTGGTCAACCGCGTTGATGTTGCTTGGCATTACCGCATTCGCAATGGTGCCGTTAGCCCGTGCCTTGACCGGACGGCCCGAACACAAAGGCCCGCAACAATCGTTGACAGAAGCATTAAGAGAAGCCAGCGGTCACAGCGGTTATTGGTTTTTGATTGGTGGATTTTTTGTGTGCGGGTTTCATGTGGCGTTTATCGCAACACACTTACCGGCCTATTTAACGGACGGTGGTTTGTCACCCAAACTGGGTGCGTGGGCGCTCGGCACGGTGGGGTTATTCAATGTGTTCGGTGCTTATTATTCCGGCGTGTTGGGTGGCCGCTATAGCAAAAAATATTTGCTCAGCGCGCTTTATTTCGCACGTTCGATTGTCATCGCGATTTTTATCTCGGTGCCATTGACCAATGTATCAGCGCTCATATTCGCCGCAGCGATTGGATTGTTATGGCTATCCACCGTGCCTTTGACCTCCGGTTTGGTGGGGCAGATTTTCGGCCCGCGTTATATGGCCATGTTATTTGGCATTGTGTTTTTCAGCCATCAAGTCGGGAGTTTCCTCGGCGTGTGGCTGGGTGGTCGATTTTATGATACCACTGGTTCATACAACATGATTTGGTGGATGAGTATTGCGCTGGGTATCGTCTCAGCGCTGTTTCACTGGCCCATCAATGAAAAACCGGTCATTCGCGAAGTCACGGCTTAACTAATGTTTTAATGTTTAGGTCGAAATATGTGCGCGTCAATCCGATGCAGCACGGTAAACGTGTCGTCAGCAACCTCTTCCAATAACTGTTCGTGCTCACGATCAAATTTTTCGACCTGATCAGGATTTAAACCCGCCCCAACACCACGACAGGAACGAATACGACGGTGCCATGACTCTCGTGTGAATGGCACAGGCGTATCAAAATAAAACACCCCGACAACATCAAAATCCTGGATGGCCCATTGTGGACAGTTTGGAATTTCGCCCGACCAATCACCTGCACTCCAGGCCGGGTTGTGTTTCAACACTAACTGCTCGGTAGCATGGGCGATAGCGTCCTGACGCGCCAACCAGGAAAAATGTGAAGTCACCAATACGCCCTCTTCTTTCAATAACCGTTTTACCTCAGCGATTGCCTTTTGCGCATCGAAATACAACCAGCACTGATTCGCCGTGATCACATCAAACGATGCATCAGAATAGGGCACCGCTTCTGCACCTGCCACTTTGAATTCGACATCGAACTTGCCTTTCTTCGCCAGTTCTCTGGCGACATCAATTTACCTCTGAGAAATATCAACACCCGCAAAGTTCGCGCCCTGACTTGCAAACTGTCGCGCCAACACACCGGTTCCCGTACCCAAATCGAGCATGTTCTACCCGACGAACCCAATATCAAATGCTTTTAAACAATCATGAAAACGCTGTGGCGGGCCTTGCCGAAAGGCCGCATAATCCGCCGAGGTTTTACCCCAGTCGATAGTGACACCTTCATCGTGTGGGTTTATTCCGTGCATGTTTATAAGGTACCTGGATAAGCGCCACCATCGATGAGAAAATTTTGCCCGGTAACATAAGCCGCCTGGGCGCTACACAAATAGGCACAGGCTTCGCCAAATTCCGCGGGGTCACCATAACGCCTGGCAGGGATTACGTTTTTGCCGGCTTCAAACATTTTATGGAAATCGCCCTCTGATTTATCGGCATTGAACTGGATTCCCCCACGCAAACGGTCCGTATCAAAACGACCCGGCAACAAATTGTTTATAGTTACACCGTGAGCTGCCACTTGCCGCGCGACACCGGCAACAAACCCAGTCAGTCCTGCGCGTGCGCCATTGGAAAGACCCAGAAATGAAATCGGCGCTTTAACCGCACCGGATGTAATATTCACGATGCGACCAAATCCACGTTCGATCATGCCATCCACTGTCGTGCGAATAATTTCAATTGGGGTCAGCATATTCGCATCCAATGCATCGATCCACGCATCACGATCCCAATCGTGAAAATCTCCCGGCGGTGGCCCAGCCGCATTGTTCACGACGATGTCATAGTAATCGGTAGCGGCCAGAGCTTGTTGTCTACCGGATTCCGTCGTGATGTCACAACACACTGACGAAACCGTTCCTGACGCCTGCGATTTTACTTCTTGTACCGCACCGTCCAACGTTTCTTGCGTGCGGCCATTCATAACAACGTTGACACCTTCGCGCGCCAGCGACATCGCGCAGGCTTTGCCTAAGCCTTTGCTGGATGCGCATACCAACGCGTTTTTACCTTTTATCTTTAAATCCATATTATTCTCCGGCTTTTATAACGACACAAACTTGGTACTAATCTTAATTCAAACTCTACTTTGTGCGTTACTATACAACTACGATCTCATCGCAACCATTAACATCGAAAAACCCAATGATTCTGCAACATTCCACCTGGCAGGAAGTCGATGCCTATTTGAAAAACTCCACTGCCATCATTATTCCAATCGGTTCGACTGAACAACACGGACCAAATGGTTTGATCGGTACTGACGCGATATGCCCGGAAACCATTGCAAATGGAGTTGCCGATAAAATGGAAGCGTTGATCGCACCCACCATCAGTATTGGAATGGCGCAACATCATCTGGGTTTCGCCGGTTCGATTACTCTAAGGCCATCCACACTGATCGCCGTTATTTGTGATGTTGTCAATTCACTGGCGAGACACGGGTTCGATCATTTTTATTTTCTAAACGGTCATGGCGGCAACATTGCAACTGTCACCGCCGCGTTTTCGGAGCTTTATTCACAATCCAGTTTCAGTAAAGAAGCTAACAAACAACCGTTGCGTATGCGACTGCAAAATTGGTGGCATAGCAGAGAGGTAGGCGTCTTATCCAAGGAATTGTTTGGTCATGCCGAAGGCAGTCACGCTACACCGTCCGAAGTATCACTGAGTTATTTCGCTCATCCACATGCGGTTAAAAATGTTGCCATGCAACCGGAACTGGCGCCCAACGGCCCGATACGTGACGCCGATGATTATCGCAAACATTTTCCGGATGGACGTATTGGCTCTAACCCGGCCCTGGCAAGTATTGAGGCCGGTGAAAAACTTTTCCACGCCGCTGTCACCGCCACCGTAACCGATTTCCAAAGTTTCGCCAAAAGCGATTAATTACTTGTGGTGACGCGGTTACTTCTCATAGCGTTATTGTTCACCTGTAGATTCGCCACAGCGTCGACAGAATATTCGGATTTTAAAGTCGCCGGTTGTTTTATCGCTACACCGGATGGCGTGGTGCTTGGCATTAACCATCGCGGACAACTGCAACTGCCTGTGGGACATCGAAAGTCTGATGAGAGTGCAGTGCAAACGGCAACAAGAGAAACCAAAGAAGAAACTGGTATTGATGTTGAGGTCGGAAACCTGATAACCGCGCTGGAAGAAAACACAGTATTGTTGTTTCAGTGCGATCCGAGCGATGACCTGGAATATAGTCAGTTAAAAGCTTCCGACGGATGGGAAGTCAAAACCGTGTTGGTCATGAATCCACATACACGCAAAAACTTTGACGGTAAACAAATTGAAAACCCCTGGCGTTTTGAGGAAACGGAAATACTATTGCGTTCGATATTTCCGAATTAGGTTGAATTCGAGTACGCCGTTTTTGCGCGCACCAAATCACCTATCCTGACGTCACCATCATTCAAAACTCTGGCGGTAATACCACCATGACCACGCATAGCGTTATAACCCCCTGTTCCGAGGTTTTCTTCCATGCGTGAACACGGTGGACAGGAATCCGTGTATTCCAATTCAACATCGCCGATCAAAAAACGCTTTTGCTTTAGTGTCAATAAATTGATTCCAGATACCACAAGATTACGCCGCAACAACGCCGGATCAAGTTGATCGCGCCGGCATAAGACCGCAATAACCGGTAAATGTTCGGCTTGTATGAGAGTTACCTGCCGCTTGCAACCAGCGCGATTCACCCTGTGGTCACCTTCAATACCGTGATTCGCGATTAGTCTGACTGATTCCAACGATTCAATGTCTCCGCGCGCCACTGGCCGAATCCCAATCCACTCCAAGCGCCCATCCTGTGCGTAAGTCTGCATCAGGCTCTGCATTGTTTGGCCTTCTTTTAACATATTGAATAACCTAAAAGGGAATGGGGTCTACGCGCAAATCTTTCAAATTAACCCCGATATTGACATCGGTACGCAATGTCATCAAACGTTGTGCAAGATGAGCATCGTCTGCGTGCTCTCGCAATGTTTGACCGAGTTTACCAGGAATATCTTTTGCCGCTGCCAGAATAGATTCCATGTCACCGTAATCGTTAACCAATTTTGCCGCCGTCTTTAAACCCACATTTTTTACACCGGGAACGCCGAGTGATGTGTCACCGGCCAAGGCAAACAAAGTAGCGAGTTGTTCCGGCAAAACCTTGAACTTCTCGTGAATATACTGATCGTCGAGTAGTCGATCCGAGAAATGGTCATGCACTTGGATGCCGTGTGCTACTAACTGACACATACTCTTGTCGGTCGAAAGAATTACGGCGTGACCACCACGACTCACAATCTTATGAGCCAGCGTTGCCAGCACATCGTCCGCCTCAAATCCCGGCACGGTGACGCATTTGATTCCTTCTTGATCGAAATGGTCACGAATACGTGGCAGACCTTTGCTCAATAATGGCGGAACCGGTGGACGATCTTGTTTATAGCTGGGTAACACTTCATGCCGCCAACTATGCCCACCGTCTTCCAATACGCAAACGGCATGACTCGGTTCGTGATTTCGAATAGCACGGCGTAACGATGCGGTGCAACTGGTTATTGCCGCCTGCAGGTGTTCTTCGCTGTCTTGATCACCCGGCACACCCGCAAACACCCGGCGTATTAAGTTCAAACCATCAACCAGCAATGCCTTCACGGCGCCGGGATTTCCTTGTTCAACTTTACTATTTTAAACGGCACCGCGAAGTTTCTTTGCATAACCCTCCGGTGCCTCCCGTGTACGATCCCATTCCGCGTCCGCTGCGGATAAATCTTCACAACCCTGGTGTTTCATCCATTGCTTTGTCAGCACTCGCAAAATAGATTTATCAGTCTCGCTCCAGTTCCGGTATTCCCAATCAATATCCGGGTAATACTCAAAATGGCTGGATACATGCGCTGCAGCGGACGACATCGATGGCGTGAATCCCTGCACAACAATCCCTTCAACACGCCGATCCGTGCACTTTTCAAGAACAGGATAAGGCTCCGCCACAGCAAGCCGGGTGCGGTAGCCATTCAGATAAGCCGATTGAATATTAAGATAATCAACCGGCCAGTTTAAAACAATTTTCAAAACATCGAGGTCGCGTAATGTGCCAAAGAAGAAGTATCGCAATGTCCTCTACCTTTCTACTTTTAAACATGTCGTTCCCGCGCAGGCGCGAATTCAGTAAAAACAATCGTACTCGAAGAGCGCATCCAAAAAGAGTTGTATTGTATTCAATAAGTTGTCGGCCTAAGGCCGGATCGTTTTGACTGGATGCCGGAACAAGCCCGGCATGACAGACCAGAGTTTTTCTTTGGACGCTTCGATATTTCAATTATTCCGGACAGTAATGTGCGGTCGCAGGAGTGACGAATTACCAAACGCCGGTGCGTTACATTATTTGAACGATTTAGTAACTTATATTTAAACAGAAACCAATGTACCGCTAACGTACGTGGGTCAGGTATTTAGCCTAACCCACCTTTTATTAATGCTACGCTCCTTTCTCCAGCTCCGCAGCGTATTCACCGTTTGAGGCCAGACCGTTCATACGTGCACGATGCACTGCAACCGCCTGCGCCTTGGCGACATTATCCGCACTGCCGTTCCAGGCCTGCATGGCCGCGTGTTGCAAAGCACGGCCATAAGAAAAAGTCACACGCCAGGGTAAATTCTGATCCATGCTGTTCATGGCATTGAGATGCGCGGTCGCGTCTTCATCACTTTGACCGCCGGACAGAAACGCGATTCCCGGCACTTCTTTGGGCACCGTGCTCAACAGACAACGAATGGTTTCTTCCGCCACTTGCTGAATACCAGCTTGTTGCGGGCAATCTTTACCGGAAATGACCATACTCGGTTTCAAAACCATGCCTTCCCAGACAATACCTTGTTGCTGCAAATGCTCGAAAGTGAGCTGCTGGGTTTTTTGCGTGACCTCAAACGAACGCTGAATTGTATGATCGCCGTCAATCAACACCTCCGGTTCAACAATAGGCACAATGTCCGCTTCCTGACACAGGGCTGCGTAACGTGCCAAAGCATGGGCATTAGCCACGAGACAGGCGTCGCTGGGGATGCCATCACCAATGGTTATAACGGCACGCCATTTGGCGAAACGCGCGCCCAGGTCAAAGTATTCTTTTAAGCGCTCGCGTAATCCGTCCAGACCTTCGGTCACTTTTTCGTTCGAGTGTAATGCGAGTGCTTTGGCACCGGCATCGACTTTGACACCCGGCACAACGCCGATACTGCTCAAGTGTTCCGCAAAAGGCACTTCCGCCAATGTTTTTTGACGCAGGGTTTCATCAAACAAAATGGCCCCACCAAGATAGTCGACCAGGTTCTCGCCCGTCACCAGCATATCGCGGTAAGCACGACGGTTTTCTACCGTGGTCGCGATACCCAGTGCTTCGAAGCGTTTGTTACAAGTCGGATGACTTTCGTCCATGGCCAATATGCCTTTACCCGGCGCAACCATCGCGGCAGCGGTTTTTTTCAATAGATCGAGATTCATATTATTACTCCTGATTTCGAATTTTTAACAAGACTATTCGGCGGGAACTACTGTTCGGGGACATGATCTCCCGCTCGCACGATTTTCATCGTATTGGTGCCGCCGGCGACACCGGCACGCTCACCTTTAGTAATAATTATTCTATCACCTTTGTTTACGATGCCACGGCGTAACAACTCATCGACTACTTCACGATCCACGGCTGCATAATCACTCGCGTCAATCGTATAGTCGATAGGATATACGCTGCGGTACAAGGTTACACGCCGCTGGGTGCGTGGGCTTGAGGTGATGGCGTAGATCGGTGTTTGTGAATCAAGCCGCGAAATCCACTTGGCCGACATACCAGATTCCGTCAGGGTCACTATCGCCGCAACATCCAATCGATTGGCAGCATACATGGTCGCCATGGTGACTGCTTCTTCCGCCGTATTAAAGGTTCGATCTTTCGGCCCGGTCGGTGCAACCGACTCCATGTGCCGTTCCGCGCCCTCACAAATCCGGTCCATAGCCGCCACTACCCGTGCCGGGTGCTTGCCGACAGCAGTCTCCGCTGACAACATGACAACATCGGAACCATCCAGAATCGCATTGGCGACGTCCAACACTTCTGCCCGCGTGGGCTGCGGGCTATCCACCATCGATTGCATCATCTGCGTTGCCGTAACGACGATAGTGTTACGCAAACGCGCCTCGCGAATCAGTCGTTTTTGCACGCCGGGTAATTCAGCATTACCTACTTCGACACCCAGATCACCACGTGCGATCATGACGGCGTCGGACGCCTCGATTATCTCTTCCATGTTTTCCAGCGCTTCAGCGCGTTCGATCTTTGCCATGATGTGCCCCTCACCACCGGCTTCACGCAACAAACGGCGTGCGGTTTCGATATCTTCGGCGTCCCGTGCGAATGAGACGGCGAGGTAATCAATATCCATCTCTGCTGCAAAACGGATGTCTTGGTAATCTTTTTCCGTTAACGCGGCTGTAGACAAACCACCACCCCGACGATTGACACCTTTGTTACCGGACAACTCACCACCAGTGATGACCCGTGTGCGTATCGCTTCATCGACTTTCTCAACACGCAAAACAATATTGCCATCGTCCAGTAACAAGTCATCACCCTTATGCACATCATTAGGCAGGTTTTTATAAGTCACCCCGACTTTTTCTTCGTCACCGTCCCTGGAACCTAAGCGCGGATCGATGGTAAACAACGTACCGTTGCGTAATTGAATCGTGCCGGTTTTGAATCCTTCGATACGAATTTTCGGCCCCTGCAAATCACACAATAAACCGACTGGTTTGCCCGCTTTTTCCGCCTTGGCACGCACGTCCAAAATGCGTTTACGATGATCGTCATAGCTGCCGTGGGAAAAGTTGACCCGCGCGCAATCAAGTCCTGCTTTAATAACGCCATCCAACACTTTTTTACGATCGGTGGATGGACCCAGAGTCGCGATTATTTTTGTTCTTCTTTGCATATCAGTTTACACAGCGCGTTGTTCGAGGATCTCAATCGCTGGCAGTTTTTTTCCTTCAAGAAATTCCAGAAAAGCACCGCCACCGGTGGAAATATAAGATACCTTGTCCGCAATACCGAATTTGTCGATGGCCGCCAAGGTGTCGCCACCACCAGCAATAGAGAAGGCATCGCTTTCCGCAATGGCTTCAGCCAACACGCGCGTACCGTGGCTGAATTGTTCGAATTCAAACACACCAACCGGCCCGTTCCACACAATCGTACCGGCTTGTTTAATGATTTCATCGAACTGTTTTGCTGTTTGCGGACCAATATCAAAAATCATGTCGTCGTCTACAACACTGTCAACTTGTTTTACCGTTGCTGTCGCCTGTTCGCTGAATTCTTTTCCGACGACCACGTCGACAGGAATCGGTATATCGGCATCGCGACTCTTTGCTTCAGCCACAAGGCACTTGGCCTCATCAATCAAATCGTTTTCCGTTAACGAATTACCTATGGAATAACCCGCCGCCTGCATGAACGTGTTGGCAATACCACCGCCGACGATCAAACGGTCGATCACCTGGGTGAGATTATCCAGTACGGTTAATTTGGTGGAGACTTTCGAGCCACCGACGATAGCCAGCATCGGCCGTGCAGGATTATCCAATGCTTTGGTTAATGCCTCTATCTCCCCAGCCAGCAATGGGCCGGCGCAAGCGATGTCAGCAAATTTCGCCACGCCGTGAGTGGACGCCTGGGCGCGGTGCGCCGTGCCGAATGCGTCCATGACGAACACATCGCACAAGGCTGCCATCTTTTTGGCCAGGGAGTCGTCGTTGGCTTTTTCGCCAACATTAAAACGCACATTTTCACACAACACGACTTCGCCCGCGGCCGCATCAATACCATCCAACCAATCGTTTTGCAGTTTCACCGGTTGGCTCAACAACTCCGATAAACGTTCGGCTACCGGTTGCAGGGAAAACTGCTGGTCAAACACGCCTTCTTTCGGTCGACCCAGATGCGACATCAACATAACGCGAGCACCGGCATCAACGGCAAGTTTTATTGTAGGCAAGGAAGCGAGCAGACGTTGATCGCTCGCCACCTTACCGTCCTTCAACGGGACATTCAGATCCTGGCGAATAAGCACCCGTTTACCGGCGAGTTCAATACCGGTCATCAACAACATGGCAAATCCTCGCGCGAATTAAGCGGCGTTCATAAACGCAACCGTCGCGTCCAGCATACGATTGGAAAACCCCCATTCATTGTCATACCAGGAACAGACTTTGACAAAATTGCCGTTGATGACGCGTGTCATGTACGCATCGTAAGTCGATGACGCCGGATTATGGTTAAAGTCCACCGACACCAAAGGCTCCTCGCTGTAATCCAGAATACCTTTCAACTCGCCTTCGGATGCGGTCTTTACAATTTGATGCACCTCATCAACGGATGTATCGCGGGTCGCATGAAAAGTCAGATCGACAATAGAAACGTTTATCGTTGGAACGCGAATGGCAAAACCGTCGAGCTTGCCGTCCAGTTCAGGCAACACCAAACCAACCGCGGCGGCGGCGCCAGTCTTGGTCGGAATCATGGACTGAGTCGCGGAACGCGCACGACGCAAATCCGAGTGATAAACATCGGACAGCACTTGATCGTTGGTGTAAGCATGAATCGTGGTCATCAAACCGCGTTCTACACCGATTCCGTCATTCAATGCTTTAACCAAAGGCGCGAGGCAATTGGTCGTGCACGAAGCGTTGGATATTACCGTGTCGCTCGCTTTCAACACATTGTGGTTAACCCCATAAACGATGGTCGCGTCGATATCTTTACCACCGGGCGCGGAGATAATGACTTTTTTCGCACCACCGGCGATGTGACCACCGGCTTTTTCCTTCGTGGTGAACAAACCGGTGCATTCCAACACCACGTCTACGCACATCTCCCCCCAGGGTAGTTTGGATGGGTCGCGTTCGGCCAGCACACGCATACGGTCGCCGTTCACAACGATGTCGCTGCCGTCGACGACGACATCACCGGGGAAATTACCGTGCGCGGTATCGTGTTTTAATAAATGTGCGTTGGTATTGGCATCACCCAGATCGTTGATGGCGACGAGATCGATTTCACCGGCACGCCCGGATTCGTGCAATGCGCGGCAAACGTTACGGCCAATGCGGCCAAAGCCGTTAATGGCAACTTTGATGGACATGATTTACTCCTGTGATTAACTTAAAAAATCAGTACGACAAGAAAACGTGATCGAGGTCTCAAGTCAATAATTCTTTAACGGTATTGACAACATTCTCGACGGTAAAACCAAAGTGTTTGAACACATCGCCAGCAGGTGCCGACTCGCCAAAAGTATCGATGCCGATAATTTTTCCTTCGCTGCCAACATATTTATACCATCCGTTACTTACACCTGCTTCGATGGCGATACGTCGGCGTATATAATCGGGTAACACGGATTGCCTGTAGTCGTCGTCTTGCACGTCAAACATATCCGTCGATGGCATGGAAACCACGCGCACTTTGATTCCGGCAATTGCCAATTCTTGCGCAGCGTTCATCGCCAGTTCAATTTCCGAGCCGGTGGCAATGATTATGACTTGCGGCTCGCCCGCGCAATCCGACAGCACATAACCACCACGGCGAATGTTTTGTATCTGCCCGGTATCGCGTGCCTGGCAAGGTAAACCCTGACGTGACAGCAACAGACAGGTAGGCTTATCCTCGCTTTCAATCGCTACCTGCCAGGCGACCGCGGTTTCAACCGTATCACAAGGCCGCCACACCGACATGTTAGGAATGCAACGTAAGGTCGCCGTTTGCTCCACCGCCTGATGGGTGGGGCCGTCTTCACCCAGACCAACGGAGTCATGGGTATAAACAAAGATGGATGGCACTTGCATCAAAGCCGCCATGCGCAATGCGTTGCGCGCGTATTCCGAGAACATCAGGAATGTCCCGGCATACGGTATAAAACCGCCGTGCAGACAAATGCCGTTGGTAATTGCGCTCATACCGAATTCGCGCACACCGAAATAAATATAATTACCCGAGACGTCATCTGTAGTAATCGGTTTGGCGTCACTCCACAGCGTCAAGTTGGAACCGGTTAAATCCGCTGAACCACCAATAATCTCAGACAACACCGGGCCGAATGCGTTAAGCGTTTTTTGCGATGCCTGACGTGTGGCTAATTTCTCTGCCGCCTCGTTAGTCTCCTGAATGTATTGTTTAGCCGTCGCCTGCCAGTTTTCCGGCAACTGCCCTGCCATACGGCGTTCGAATTCGGCGGCCAGATCGGGGTGCTCTGCGCGATAATTTTCGAAGCCTTGCTTCCACACCGATTGCGAATTTTCTCCTTGATCGCGCGCATCCCAGGCCGTGTAGATCTCTGCTGGAATCTCGAATGGCGCATGCGCCCAGCCGATTTTTTCGCGCACCAGGGCCACTTCATCTTCGCCCAAAGCAGCGCCGTGCGACGACGCTTTTCCGCCTTTGTTTGGCGAACCCCAACCGATAATCGTTTTACAGCAAATTAATGACGGACGTCTGGTTTCACCACGTGCTTGTTCAGTGGCTTGTCGAAGCGCTTGCGCGTCGTGACCGTCGACACCACGAATCACATGCCAACCGTAGGCTTCGAAACGCGCTGGTGTATCGTCGGTAAACCAGCCATCGACTTCACCGTCGATGGAAATATTATTGTCATCCCAAAATGCTACGAGCTTGCCTAGACCTAACGTGCCGGCCAGCGAACAGACCTCGTGGGATATGCCTTCCATCATGCAGCCATCACCCATAAACACGTAGGTAAAATGGTCAATGATGTTGTGTTGGTCGCGATTGAATTGCGCCGCCAGCACCTTTTCCGCCAAGGCCATGCCGACCGCGTTGCTAATACCTTGTCCAAGTGGGCCGGTAGTGGTTTCGACTCCAGGTGTTAAGAGGTACTCAGGATGACCCGGTGTTTTGGAATGCAACTGTCGAAAGTTTTGTATCTCGTCAATAGAAAGATCGTAACCAGTCAAATGCAACAAGGAATAAATCAGCATGGAGCCGTGACCGTTGGACAAAACGAAACGGTCCCGATCGACCCAGGCAGGATCGGACGGATTGTGTTTTAAAAAGTCACACCACAACACTTCGGCGATATCCGCCATACCCATGGGCATACCCGGATGACCGGAGTTGGCTTTTTGCACCGCATCCATACTAAGGGCGCGAATGGCATTCGCCTTTTCAAGACGACTGGGAATTGTCACATTCAACTCACTGCTTGCCTCGATGTTATTCGTTACGACCAAACAAGTAATAACTAATTAATGGTTATTTTTGGGTTATGGCCTATGGTCTCCGCCACCCATTTGTACCATGCTTTAAACAATGGTGCGTTAATTGCCGCGACCACTGAGCGCTTGGCCATACTGCGGCCATCGATATCTTCACCCTCAATGGAACGGGCAAATCCGCCCGCCTCGGTGAGTATTAAACTGCCTGCGGCAAAGTCCCACAGTTTTTGCCCGCCATGCAGATACAACTGCACCCGGCCTGCCGCTAGCCAACACCACTCGATTACGCTGGTGCCGAGATTTCGTTGCGAGCGATACGGACAAGATCGCACCAGGCGGTCCGACAAACGCGTCACCAACCGTTTATAGTCCACGTTCGCAACACAGTCGCGCAATGCGAGCGGCTGCTCCGGGGTATGCAGTCGTCTGCCATTAAGACAGGCGCCCTCACCACGTCTGGCGGTAAACACTTCTTTGCGCACCGGATCATATACAACTCCGACCTGGGATTGTCCGTCGACGATCAGCGCTACTGACACACCGTAAAATGGGAACCCCGCAGTATAGTTTGTCGTGCCATCAAGCGGATCGATACTCCACACACCGGGCGATTCCGTTTCCAGGATCTCCGCTTGTTCAGCATGCTCCATTTCCTCGCCCAGAATCGTGAAATGTGGCCACAGCTTTTTCAATTGCTCAACGATGTATTCCTGTAACTGAAGATCGGTGGCCGTCACCACACTGCCGTCATCCTTAAAATTCGCCGATACGTCCTGGGGAGTGCTCAAATCCATTTTGTCCGCCGCATCCACTAATACCCGGCAAATCAAGTCCGTTTCGGGTAATTTCACCATTTACGCTGTCAAATCGTGAAAATCATGCGCATAACGGCATGCTCCAGTGCTTGGAAAGCCTGGTAGATTGAAAAAAATCGTGAAAAAAGCACCCGCAATCAATAGATGTGTTTTACAACGCTAATGTGGAAACGGCAAGTGTTTTTTCTAACGAATCCGGGGTTTCCCGCGTATAATTGACCGGCTCATGTATTCACTACCGATTTTGACCCAAACAGTAGGCCAAGCACTAACTTTAATGGCTGTGGAGTTCACTTTATCGTGACCGGCGCGGATCGTTTCGGCTTCAGCATATTTGGCTCGGCCATCGCTCACGTGTTCGTGGCTCTGGGCGTGGCATTCACCGTGCCGGAAAGCGCCCCACATCAAGCTCTGCCACCGACCCTCAATGTGACCCTGGCAAATACGCCGTCGCAAGAAGAGCCTGAAGAAGCGGATTTTATCGCCAACATGCAACA
>Ga0224508_10002887_pt1 | contig 14408 bp, 9 predicted proteins | sample SF_Jan12_sed_USG_4_FD_170157 | JGI IMG/M metagenome (GOLD analysis project Ga0224508, IMG submission 170157) | Sediment microbial communities from San Francisco Bay, California, United States - SF_Jan12_sed_USGS_21 | ecosystem: Environmental > Aquatic > Marine > Sediment | place: USA: California... | reverse complement strand
TGCCGCACCCATGCCGGTGCGGTACGTACCACAACGTTGGTGCACGGCATGCGGCGCGGCGATGCACGTTATGGGATGGTGACGATGTGTATCGGCACCGGCATGGGTGCGGCAGGTGTTTTCGAAGCCGCTGCCTGAGGCATTCGGCGGGGAGATTGCTTGCGAGGTTGCAGTTTGCTCTAAAGTCAGTAAGGTAGAAAAATTACGGCGCATCTGCGGCGCCTAGCCCCGCCACAATAAACAACGCGCCGGTCTCGAGGAGGAGGTGACGCCATGCGCAGCCTTACCAGCGCGTTCCTGATCGCGAGCAGCGCTCTGCTGCTCACCGCCTGTGATTTCAAAAACGACGACGGGAATTTCGAAGGTACGCCCGCTGGGCAGTTTGTTGCCATATTCGATCCCGCCAACAGCATCATTCCGTTTCCCAGCAATATTTTGTTCAGCGGAACGACCGACGGCACCTTGAATATCCCGAATCCGAGCACCGACCCACAGGAGGCGCTGAACAATCAGGACGGGTTCTCAACGGTGGCACCGATGAGCACCACGTTCAATCAGCCTATCGACCCGACCGCTGCGAACCTGGCAAGCGCGGTACGCCTGTTCGAAGCCACCACCGATGTGACAGTCACCGCGGTCACCGGGATTGCAGCGCCGCTGGTGTACGGCGTGGACTATATCGCCGCCGTGGCAAGCACCGATTCTACCGGCCAGACCCTGTCTATTCTGTTGCTTCGCCCATTGAAACCCAACACCGTCTATCTGGTGGTGATTACCCAGGCGCTGCAAACGACCGACGGCCAAACCGTGTCGCCTGATCGCACCTATCTCGCTACGCGTATCCGTGAACCGCTGATCGATGCAAACATGCAGAGCAACTTTGCAGCGTTTACAGATGCGCAGGCGAAAAGCCTCGAACCATTACGAATGTTGGGCAACGCTCAGGATGACGCAATGGAAGCATTTGAACCTGGTTTGCCCGACAAAGTTGCGCTTGCCTGGTCGTTTACCACTCAGTCTGTCAGCGACACGCTGGGTGTGCTCTATGCGCAAACGTTGGTGACCGATCCCGCATTGGCGCTGGCACCCACCCCTGTCAGCATGACGCCGGGTATGTTGGCGAACGTCTATGTCGGCACGCTGCAAGTTCCGTACTACCTCACCGCCCCTAGCATGGCCAATCCTACGGCGGCGCTTACCGAGTTCTGGGAGTCTGCTACGTTACCGCCGCCCGCGTTCTTTCCCGACGCGACCGAAATGTTCCTCACCCGGTTCAATCCGGTACCGGCATCGACCGAGACTCAGACGATTCCCGTGATCGCGACGGTTCCCGTGGGTGCAACCGGTCCGCTACCGGTAATTATTTATCAGCACGGCATTACCACCCATCGCGCTACGATGCTCGCGTTCGCTGACACGGTGGCGACAGTGGCGGCAGACGATTTCATAATCATCGGCATCGATTTACCGCTGCATGGCCTGAAAGGCGACGAGGCACTCGTAGGCAGTCTTTATTCACCGGGTCTGGCGGGTGGTCCGCTGGATGCATTCAGTACTAACGAACGTACGTTCGACATGGACCTGGTGGCGCAGGACGAAAACGACGCCATTATCGCGCAGGGACCGGATATGGTTGTCGACAGTTCCGGCCGGCATTTTGTAAATCTCACCAGTCTGCGCACCACGCGCGATAATCTGCGCCAGGCGGTGAGCGACCTGTTTGTGCTGACCGAAGCCTTGCACAATGCCGGCTTGGAGATCGGTGGTCAAACGATTGATACGGCCAGGATCCATTTTCTCGGCATGTCGCTCGGCGGTATCGTCGGCACGCCTTATCTGGCGCTGGAAACGCGCATAAGTGATGCTGTGTTGGATGTCACCGGTGGCGGCATTGCCAAACTTTTCGACGGATCGGCGACGTTCGGACCCGAACTCGCAGCCGGGCTGGCCGCTGCCGCCGGTATTACAAAAGGCACCACAGATTACGAAGCGTTTGTCGGCGCGGCGCAGACACTGGTCGATTCTTCCGATCCCGTGAACTACTTTGCCGGCGCCATCGCTGTCGCCGGGCGCGGGATTCTGCTTAACGAAATGGTCGGCGGTCTCAACGGTGCGTTGCCCGACCAGGTCATTCCCAACAACGTCGGCACGTTGGCCAATGGGTTTGCCGATGCGCCGGCAGGCACGGTACCTGGCCCGCTGGGAGGAACGGATCCGCTGGTGGCGCTAATGGACTTGACGGATATCAGCACGACGACGGCCGGTACCGATTTGCAGGTGAGACTGAGATTTACCGCGGGGCATCATGCCTCGTTGCTGAGGCCGAACCAGGTTGAGGGCGAAGCACCGACCGCGGACGAACTAACCACGATTGCTGTGAAGCAGACCGCGGTGGCAAGTTTTTTTGATAACGACGGCGACTTGGTGATTGTGTCGGACTCCAGCGTTGTTCAATGACGGACCGGTCATGGCGAAGATCGTGATAACCGATGTGACTGACCAGGTGGCGACAGTCACGCTGAACCGTCCCAACGTGCTGAACGCACTGGACGACGAACTCGCGAAAGCGCTACACGAGAACCTGCAGACGGTCGCCGCCGACGACCGCATCCGCTGCGTGGTGATAAACGGTGCCGGTGACAATTTCATGGCCGGTGGCGACTTACAGTTCTTCCGCGAACGACTGCCGGAAATACGTGCCACCGAGGGGCGCGATCTGACGGCCATGTTCGAGCACGTGCACGGCACGATTCGCGTTATCCGTGAGATGCCCAAGCCGGTGGTGGCAAGTGTGCGGGGCGCTGCGGCCGGATTCGGTTTGAGCCTGATGCTGTGCTGTGACCTGGCCATTGCTGCGAAGAGCAGTGTGTTTACGCTGGCCTATTGCCACATAGGTGCATCGCCCGATGGCGGTTCGACGTATTTTCTGCCGCGCGTGCTGGGTATGAAGCGCGCTTTCGAGATCGCCTTGCTGGGCGAGCGTTTCGACGCGCAGCGCGCCGCGGAGTTGGGGCTCGTCAATCGCGTTGTGGCCGATGATGAATTGCCACAGGCGACCCGCGAGCTGGCCGGCGCACTGGCAAAAGGTCCGGCAGCGGCATATGCGAAAACCAAGGCGTTACTCAACGGCTCGCTGGGTGCGCAGTTGGGCGAGCAGCTGGACCTCGAGCGCGATGCGTTTGTCGAGGGCGCGCAGGGCGACGATTTCGCCGAAGGCGTGACGGCTTTCTGCGAAAAGCGCAAACCCAGGTTCGCTTAGGTCGAGAGTCATAAGAAAAATTGCGTGTCGCCAGGAGCTGGCGGCAACGGGTAAGAGCTGGTGTCGCGACGCCCTTGCCCGATCCCGTTTCGGGCGCGAGCGAAGGGATGGGTGAGATCACCTCAGATCGGGGAGGAGAAATGACTGATAAGCGCGGTTCGCACTTACTGCCGTTGGCGACAATGCTGCTGTGCCTGGCGGCGGTGGACGCGCGGGCGATCGAGTTTGCCGGCGCCAGCTACGATGGCAGCTTCGACACGACGCTGTCCTACGGTGTGCGCTCGCGTGTGGAAGAGCGCGACACACGAATCATCGGCATCCCGAATGGCGGTGAAGCATTCTCCGTCAACGGTGATGACGGCAATCTCAACTTCGACGAAGGCATAGTCAGTAACACGGCCAAAGTCACTGCCGAACTCGAGTTGAATTTCGACCGCTGGGGTGCCTTCACGCGCGGCTCGGCTTTCTACGATTACGAAATAATGAAAGAAGAACGACCGCACGTTAAATTGACTGACCCGGCCAAGGATCTGGTCGGCAGTGACGCGGAAATTCTCGACGCCTACCTGTGGGCAGGTTTCGACGCGGGGGATAACCCCGGCGAGGTGCGGTTCGGTAACCAGGTGTTGAGCTGGGGCGAAAGCACGTTTATTCAGAACAGCATCAATACCATCAATCCCGTGGATGTCCGCAGGCTCCGGGTTCCCGGCGCAGAACTACGCGAGGCACTGGTGCCGATACCGTTGCTGTCGGCTTCTCTGGGCGTAACGGAAAACACCACCGTGGAGGCGTTTTATCAGATCCAATGGGAGGAGACGGTCATCGATCCGCCCGGTTCCTATTTCAGCACCAACGATTTTGCCGGCGACGGGGGCAACCGTGTGCAGCTCGGCTTCGGGGGTGTCCCGGAAGGCGATTTCCTCGGCGTGCCCCGTGCCGCAAACGCCGATGCCGGCAACGAAGGTCAGTTCGGCCTTGCCTATCGCCTGTTCGTGCCGAGCTGGAGAGACACGGAATTCGGTCTCTACTACATTCGCCATCACAGCCGGCTGCCCGTTATAAGCGGCATAACCGGTACCGCGCAACTCGCGCAGGATGTATATACCGCCGCAGGCGTTGTGCGAGGAGAGAACGCTCTGGTGGATACGCTGGCGCTGGCTGCTTACGCGCCTTCGGCAAATTATTTCATCGAGTACCCGGAAGACATCGATCTGCTCGGTGTAAGCTTCAATACAGAACTGGGCACGACCGGTGTCGCCCTGCAAGGCGAAGTCTCGCATCGACTGGATGTGCCTTTGCAGGTGGACGATGTCGAACTGCTTTTTGCCGCCCTGGGACCAATCAGCAACACGGATGATCCGGCCGGTACGCCGGGATTTGCGGAGCTGAATCAACTCGGTCGTGTAGTGACCGACGATACCGTCATTCCGGGATATATCCGACGCGACGTCACGCAAATTCAGTTCACTGGCACCAAACTATTTTCGCAAGTGCTGGGTGCCGAGCTGCTGACGCTGGTCGGCGAAGTGGGGTACAACTACGTGCATGATTTTCCGAATAAGGACGAACTGCGCCTGGAATCCCCCGGTACTTACCTCAGCGGTAACGAGAATCTCTCATCCGCGCACGGTCCCGGTACCGGACTGTTCGAACCGGCGTCCGCATTCGCCGATCGGGATTCCTGGGGTTACCGGCTGGTGACGCTGCTGACCTACAACAACGCTATCGGAGCGGTGAACCTGAAACCACGCCTTGCCTGGGCTCAAGACGTGAGCGGTAATTCGCCGGGACCGGGCGGCAGCTTTCTCGAGGGACGGCAGGCATTGACACTGGGTTTGGGCGCCGATTATCAGAATCGGGTAACGGGCGATCTGAGTTACACGAGCTTCGGCGGCGCAGGTCGCTACAACCTGATAAACGACCGCGATTTCGTCTCGTTCAACGTGAAATATTCATTCTAGGGGAAGAGCGATGCGCGTACCGCCACATTGCATTAAACAATACGTTCTCAGCGTGTTGCTGGCGCTGGGATGTTCGGTCGCTGTCGCCGGGTTGTCCCCCGAGCAAGTGGCCCGCCTTGGAGACGATCTGACGCCCATGGGCGGGGAGAAAGCCGGCAACGCCGACGGCACCATTCCCGCGTGGGAGGGCGGCATTACCTCTCCGCCGGCCGGCTACGAGGCCGGCAAACATCACGTGGATCCGTTTCCAGAGGACCAGATACAGTTCACTATCACGGCGCAGAACGTCGAGCAGTACGCCGACAAACTTACTGCCGGACACCAGGCGTTGCTGGCTACGTATCCCGACAGTTTCAAATTGCACGTGTATCCGACCCGGCGCAGCGCTGCGGCGCCGCAGCGTATTTACGATCGCACGAAAGAGGTCGCCGCTACCGCTGAGCTGGTGGAAGGCGGCAACGGTGTCTCCGGTGCCGTGGAAGGCATTCCGTTTCCCATCCCCGAGAACGGTGCCCAGGCCATATGGAATCATATCCTGCGCTGGCGCGCCGTGAGCGCGGCCCGTAATATCGCTCAGGCTGCGCCTACCCGCGGTGGCAATTATACGCTGGTCAAGTTCCAGGACGAGTTCCATTTTCAGTACAGTCGAGAAGGCGTGCAGGAAGACGAGCTCAATAACGTGATAGCGTTTTTTATTCAGAAAGTCGCTGCGCCACCACGCCTCGCAGGCAGTATTCTACTGGTGCACGAGACGTTGAATCAGGCCAAGGAACATCGCAAGGCATGGGTGTACAATCCCGGTCAGCGGCGTGTGCGCCGGGCCCCTAACGTTGCTTTCGACAATCCCGGGACTGCCGCTGACGGCATGCGTACGTCTGACCAGTTCGATATGTTCAATGGCAGCCCGGAACGCTATACATGGGAGCTGGCGGGGAAGCGCGAAATCTACGTGCCCTACAACTCCTACAAACTGCACAGCGGCGATCTGAAGTACGCCGATATTCTCACGCCGTTACATGTAAACCCGGAGCATTTGCGCTACGAGTTGCATCGCACGTGGGTGGTTGAGGCTACGCTCAGGGAGGGCTCGCGCCATATTTACAAACGCCGTACGTTTTACATCGACGAAGACTCCTGGCAGGTGCTGGTCGTGGATCAATACGACAATCGCGATCAATTGTGGCGTGTGTCGGAGGGGCATGTGATCAACTACTACGACTTGCCGGCCTTGTGGACCACGCTGGAAGTACACACCGATCTGCAGGCAGGTCGCTATCTCGCTATCGGACTGGATAACGAAGAGGCCAGCAGCTACGATTTTTCCATCGAGCGTTCACCGAAAAACTACACCACGCGCGCGCTGCGGAAACTCGGCAAGCGCTAGTAGCGGTTTCAGCGGGTCGGTGCGTTGTTCGCGGTAGGTCAGTTCCGCGCCAGGTCGACGTTGAGCGTACAGCTGTCGACTTTGCTGGCGTGTCTGCTGGCGGCCTTCGGTTCGGCGTCGCTGAACGCTCAGCAGCTCCAAACTGTACTGGCTCCACTGGCGGAAAAATCCCTGATTCTCGATATCGCCAGGGCTGGCGAACGGCTGGTTGCTGTCGGCGAGCGCGGGCACGTGCTGCTGTCCGACGATGCCGGTGCGCGGTGGCGCCAGGTGACAGTCCCTACCCGCAGTACACTTACTGCGGTGTTTTTCCCGGATGCGCGAACCGGTTTCGCCGTGGGTCATGATGCCGTGGTACTGCGCAGCCGTGACGCCGGGGAAACCTGGCAGCTGATGTACGCCGATGTCGAAGAAGAGGCGCCGCTGCTGGACGTGTATTTTTTCGATACGCTGCGCGGCATGGCGGTGGGCGCTTATGCCTATTTTTTAAAGACGGTCGATGGCGGTGACAGCTGGGAACCGTTTGCCATCAACGAAGACGACGATTTTCATTTGAACAAGATCGCGCCTGCTCCCAACGGCGATCTGTTCATTGCTGCCGAGGCCGGGCTCGTCTATCGCTCCACGGATGCCGGTGCCTCGTGGGTGTCTCTCGAGTCGCCGTACGAAGGCTCTTTTTTCGGTGCGTTGAACGATACGGAAGATGAGCTTCTGATATTCGGCCTGCGCGGTCATCTGTATCGCTCCGGCGATGCCGGAGAGAACTGGGAGGAGGTGGATCTAGCCACCAGGGCAATGTTGACCGATGCCACACGAATACGCGACGGCCGTACCGTGATCGTGGGACTGGAGGGCATGGTGCTGATCGAACGCGAACATGGCTTTCAGGAGTATCAGCTGCCGAGCCGTGCCGGGCTTACAGCAGCCGTCGCGGTGGACGAGCAAACCCTGGTTCTGGCGGGTGACGCTGGTTTGTCTCGCGTACGGCTGGATGAGTTGCAGGCGAAGGACAGTCCCCGGTGATAGCGCGCCTGGAAACGCTGGTGTTCGCACGACGGCGCGCGGTGGTAAGCATTTTTGTCGTCGTTACGGTATTGCTGGCCGTCTCCGCGACACGCCTGCAGGTGGATGCGGGTTTCCTCAAATTGTTACCGCTGAAGCACGAGTACATGAAAGTATTCGTGAAATACCGCGATACGTTCGGTGGCGCCAACCGGATTGTGGTCGCTTTGACCGTCAAACAGGGTGATATCTATACGCCGCGGTTTTTTGCCACGCTGCGGGAGGCTACCGACGAGGTTTTTTTCCTGCCCGGTGTGGATCGTGCGCGGGTGAGTTCGCTGTACACGCCGGATACGCGCTTCACGGAGGTGGTCGAGGATGGAATCGCCGGCGGTAACGTAATTCCCGATGCCTTCAACAACACGCCGGAAGACCTGGCCCAGGTGCGCGAGAATGTGCTCAAAGCAGGTATCGTCGGGCGCCTGGTCGCCAACGATTTCACCGGTGCGATCATCAGCGCGCAGCTTCTGGAAATCGATCCCAACACGGGTGAACGACTCGACCTGGTGGAGGTTTCTCACCAGCTGGAAACAAAGCTGCGGGCGAAGTTCAGCGACGATCTGGTCGACGTGCACATCATCGGATTTGCCAAAGTCATGGGTGATATCGCTGACGGCGCAGCGCGGGTAATTTCGTTTTTCGCCATCGCGTTTGTGATCACGGTGCTGCTGGTTTCGTTCTATACGCAGTCGATCCGCATTGCACTGGTGCCGCTGGTATGTTCGCTGATGGCCGTTGTGTGGCAACTTGGCTTGCTGCCGTTGTTCGGATTCGGAATCGACCCCATGTCGATTCTGGTGCCGTTTCTGGTGTTCGCCATCGGCGTGAGTCATGGCGTGCAGATGGTCAGCGCTATTCGTGCGGAAGTGTTCAGAGGCTCGGACAGTGAGGCGGCGGCGCGGGCCAGCTTCAGGCGGCTGTTGTTGCCCGGCGGGATAGCACTTGCCAGCGACACCATCGGATTCATCACGATATTGCTGATCGAAATTCGCATTATTCAGGAAATGGCGGTGACCGCGAGCCTGGGTGTTGCGGTAATCATTCTCACCAACCTGCTGTTTCTGCCGGTGCTCGCTTCGTATTTGAAGCTGGACGATGCTTATCGAAATAAACTGCAAAGTCGCGCCAAGCGGATGGACCCGTTGTGGCGGCATGTTTCGCGTATTGCCAAGCCAGGCCCCGCGGCGGTCGTGATAGCGATTGGCGTTGTGTTGCTGATCGTCGGTTTGCTGTTGGGGCGCAACGTCAGGATCGGCGATTTGCACGCGGGCGTGCCGGAACTGCGTCCGGATTCGACTTACAATCAGGATACCCGAACGATTACCGAGCGGTTCGCGATCGGCGTTGACGTGCTTTCGGTGATCGTCGAAACCAAAGCCGAAGGCTGCATCGACTATACAGTGATGCGCAACATCGACGAGTTTCAGTGGCATATGCTGAACGTGCCGGGCGTGCAGTCTGCGGTGTCTCTTGCGAGCATCGCGAAAATCATCAATGCCGGCTGGAACGAAGGCAATCCGAAATGGCGCGTCTTATCGCGCAATGAAAAAGTCCTGGTGCAATCGGTGGCTTATGTGCCGACCAGCACTGGCTTGCTGAACAACGATTGCAGCGTTATGCCGGTGTATCTGTTCACCTTCGACCACAAAGCGGAAACCATTGCCGGGATCGTGGAGCAGATCAAGTGGTTTCGGGACAACCAGGCGGCCGATGGGGTGAATTTTCAACTGGCGGCGAACAATGTCGGAGTTATGGCGGCCACCAACGAGGCGGTGGACGCTTCGCAGTATCCGATCTTGATCTATGTGTTCAGTGCCGTCATCGTGCTGTGTCTGATAACGTTTCGTTCGGTGGTAGGAACGTTGTGTATCGTATTGCCACTGGCGCTGGTATCGTTGCTGGCTTATGCGTTGATGGCGGTGCTGGAAATCGGTCTCAAGGTCAATACGTTGCCGGTTGTCGCGCTGGGGGTGGGCATCGGTGTCGATTATGGCGTTTATATCTACAGTCGTTTTCAGAGTCTGTTGAAGGAAGGATTTACGATTTCCGAAGCGTACCTGACAACGTTGTCGATTTCGGGTACCGGCGTGGTGTTCACCGGGATCACGTTGGCAATAGGCGTGGCGACGTGGATTTTCTCGCCGCTGCAGTTTCAGGCCGATATGGGCGTATTGTTAACCTTCATGTTTCTGGTGAATATGCTCGGTGCGATATTGTTGCTTCCGGCGCTTGCCGCGTGGCTGCTGCGCCTGCCCTCCGCGAAAGGGCTGCGCACGTGAGAACTTCGTGCGCGAACGACAAGAGCTGAGATTCACATGGAAAAGATCTGGTTGAAAAGTTACCCGAGCGGCCTTCCTGAGGAAATCGACGCGGATCGATTCAGTTCGGTGGCGGAGATATGGCGCGATGCCTGCAGCAGATACGCAGATCGTCCGGCCTACAGCAATATGGGTGCGATGCTTTCGTATCGCGACATGGAGGCGATGACCGCCAGCGTAGCGGGTTACCTGCGCGACGAACTGAAGCTCGAAAAGGGTGATCGTGTTGCGATCATGATGCCGAACCTGCTGCAGTACCCGATCGCATTGTTCGGTGTGCTGCGCGCCGGCTTGGCGGTGGTCAACGTTAACCCTTTGTATACTGCCAGAGAACTGCAGCATCAGCTCAGCGACTCCGGCGCCAAAGCGATTTTCATACTGGCGAATTTCGCCGACACGCTGGAGCAGGTGATCGACAAAACGTCTGTCGAGCATGTTGTGTTGACGGAAATCGGCGACTGCTTACCGGCGCCAAAACGTTGGCTGGTGAACTTCGTCGTCAGATACGTGAAAAAGATGGTGCCCGCACACCGCGTGGCAGGCGTACCCATGCGACGCGTCGTGCAGGCAGCAAGGATTCGCATCGAACCCGATATCGGACCACAGGACGTGGCGTTTCTGCAGTACACCGGCGGCACCACCGGCGTCGCCAAAGGGGCGGTGCTGACTCACCGCAACATCGTCGCCAACGTGCAGCAAACCGTGGCGTGCCTGGAACAAACGTCAAGCATGGACGGGTCGATCATCGTCACACCGCTGCCTCTCTATCATGTGCTCGCGCTGACCGCGAACTGCCTGGCATTTGTGCAAGTGGGCGCGCTTAACGTGTTGATCACCAACCCGCGCGATATCCCGGCATTCGTCAAGGAGTTGTCGAAATGGAAATTCTCCGTGTTGACGGGCGTGAACACGCTGTTCAACGCGTTACTGAACGATCCGGCGTTCCACACGCTGGATTTTTCCGCGTTGCGTATCGTGGTGGGGGGTGGCATGGCGGTGCAGAGCTCGGTTGCGCAGAAATGGAAGGAAGTCACCGGCACGGTGCTGATTGAGGGCTATGGCCTGACCGAAACCTCGCCGGTGGTGTGCGTCAACCCGGTCGATCTGGGCGCTTACAATGGCAGTATAGGGTTGCCGGTTCCGTCGACCGAGGTTTCGTTCCGGGACACTGACGGCAATGAGGTTCCGCTTGGAGAGCCTGGTGAATTATGGGTGCGCGGGCCACAGGTAATGCAGGGCTACTGGCAGCGATCCGACGCCACTGCCGAGGTGTTGACGGACGACGGCTGGTTGAAAACGGGTGACGTTGCGGCGATTGACGAGCAGGGCTACGTACGCATCGTCGATCGCAAGAAAGACATGATTGTCGTGTCCGGGTTCAACGTCTACCCGAACGAGGTGGAAGACGCCATCGCTGCGCACGACGAAATCATGGAGGTTGGTTGTATCGGGGTGCCCGATGAGAAGACCGGTGAGGCGGTCAAAATATTCGTGGTACTCAAGGCCGGCAGTACGTTGACGGCCGAGGCGATCAAAGCCCATGCCCGCGAGCAGTTGACTGCGTACAAGGTGCCGCGTCAGATCGAGTTTCGCGATGAATTGCCAAAGTCCAACGTTGGTAAAATTCTGCGGCGTGAATTGCGCGATACTTGAGAACCTCTCCCTCGACCGCTCTCGCAGAGGGAGACGGGAGCCGTAGCGTGACAGCACACTAGATGTTACGAAGCAAATCGTTGATGCCGACCTTGGCACGGGTTTTTTCGTCCACGCGTTTCACGATTACCGCGCAATACAGGCTGTAAGAGCCGTCTTTGGACGGCAGGTTGCCGGACACTACCACGGAGCCAGCGGGAACCCGGCCATAAACGATCTCCCCGTTTTCCCGGTCGTAAATGCGTGTGCTCTGACCGATATAAACGCCCATCGAGATTACCGCGCCGCGCTCGACAATGACGCCCTCGACGATTTCCGATCTTGCGCCAATGAAACAGTTATCTTCGATAACGGTCGGTGCTGCCTGTAACGGCTCGAGCACACCACCGATGCCTACGCCGCCGGACAGGTGAACGTTTTTACCGATTTGAGCACACGACCCCACAGTGGCCCACGTATCCACCATGGTACCGCTGTCGACATAAGCGCCTATATTTACGTAGCTCGGCATCAATACGACACCGGAGGCGATGTAGCTGCCGCGCCGTGCCATTGCCGGTGGCACCACCCGCACACCCGACGCCTTGAATTCGTCTTCGCTGTAACTGCCGTACTTTGCCGGCACTTTGTCGTAGAACTGTGTGTGGCCGGCGGCGATAGGCGTATTTTCCTGCAACCGGAAAGAAAGCAGCACCGCTTTTTTCAACCACTCGTTAACGACCCAGTTGCCGATACCGTGCGGTTCGGCCACCCGCTGTTCGCCGCGGTCAAGCATGCCGATCGCAGAATCCACAGCGTCGCGGATGTCGGCGGGTGCATTGGCGGGCGTCAAGTTGGCGCGATCTTCAAAAGCGTTTTCGATCAGCTCGATCAGACTATTCATTGTGACTCCGGTTATGTAAAAACTCGACCACGCGCTCGATCGCTGTGCGGCATTCTTCGGGGTTTGCCACCAGCGCCATGCGTATCCGCCCGCTGCCCGGATTGCCTTGACCCGTATCGCGTCCCAGGAATTGGCCGGGCAATACCGTGACGCTCTTGCTCGCATAGAGATCACGCGCGAATTCGACGTCGTCCCCGGGGGTTCTGGGCCATAAATAGAATCCGGCTTCGGGATGTTCGACATCGAGTTCGCCCTGCAACAACTGCAGAGCGTCGGTGAACTTGCGCCGGTACAGCGCGCGGTTCTCCACCACGTGAGCTTCATCCTGCCAGGCAGCGATGCTGGCCCGTTGCACGGGAATGCCCATTGCGCAACCGTGATAAGTGCGGTACTTGAAAAAGCGTTCGATCAGACTGCTGTCGCCGGCTACGAAGCCCGATCGCAATCCGGGCAGGTTGGAACGCTTGGAAAGCGAATGAAAGACCATGCAGCGCCGATACTCAGTGTCGCCGCTGGCCGCTGCGGCAGCCAGCAGGCCGGCAGGCGGCTGGTCCTCATCGAAGTAGATTTCCGAATAACATTCGTCGCTGGCGATGACGAAATCATAGCGATGCGCAAGCTCGAGCAGATACTGCAGTACACCTATATCCAGCACTTGGCCGGTGGGATTGCCGGGCGAGCAAACGAACAGCATCTGTATGCGCCGCCAGGTATTGCTGCTGACACTGGCGAAATCGCGCGTATGCGCATCGTAAAAGGCTGGCTGCAGTCCCGCCAGCAGCGTCGCACCTTCATAGATCTGGTAGAAAGGATTAGGAATGGCCATGTACGGCCGCTCAGGTTTTGGGCTGGCTACACATTGAGTGAACGAGAACAACGCTTCGCGTGTGCCGTTGACCGGCAACACATTGCGCTCCGCATCGATACTCCGCGGCGGCAAGCCGAATCGGCGGGTAAGCCAATCACTGATCGCCTCGCGCAATTCGTCTATCCCGCGTGTTGCCGGGTAGCGATCCAGTTCGTGTAGCGAGTCGCGCAGTCGTTCAACGACGTGCGGCGGCGGCGCGTGTCTGGGCTCGCCCATGGACAGCGCTATCGGTGAATACGCGGGATCTCGACCGACGCTGCTTTGCAGGGCGGCGAGCCTTTCAAACGGATACGGCTGCAACAGCTCGAGGTTCGGGTTCACTGGCATTGGCGGCGTGCAAAAGACCAGCAATTATACGCACGCACCACGGCTGGAGAAGGGATCCCGCAGCACGGATAGTGGAACATCTTACAGCACGGCCGCCTCAGCGCCGTTGCGCTGGCAACGCCCGTGAGCGGGCGGTGGACCGGTGACGGCGCCTTGACGGAGTACTGGTGATCCGTGCGAAAATCTGCCGTTTGTGGAACGGAGCTTGGCGGCCGAGGTTTGGAAGCCTAATTCCTACCGGTGTTCAGAGCTGTTGCGTTGTCAGCAGGGGGGCGGTTTGCGCGTGCAGATAATGTGTCCACGGGCCCGTTCTGTGTAAAAGTGCAGCGCGACTCGGCTGGCAGCGCACTCCCACCCTCTCCGCCGGCGGGGGAGGGAATCAGCTGGGAATTGGGGACACGGCGGCGCAACAGGCAGGTTACAGGAGAGGTACCGAAGCGGTCATACCGGCACCGACTCGAAATCGGTTGGGGGCATAACCGCCCCACGTGGGTTCGAGCAAATCGTCGGGAACGATTTACCGCGCCGCGCCAGCAAGCCCCGCAGGGGCGCGGCCAGGGATGGCCCAGCGCACTCCCACCCTCTCCGCCGGCGGGGGAGGGAATCAGCTGGGAATTGGGGACACGGCGGCGCAACAGGCAGGTTACAGGAGAGGTACCGAAGCGGTCATACCGGCACCGACTCGAAATCGGT
>Ga0224508_10002886_pt1 | contig 14411 bp, 18 predicted proteins | sample SF_Jan12_sed_USG_4_FD_170157 | JGI IMG/M metagenome (GOLD analysis project Ga0224508, IMG submission 170157) | Sediment microbial communities from San Francisco Bay, California, United States - SF_Jan12_sed_USGS_21 | ecosystem: Environmental > Aquatic > Marine > Sediment | place: USA... | reverse complement strand
TCTAAGATTATGAAGATGATGACTGCCAATAAAACAATTTTACAAAATGAAACTAGGAAAAGCTGTCAAAGTTTCCTGCTTGCCATCTTGGCTAGGTTTCTGTAAGTGATGATGTGATAGCAGATTATGTTTTTGAGTTTCTCCTCCACTGACATCTCGTCCTCGATGCACAAGGTAAGAAAGTCCAGGCAATCTTTATCCTTGATGTCCAGGTTTATCTTTCTCAATGCAGCACCTGAACCCTGATGATGCAATCATCTGAGGAGATGAATCTTGCATGATTGATGAGGAACCTCATGATCTGCCTACACACAGACTTTCTATCGTTCTCCCAAAAGTGATAGAACACTAGAGGGTAATTCCAAAAGAAAAGCATTGCCATCTGGTAAGGCTTAACATATTCTTTTGATTGAGCAATAACCCACACTTTTAGGCTCAATTTGGTATCTCTATGATCTCATGATTTGCAATGCACTTGGATACGATACTAAGGCCTTTACACGTCCATGTTTCTTTACCGTTGGATTTTTCTATTCAAACATAGGAAATATGCGGGCATTATTGCACCTTGAACACTAGATAGTTTCTTCACTCAATATTCTATTATCTTGTAATTGTTTTCATTTCTTAGAGATTGCCGTCCCTTATTTTTTCATCATAGACAATACATTTCAATCTTAAATCCAGATAACGTGTGTCAGTTTCAACATTTTCTGGTAATTCAAGATAATAATCTCCAAGGAATTTTGTCTTTCTTTCTGATTGCTCTGTCATTTCTTATTTCTACTGTTAATTATTTTCTTAATTAAAATCACAATTCCAATAATGCCGATACCGGCACCCAGTAGCAGATGGATTGGTTCATAGGCCAATTGAAATTCTTCTGTAAAAAAAAGAGTGAATATATTACTAAATGTCATTTCCAAACCCATTTGTCTGAAGAGTATCCCTGCTTGCGAAAATATACGATGGCTTTTCTTAATACGTCCAGTGAACTATCCAATTCATTTGTCATTTGATCAAAAACCCACCCTATCTTTCCAGAGTTAAATTGTTTACAATCACATATCTTACAATCTTTTCTATTAGCAGTACTTTTCTTTTGGAGTAGAGGTTCAAAATATATCAACAATTCAGACATTTTCGGTAGTGATGAATAAGAGGAGTCCACTATGTGTTCACTTTCAAAATGTCCATACTTGCATTTGTTGCCAAATGACTTGGGTTTCATTTAACTTTCATGATCCTTTTGTTCTTTGTTAAATGGCATAAAAAAGAATGAGTAATTTTTGAAACATAAGCCCTTAATCTAATTGAAGTAGTACCTGTTTTACAATGATGACTTCATCACTGCTGTCATAGGCAATAATATAGAAAATCGCAAGGCCATTTTCCAAAGAAGTAACATTTTGCAAGACCATCTCATCATCCACGGTATACTCTGAAAAATTAGGAATGCAGCTTACGCACCCTACCTCATATTCAGATACGGCATCATCATGGTTCCATGTTAATTGAACGGATACACCAGAATTTTCAGATTCAAGCATGATTGCAGTGACATCATCCAGCGGCTGTGCATATACAGCATCCAATGAAGTGATGAGAAAAATACTTGCAATTACAAATAATAGAAATTTAGAATCTACTGTCAATCTTTATCCACTATGAATCACTTTGGTTTTATCTTTTAAACATGTCGCAGCATTCATACCATAAGTATACCTAACGATAGAAGGCAGTCGCAGCCAAAGCAGCCGTCATGCAGTGGCCTGATGCAGCTGTGGCAGAAAGTTTTCAGTGGAACCTGCGTCAGATGCCCATGGCAGATCTCTGAAGATAATGCCGTTATGTCTCAGACAAGATTCACCGTGGCATCGTCATAAATTGGAATCTTGTTAATCAGTGAAAAGATGATGTCAAACTTTTGCTCGGGGATCAGTTGTTGTATAAATTCGGACATCATTCGTCATCCTCCTCTCCATACTTTGCAGTGCTGCCGGTGACATCTGCAAGAACGTTTGATCCATATTTTTTTGATATGTGTGTTGACAAAAAAGATCAAAATTTCTCAGAACTATCTCTGCTACATGTCGTGTATTCTCTGATTTGGATTTACGATAAATCCTGCCAAAGAAATCCTCCTTTGTTATTTTGTTATCAATGTACGAGATGTTATGAAAAATATGCCAAGAAGTAATTAATAAAGGAAAAAAATTAGTGTGTATTCAACATGATTCAAGCTGAAATTAGCATATATCCGATGGCCACCAGAACCACAAGTGCCAGTTTTTACATTGCAAAGGCCATAGAATCAATTCAGGATATTGAGAACTTGAGATATGAAATCAATCCAATGGGAACAATTTTGGAATCAGACGATATCGATGTGATAAATTCAGCATCAAAGAAAATGATGGAGACAGTTCATAATCTTGGAATTGCCAGAGTTGAAGTCGTAATTAAAATAGATTCAAGAAGGGATAAACATGTCAAAATGGAAGAAAAATTAGATTCCATTAAAAAACAAATGGAAAAATAATGTCAGGTTATTCAATTTGTAGAATTCACAAAATCTACAATAGACATTATTTTGCCCATTTCTACTAATTGCCCATAGCTTTTCTTGTTTGAAGGCTTCAACTTTGGATTATCAATGCTGACAAACAAAATATGCTTGCCACCTAAGGGAATGGTGATTCGCTTTATTTTTTCATATGCTGCAATTACGTAGATTCCTTTTCCCACCAATCCTTCAATTTTAGAGCGTTCATTCCAAGCATTTACTGCTCTTTGAAGTGTTTTTTTTGTATCGCCTAATGGAACCAAATTTTTGACATTATTACGTTTAGTATTCCATAAAATTTCTCCATTTTGATCACAGATTGCTGCAAATCGTATATCAGCATTAAAATCCATCAGCATATTAAGTAATTTTTCATATTTTTCCATACAAAATTAACAGCGCCATCATCTAAAAACTTGTTGGATATATTAAAAATATCAAAACTAGAATTTCTTCAAGATTTCAAAATGAGTATTCCTCTGAGCTGGAATACGGCCAATTTCTTTAACCATTGTTGCCAATTCCTCAACTGAAGAAGAAGTTGCTTTTCCAGCAGCACGATAAATTTCCTCAGAAAATGCAGTGCCAACTAAGTCACTACCACCGTTTGATAATGCAACTTGTGCAAGTTTCTTCCCATATGCAACCCAATAAACAGAGATGTTGTTTAGAACATTTGCAAGCATTAACCTTGATAGTGCAATAATTCTCAAATCATATACAGATGAACATTCATTATTAACCAAGTGTTCTTGCTCAAGTTCGGTATTATCTAAACTGAATTTCAAGGGAATTAAAGTCATGAACCCTTTTGTCTTCTTTTGTAACTCACGAACCTTAATGAGATGATCAACAATGTGTTCTGGTTTTTCTATATGACCATAAAGCATCGTGACATTACTTTTAATGTCCATGTTGTGAGCCTCCTCAATCACATCAAGCCATTGTTGTCCAGTACATTTTCCTCTAACAATTTTTTCCCTAATCCCAGGATGGAATAGCTCAGCACCCCCACCAGGCATTGAATCAAGCCCGGCATCTTTAAGACGAGATAAGATTTCTTTAGTCGAATTTTTTGTTAATTTTGATAAATAGTATATTTCAGCTGCAGTCAATGCTTTGATGTTAAGCTGAGGATGACTCTTTTTGATTGCCCTCATCATATCCTCATAATATTCCAATGGAAGTTTTGGATGAAAACCTCCAACAATGTGAACTTCAGTTGCACCCATTTGTTTTGCAATGCCAACTCTTTGTTCGATTTCTTGTGGGGTTAGCGTATATGCATCATCTGCGCCTTCTTTACGATAAAATGCACACATTTGACAACTAGCAGCACAAACATTAGTGTAATTCATGTAATAAGACGCAGCAAAAGTAACAGTGTCACCAACTAGTTTTTTTCGGGAATTATCTGCAACAGCTGCAAGTAAATGTAAATTATCGTAATTCATTAATTCAAGACCATCTTTGTAAGAGAGTTCCTCTCCTGCAATTGCACGATCTAAGGCTTGAGAATCTTTAACCAGGTCTGCTAGCATACTATTTTGCTTTCATATCAGGATATATTCCTTATAGTCTCAAGAAATAAGTAGTCAGTCGTGTTAGCAGCACCGTGGTACTTCCTCTAGTAGACGAACATAAACCAAAATGCTACCTATGCCATGATGGTTTTGAAAATATAGAGGAATTAAGAGAGCATCAAAAATCAGCACATAGTGACTTTTTTGAAGACAATGAAAAACAGATTAAACGAGAGCCAGCACCTGGAGATGTTACTGTCTTTTAGATTTTTTTGTTTTAATTGATTTTAATAGTTCTTGAGCAGTATCTTTGGAAATATTTGCCAGATCATTGTGTTTGTCAACAGATAGTGCTTTTTTGAAATATTTAATCGCATCCTGTAATTTACCCATCTCTCCCAATGAGAGTCCTTTATACGCAAGAGCCATAGCACATTTTTTGTCAACTTTTAAAGCAATATCATAACACTCTATTGCTTCAAGATATTTTTGGTCTGAATGCAACGCAGCACCCTTGTTCAATAACGCATCAAGATGTTCAGGAGCAATATCGAGGACTTTGTCATAGGAACGAATGGCAAGTTTCAATTTACCCATGTTTTGTAATGTTGCACCCTTGTCAACGAGTACACTAGTGTTATCAGGTTCTTCTCGGAGGGCTAAATCATAAAGTTTCAATGCATCAGAATAATTTCCATCCTCCACACACTCCAAAGCTTGTATCAATATCTTTTCTATTTTAGAACTCATTGTCTTTGATAACATTTTGTCAATAATAAACTGATTTTTTATTTCAGATACTATCAATTGTGGACATAGTTGTTGACGAGTCACTGTACAATAGAAGGAAAATTCATAATTAAATCAGCGATCATTACACTATAACCAATTAAGAAAAGGAGACATTTTGTTTAAGTTAAGATGCATGTTTATCCCTAGGTTCAATTTCCAATGATTTGTTAAAACATTCCATGGATTCCTCGTATCTGCCCAGGCTACGAAGTGCAACTCCTTTACAATTCCAAAGATCAGGATCATCTTGATTCAAAAGAAGTGCTTGTTCAAAGAATCCAAGGGCATCATCAAATTCTCCATCATCCATTCGTGATTGGCCTTGCTTTACAAGATCACTTATTTGATCCATAGATGATTAGATACGGCATTTGTATTAAATGTGAAAATTTAAAATCAAAAATAATTAGATTAAATTAAACAATTGTACAAGAATTAACTGAAAATTTAAATGAATTCTTAACTATAGTTTAGTATGAATCTAGATGAAACAGATGAAAGGATTCTCAAAAACTTATTGGTGGATGCAAGGCAATCTGCAAGGCAGCTTTCCCTAAAACTAGGAATGTCAACTGTAACAGTATTATCTAGAATCAAAAAACTAGAAAAAGAAAAAATAATTCAAGGATATACTGCAATTATTAATCATGAAAAGATTGGGTACTCACTTACTGCAATTATTGAAATTATAGCTAAAAATGACAAGATAATGGATATTGAAGATGAAATATCAAAGTTTGAAAATGTCTGTGGAGTATATGACATTACAGGTTCAACAGACACCATAATCATAGCAAAATTCAAGGAAAGAAACGAATTGAGTAAGTTTGTAAAGAGTCTAGCAGTCATTCCAAATGTGGAAAACACGATAACTCATGTGGTTCTAAATACTACAAAAGAAGATTTTAGATTATCATAGGTAAGAAAAAATGAACAAGTTTTGGATTGTTGTAATTTCTATAATTATTTTTGGAGGAGTACAATCGGCAAATGCACAAAATAACAACTTAGACATGGAGCTTGAGGTAACAGATGAGGAAAAAATCATACTCTTTTCAGGTTTTGCAATTGCAGTAATTGCAATATTTTTATTTCTAGCAAGAGACATCATACTTCGAAGAAAGACATCATATGATAAAGAAGATTTAGAATCAAAAAAAGACAAAACGTTTGAAAAATATCATTCGGATTGGGGAGATGATTATGAAGAACTAGGTCAAAGGAGAAACACAAAAGAAGATAAAGAATTCCGTGATGCCGCAAACAATGATGAACTACCCAACTACTATGACATCATAGGAGTATCAAAAAATGCAACGCCAGATGAAATTAAAAAGAAATTCAGAGAGCTTGCAATGAAGACACATCCAGATAAAACAAAAGAAGACTCCGAGAAGGAAATGGCAGAACTGAACAAAGCATACGAAATACTTTCGGATAAAGAACGTAGAGAAAAATATGACAGATATCTTAAAGTTAACTAGACAGATTCAAGTTTTACAATAATCATACTAAGTTCAATTGAATCAGGGGTCTGAACACTGTTTGTAAGATTGGTAAAGATTTCCAGATTAACAGGTTTTCCATCAGATTCAATTTGAGTAGTAATTCTGAGTTCACCAAATTCAGTATTAGGTCCAAGCATTTTACTTGTTAATAATGGAACAACAGATAGATCTTTAATCAATCCATTCATTTTATAGGCAAATTTATCTGAAAAATATACCCCACCACGAGTAGTAGGTTCATTGACAGGTATGGGTGAATTTGTAATTTGTGTATCAATTATGACAAAAGGAACATTATCGAGGTAAAGTAAAAATTCGGAGGAATTTTTTTTATTAAATTCAATCAAATGATCTAGTAAATCCTTGTTAAATGACATTCAAAAATGAACAAATCATAATTCTATTGAATCTTTCTAAATACAATCAAAAAAAGGATCAAAGAGCTGAAAAATCAGAGAACATCTTTAAAAATAGCAATTTCTACGTATTTGTATTGCAACAATTTGCAAATACACATTCAATGAGAAATGAAATTCTCAATTTAATGGTAGAAAATGAAATAGCAGGGGATAGTTATGTTGAGATGTTAGATTACACCATCGACTTGTTTGAAAGTCAAGGTCTTGGAACAGAATACTATGGATATCATAATATCAATCATGAGTTAGAGGTCACATATGTTTCACTCTTAGCTGCAAAGCAAAAAAAGATTGAATTCACAAACGAAGATATAAAATATCTATATGTTGCAGCATTGTTTCACGATTTTGATCCTCAAAAAAGTGTAGACAAGCCTCATGAAGAAAGTGTTTTAAAATTTATTTCCATGGATAAAAAACTTCGCCAATTAATTAATGAAGTAAACATGGATTTAGAAATTATCAAGGTGTTAATTTTGAGAACGACATATCCATGGATTGGAGAACTGAAAAAAAATGCCGAAGTACAAATAAAACAATGTTTTGACAAATCAGATTTATCAAAAAACAACTTGACATATCAAGAACACATTATGGAAATGGGTCAGTATTTATCAGTAGTAGATAGAATCAGCGGTTATGCATTAGGAGATTTTGTAAAAGCTATGGAAATGGCAAAAATGAATGCACATGCGCTTGCATGGAAACCATCATTAATTATACGAAGTGCAGTTGCATATTTTGAAGAATTACTAAATAAAGAAACAGATATGGTAAAAAGTATTTTAAAAATACTACCTAAAGAAATGAGGAAGAATTTTTTTGATACAGTATTGTCGTTTATGAAAATAAGACAACAAGAAATTACGATTCAAGCAAACTACTCCTATGAAAATCTCAAACTAGTTCCAACAATAGAATGTATATCAACAAGAAAAGATCCTAAATTTATCAAAACACTATATGAGATATTCATGGAATTGCCAACACCATTACAATTTGAAAAAGAAAATTTTGAGAAATCAATCAAAGATCCACAAATCATCATCAATACATTAAGACTAAATAACAAAAATGGTGAAATTGTAGGATTTTCAAAGGGGGGACCACTTGAGAAATACATACTGCGTGAAGAAATCAAGGATGAAAATTATGGCATAGGAAATACAGTATTTTTAGAACCCCTGGCTCTCAAGATGGGATATTGGGGATTAAGGGGCGGCAGCGAAATGCGCCACATGTTTATCATGCAGAGCCACTCTATGAAATACATGTACATGACAAGTTTTGCATTACGCGATGTCATCAGAGCAAGAATAGATAAGGAACAAGCAGAGTTTGTCACTTTATTTGATCCTGAAAGATGGGATTACTATAGAATCAAAATTTAGATTCGCCACATGAAAAAATCAATTCATAAAAAACTATTGAAAACAATTCAAGGAGAAGTATTCTCAAATAAAACATTTAGAGAATTTTATTCAGTGGATTCAAGCTCATATAAAATGATTCCAAAAATAGTAGTAGTACCAAAAAATGAAAAAGATGTAATTAACACCATCAAGATTGCTAAAAGGAGTAAAATGTCAGTTACTGTACGCGGTGCAGGCACTGGACTTGTTGGTAGTGCATTAAATGATGGAATAATACTAGATATGAAAAATTTTGATTCGACAAAGATCGGTAAAAATTGTATCACTGTTGGTCCAGGGACAATGAAAGGTAATCTAGACAAAAAACTAGAACAGAAAAAAAAGTTCTTTCCACCAAATCCATCAATTGGTTCTTTTTGTTCAGTAGGAGGAATGTTAGGGAATAATGCAAGTGGAAGTAGAAGTCTAAAATACGGAAGTGTAATTGACAATGTAGAAGAGATTACATTTGTGGATGGAAAAGGGAAGAAAATAACTCTTCCAAAAAATAAAAAAATTGCAAATAAAATTCTAAAATTTGCAAATAGTATAGAAAGTAAAAAATTTCCAAATGTTACTAAAAACTCATCAGGGTACAGAATAGATGAAATAAAAACAGCGAAGGATTCACATAGAATCATCATAGGTTCTGAAGGAACGTTAGGTATCATTTTATCAGCAAAACTAAAAATCAAAAGCAACCCAACGAAAAGAATTCTTTTTGTCATAGAATACGAATCAATAGGCAATGCTGCAAACAACTGCAATGAAATTAACAATACAGATCCATCTGCAATAGAATTTGTGGATAGAACTACACTGAATCAAATAAAGTTCAAATTCAACAATAAAAGTAAATGCCTACTGTTTGTAGAGTATGATGAAAAAATTATTTCGCATGAAAGGCAATTAAAATCAATAGTGACTGGGAAAATTGTTAAAAAAATTCAAAAAAAAGAAGAAATTCATGAATGGTGGAGATATAGAGATTCATCATTACAATATAGTCTAAAATCAATTAAAAAAGAAAAAAGAGTTCCACATGTGATTGAAGATGCAGCAATCCCATTGAAAGATCTTCCAAAGTTATTTTCAATACTAAATAAAATAAATAAAAAATACAATACCCGATCTATTGTTTATGGACATGCAGGAAATGGAAATGTGCATGTGCGTTTAATTTCAAATAGACAAAAAATTGAAATTGTCAAAAAAATAGCAATTGAATATTTTGATGAAATAATCAAACTTGGAGGAACAATTACTGCCGAACATGGAGATGGACTGGCTCGTTCAGAATTCATTAGAAAACAATATGGAGTAAAAAACTATCAAATTTTTAAAGAAATCAAGAAATTTTTTGACCCTGAAAATATTCTTAATCCAGGGAAAATTATTACAAAAAAGAGTACGGTCATAGAGAATCTAGAAAAATTTTAAAGAATTTGCAGTTAAAACAGGAAATATTAATGCAGAAACGCTTTTGTAACTAAATAATGTCCAAAAAATCGTGTTAGGCAAGGGCATAGGATTACTAGTAATTCTATTAGCATTTACTGTAATTATTCCAGTATTTGCTATAATGGATTTAGAAAGAGCGTCAATAGAGAATCCAAAATTAGTAAATGCATTCGGCGATCCCATAGGCAACAATGTTAACGTAGATCAGCAAATTCAAATTTCGGCAGATATTACAAATAATCAAGAAAAATCTCAAAAGTTCAATTATCTTGTACAAGTCAAAGACAGTAATGATTTTGTTGTAAAAGTTACATGGTTTAGTGGAGAATTAAACCCCCATCAAAAGTGGAACACCTCAGTATTTTGGGTGCCACAAGAAGCAGGAGAATACATTGCAGAGATTTTTGTATGGGAAGGATTTCCAATAAATCACAACGCATTGGCTGAATACACTGAATTACAAATCAGCGTAAGTTAGAATTATAACAAAATCAGTTTGCCTGCAAATCTGTTTAGTATAAAAGAAATACGAAGAATTCATTCGTAAATTGATCATAAAAATGCTTGATACGAAAAAAGAGGTCTGAAACACAATAAATTGGATCGGAGATTCGTCTAATAGTAAAAAAAATTCGACAAGTTCTTGCTAATATCACCTAAAATCTAATACAATTATGACAATAGGATATTGTGTAAAGTGTCGAGACAAACGAGAAATCGGTGGCCCTAAACCATACACCATGAAAAATGGTAAACCTGCAATCAAGGGCACATGCCCAACATGTAGTACAGCCATTTTCAGAATCGGCAGAGGATAAACGTCTCACTAAAGAAATTTAGTACTGCCATTCATCAGTAAGACCATTCCACAACGAACGCATCGGGGATGGATCTTTTTCTATTTCTTCCGTAATTCTATTTTGCAGTACAAAAAAGAAATTTTCCAGAGCATCAACACCGCCATCAGCATATAGCTCATGACCAATTTCAGTAATTCTTTTGTGTTTATCAGATATTTCTACAGATTCTAGATTTTGAAGACAGAAGGTCATCAAATCTATTAACTCTTCTTCAAGCATAAAATCCATTGATAAAATGAACTTTAATTCAATATTTGAACTTTCATTGAATCATTGCAACGACATATTCATTAAGAAGATCTAGATTCATAAAACGATTTTCGCGGAATTATAATTCATAAATCGTTTATTCTTCATTACTGAGAATTTCTTCATGTGCAGACAAGAAAGGAAAGATAGAAAGTTCAACTGATTGTCATTATTGTTAACAATGTTAACAGGCAGACTAAATATCATAATTTCACAACAATATCATGAATGAACACAATAGAGGAGACATAATTATTGAACATTTTGACATACTTGATAAAGAATTAATGACGGTGTACTAACGCATTCACTGCCAACAGCAGTTACAAGAATTGTACAAGCTGTGGGCAAAATCTAATTCCATTCAGGTACGGATTGTACATATTTGGAGAATAAATAGAATTCACAAAGTTTCTGATCAGTAAAGAGGAATACATATTTAATCTTCATAGATAGAGAGCACGTTTTGGGATAAACAAAGCGTACAGAATAAACATATTTTCATTAACTTTTGTTTGTATCATCATACCCACTATATTTTCCGCAACTCGTACATATTCTTTGACTTTGTTGCAATTCCTTACCCAATTTCAACATGATTGAGGTTTCATTGCCTTTCTAGGACATTATCGAATTTAAAATAATCCCATCACGAGAATTTTGACTCTCTGCATTCGTGGCACATCAGTACTGTTTTCTCTCTGTTTTTTAGTAGGACATCAATGTATGACACATTTACCTTGTCCCGATTACAATAATGACATATTCCCATCATAGGATTCTAATTGCATTATGTCATAATTTGAAAATATTTATTGAAAGTTGGTTCGATCTAGGTCAATGCTCTTTTGTCCCATCATTATCTATCCACATTTTTTTGAAATTGATAAAGTCAATTGCACATATGAGATTTACCAATTACTGATAAATGCAGGCATGGAACTGTGAGAAATACATAAGCCATGGGCAACAATGGACGTCGGTCTACAATGAAATGTTTGCATTGTGGGAAATCATGGTTGAGATTGGTGGATGACAAATAGATCATCTACAATTCACCTTCATCTTCTAAATAATACTCCTACGTACATTTCTTCATGGCAACATACACATCCGATGTGAATGTGATTCATAAAAAGTTCAGCACATCAGTAAAGAGGGCGAAAACAAAGACTGCACTTAACAAGGCATATTCTACACATAAGAAGGAACATGAACGCATTTTAAAGAAACATCTCAAAGAAGAGATGACCACAATCAAGAAGGCCAAGGCCAAGCTTGATTAATTTCTTTTTTTATAATGTCGTCATTTATAACAAAACAATTACACTCAGCATGTGTCGTTGGAGTGTACCTGAAATAACTCAAGAACCAGTATTAACAGATACCATAGAATCTTAAAGTCATAAAGTCCATTAAATTATTTGGCTTCAAGTGTGAAATTCACATGAAAGCACAGACGTTAAATCAATTTTTAAGTTATTGAAAATATGATGAGTTCAGATTTGTTTGGGGAAAAGAGAAATTGGAATATTTGAAGCAAAATTTTATCAAATATTGAAATGCATTTTATAGGTCCAGTTATTATTACTATCGAAATTAGAAAAAAGAGTCCAACATCTTTATTTTCTAAACATCATCCAGACTCTAGTTCCCACAAAAATTCCAACTGCAGTAACTATCAATACTGGGACAATGATTTGACCTTCATCCATAATCCCTTAATCCTTGATTTGAATTAATGCCTTCTGGGGCAACATGCTTTATCTAAAAATTATTTTAGAAAAACACAATTCAATTTGATGTATTGACAACTTTATTGGAATTAGCATGATTCTTAAAAAAAGATAAATTAAAAGAAATTCATCCAGGGTAGTGTACAAATGTGATTTCTGCGATTCGTCATTTGGAGACAGAATATGCTATTTTTGTGAAAAAAGCTGCTGCACGTCATGTATGGTAGATGATAGAACAAGGTGTAAGGAATGCTACATCAAAAAACGTAGATTGGGATGGAAAAAACTTCTAAAAAAGAACAAAGCTGTGCTTGTATTTGTATCATTATTGTGGTTTTATGCAGTATTTCCAGGACCATTCATACCAGGATTAGATCCAATGTTTTATACAATAACACTAGTTGCATTATTACTAATTATGACTCCTATTTGCCTTGCGTTATTTTTTTGGTCACTAAATCCTCCAACATCAGATGTGAAAAAAAGAAAATGATAGGATTGAAAAAAACAAAAAACATCATTTAAAATCAGGGGTACTCATTAATTCTATTACATATGTTAACAATTATTCTTAAAAAAAGACCAAACATACAGCGGTAGTATTACAATTAGAAGAAAATCATCGGATTCAAGAACATGGCAGTTGAAAAAAATCAGATGAAAACTAACCAGATATCTCAATTCACACTCCGTGGAACAAATTCTTCGATTGAAGACATCCTCATATTCTCTGTTACAATGCATGACCACTGAAGGTAATCTCTACAACAAAACAGAAATTGAAAAAATGTTGGCAGATAAGTTGGATATTCAGCAGGAATACATGAATCAATACACATCGGGAACAAATTCAATCTTTGGTTCTTTGAGTGAGAAGAACGATGATCAGTTTAAAGAATGGAAATAATGATTTATAGTTTATTTCGGATTCACAATACAATGAACAAAATAGTTGTTTCAAGCATGATTTTCATCTTATTTTTAGGAACCTTTACCACTTTTGCAAATGCTCAACAAATGCCATCCTGGGTGAAAAATAATGCTGGATACTGGGCAGATGGTTCAATAGATGATACGACATTTGTCAACGCGTTACAATTTCTGATCAAGGAACAAATTATTTTAATTCCAGAAACGGAAGTATCTGAAAACCAATCAAATCAGATTCCGCCCTGGGTGAAAAATAACGCAGAATTCTGGGCACAAGATACCATTACTGATTTAGATTTTATCAATAGCATGCAATACCTTATCGCAAATGGAATAATCGTAATTGAATTAGAAATGGACACTCTGAGATCTTTATCAGGAAACTTTGTTGATGGGGATTTTTTTCACAAGACTTCGGGTCTGGCAACAATAGAATTCTCAAATGAAAAAACACATTTGTATTTGGGTGAGGATTTTAAAACCCTTAATGGCCCAGATCTTTATGTGTATCTTGCAACGGACAAGCATGCAAAAGATTTTGTGAATTTGGGAACAATTCATAGTTTTTCTGGAATACAATCCTATGAAATATCTGATGATATTGATCTTGAAAAATATAATCAAGTATTGATATGGTGTAAAGCGTTTGGGGCACTATTTGGAAATGCACAATTGCAGCCATAAATTGGAGCATTCAAATTAAATTATTAAAAGGCAATAATGACAAAAAATAAGAATGAATATTAAGACTGTTTTTACGTAATCCTATCTAAGTTTACGCACCTTTTGCAATGCTTTGTAGTCGACATGTGTGATGTCTTGAACTCCAAATGCATGAACCGTCAAACTGTTTCATGAATTTAACACTATTGAAACTGTTTTTTCACATTTGGCCATTTGTCATTTGCATAAAATCACTGAATTCTTAAATTGCAATTTCAAATTTTTGCGAATG
>Ga0224508_10002885_pt1 | contig 14414 bp, 14 predicted proteins | sample SF_Jan12_sed_USG_4_FD_170157 | JGI IMG/M metagenome (GOLD analysis project Ga0224508, IMG submission 170157) | Sediment microbial communities from San Francisco Bay, California, United States - SF_Jan12_sed_USGS_21 | ecosystem: Environmental > Aquatic > Marine > Sediment | place: USA... | reverse complement strand
ACGACTCGCTCAAAATGCTCATGTACTGCAGGTACACTGCGCTTTTGATCTAGCCGTCCGCCTTGCCTGAAAGCGATAGTCACGCACTCGTGATCCGGTGTTGCGTTCATCCTTGGCCGTTCGTTAACGTTCATGGCTGGTTAGCTGATGCCCATCACACTGGCGGAGGCTTCGTCGTTGCGCTCAGTGACTTCCATGAGTTTCACCTGCGATTCGAAGGCGCGTGCCAACTCGATCATCTGCACCAGTGCATCCACGGTGTTCACATTACTGCTCTCAAGTGCGCCGCCGAACAGGGTTACGCTGGCATCCGGCTGCGCAAGTTGCCCCGGAGGAAGGCGGAACAGTCCATCGTCGCCTTTATTCAAAGCCTCCAGCGCAGGCGCCACCAGGCGAATGCGATCGACGGCCGCCAGCGTGGCGGCGGATTGGCCCAGCGGTAGAATGCTGACGGTACCGTCGCGGCCTACCACCAACGTCTCGTGCGGCGGGATGGAGATTGGACCGCCGCTGCCCAGCACCAGATCGCCCGCGCCGTTGCGCAACAACCCGGTTTGATCGACGCGCAGATCGCCACGACGTGTGTAGGCCTCACTGCCGTCATCTACCTGCACGGCGATCCAGCCCTGATCTGCAATTGCGACGTCGAGATCGCGACCGGTGTGCATCAAACCACCGCCGCTGAAATCGTATCCGTACTGTGAATTCTCCACGTAGGCGCGCGTCGGATGCCCGGGTCCGTAAACCGGCAGGCTGCGAAACGCATCTAGATCGGCCTTGAAGCCAACCGTATTGGCATTGGCAAGATTATGGCTGTTGTTCTGCTGCGCCAGCATGATGTGTTGCGTGCCGGTCATCGACAGATAAAGCATGTGATCCACAGCCCGGCGCTCCGTCAGATGTTGATAATCGTCTGCGTGACGCTGTTGGAAGTTTCTATGGCCTTTGCGTTGGCTTGAAAATTCCGCTGCGCAGTAATCAGGTTCACCAGTTGCGCAGTTAACTCCACGTTCGACGATTCCAGCGCGCCACCCTCAATGGCACCGAACCGACCCGACCCGGCTTCGCCAGCCAGTACAGCACCCGATTGGGCAGTTGCAGTCCAGCTGGTATTGCCTACCTGGCGCAATCCCTGGGGATTGCGGAAATCGGCAAGCGCGATTTTGCCGATCGAAAGCGTCGCGCCGTTGGTATAGTTGGTATTCACGACACCGGTCTCGGTGATATCCAGACTGGAAAGCCTGCCGGACGTGTTACCGTCTTGCGCGACATTGGTCACCGCAAAGGCGGCCGAAAATTGTGACGTGCCGTTCGAATAGTCTAATGTCAGCGTCAGAGGTGCGGACCCGTTGGCCAGCGCAAACGCGTTATATGCGATGTTTCCGTTGGCGGGAACGATCAATGCACCGGAGTTATCGAACTGCATTGTTTCCGCTCCTACCGGTGTCAGCGCAGAACCGTCGACAAACACGCGTGACTCCCAGGTGTTGGTGGCAGTGTCCGTTTTGATGTAATAAACCGAGGTAATGTGGGAATTACCCAACGAATCGTAGACCGTGACCGACGTCGAGTTGGTGTAGGTACTGGCATCGGTGGGATCGAATGCGGCGATGGGCAGGTCCGGTGCATTGGAGGGCAAATTGACACCTATATCCACGTTGCTGGTACTTACGGGCGTGCCAAAAGAATCTGGAACCTGCAATGATGTAGCCGAGTTCAAACTGGTCGCGGTCACGTTGCCGCTGCTGTCGACCGGAAAGCCCTGCAGAAATCCACCGCCGCTGTTGACGATATAGCCGTTGCCATCCACACCGAAGGCACCGGCACGCGTATAGCTGAGTGCGGAGCCGCCGACGTCGCTGCCGAGCACGAAAAAGCCCCGCCCGGTAATCGCCATGTCCAACGCCGAATCGGTGAACTCCAGATTTCCCTGACTGAACACCTGACGAACGTCGGCAAGCAGCACGCCATCGCCAATGGCGGTGCTTGCCGTGTTAAACGGATCCGACGCATAAACGTCGGCAAATTCGGCACGTGAGCCCTTGAAACCGTTGGTCGCAACATTAGCAATGTTATTCGAGGTCACGTCGAGATCCGCGGCCGCGGAGTTCAAGCCGCTCAATGAAGTATCGAAGCCCATGAATTACTCCTGGTTTGTTGTTCAGCTGATCCGGCGTACGTCGGAAAGCGCAATTTCGCCTAACGCACCCAGGTCGAGACGCACGTCATCCGCGCCGTTACCCAGCGTTACGCTGTTCACATTTGCGACGGCCAGCGTCGCCAGAGCCTGCTCTTCGCCCGCAACGCCGCCCGCTGCGGACAGGGTATAGGTACCCGGGAGCGCGCGCGTGCCGTCGGCAAGTTCGCCGTCCCATTCGAATTCGACAATGCCGCTTGCCTGCGCACCTAACTCGATGTCCGCCAGCGTCTCGCCGCTGCCACCGAGCACACGCACGCGCAGATCGCTCACGGCGCCGGGCACTTCGACAGCGCCATGCAACCCGGTTTCGGCTGCGAGTTCCGCCTGGTTGCCGTTCACCATTACCTGCTTGCCGACCAGCACCGAAGCCTGCAGCGCACGATTCGCCTGCAGGGCGCTGCTCAAGTCACCGAATGACTGCTGCAATTCCTGGATACCGGTGACGGTGCCGAACTGCGCGATCTGCCCGAGAAACTCGCCGTTTTCGATCGGCTCGAACGGATCCTGGTTGCGCAGCTGCGTGGTCATCAGTTTGAGAAAATCCGCCTGTCCCATGTCCGTGCTGCCGGAGGCAGGGCGCGGCTCGGACCGTTGTTCGTAAACGCTGGCCGTGGGATTGAGGGAAACTGCCATCGCTGAACTCCCTATTGACCTAAACTCAAGGTACGGAGCAGTAAGGTTTTCGAAGTGTTCATCACTTCGATGTTCGTTTGATACGAGCGCGACGCCGAAATCATGTTGACCAGTTCGGCTACCGGATCGACGTTAGAGGCAAATACCTCACCGTCGGCATTCGCCATGGGATGGTTCGGATCGTGGCGCACGGTTGGCGGCGCAGCGCTTTCCACCACACCCAACATGCGTACACCCGCGCCGACGCGGCCGTCCGGTAACGACATGGCCTGGAACACGGGTTGCCGGGCGCGATAGACGGAATCGGGATCGCCGGCCACTGAATCGGCGTTTGCAAGATTGCTGGCGGTCGTGTTGAGACGCAGCGACTGCGCACTCACTGCCGAACCGGCGATATCGAAAACATTGAATAAGGACATCGCTAATCTCCCGTGAGTGCCTTGACGACACCTTTGATGCGCGCGTCGAGCAACTGCAGGCTGGTCTGATATTGCAGAGCGTTTTCCGCGAACGCCGCGTGCTCTACGTGCACATCGACGGTGTTGCCGTCGAGTGACGCCTGCAGCGGATTGCGGTATTGGAGCCTGGCATCGCCGGGCGACGCGTTGAGCGGCACGTGAGCGGCGTGGGTGGTACGCAGGGTCAGGTCGCGGCCAGCGGCCTGACCCAGCACGGCGCCGAAATCGACGTCGCGAGCTTTATAGTGTGGGGTATCGGCGTTGGCGATATTGGCAGCCAGCACACCGGCCCGGTGTTCGCGCAACTGCGCGGCCAAAAAATGCACCCCGAATAGTTTGTCTGCCTGCAATGCTCTCTCCGCACGATAGCTCGTTGCGAAGTCGTTGAGCACCACCCGTGCCAATTGTTTTTATCGTTTTAAAACAACAATTTAGTAGGTTCCACGGGAATCGACCAGCGGCACAACTTTGCCGCTTGCCCTACAATGTTTGCCGCTTTTGCCGGTCCGGAGAGAGGTCAGGCGTGCGGATCGTGCCGCTTGTTGAGATGCTCGAGCACCGCTTGGGCAAACAAATCCGCTTCGAATTTGGAAATGAATTTGTCGGCACCCACTTTGTCCACCATCGCCTGATTAAATCCACCCGACAGTGACGTATGCAAAATGACGGAGAAATGTTTCAATCCGTCGGTCTGACGAATGCTGCTGGTCAACGTGTAGCCGTCCATGCGCGGCATTTCAATGTCCGATACGACCAGCGCCAGACGCTTCATTTCTTCGGTATCGTTGTGCAACCAGTTCTGCAGCAACTCGAACGCCTCCGCGCCGTCTTTAGCAGTAATCGTCTCGCAGCCGACCTGCCCCAGCGTCTTAACCATCTGCTTGCGCGCGACGGCGGAGTCATCGACAATCAGTACCAAGTTATGCCCCTCGTCCTGCGGGTCCCTGCCGATATCCTCGCTCACCTCCGCGGGCGCACCGACGACTTCCGCTAGCACCCGCTCGACGTCGATGATTTCGACCAGCTGCTCGTCGATATGCGCCACCGCGGTCAGATAATGGCCACCCGTGGCACCTTGCGGCGGCGGCAGAATGTCGGCCCAGTTGTGGTTCACGATACGGTCGACCGCGGCCACCAGAAAACCCTGCACGGAGCCGTTGTATTCGGTTACGACCAGAAAACTGCCGTCGACGTCGGTGATGGGCGACAAGCCGATCGCCCGACCCAGATCCAGCACCGACATGGTGTTACCGCGCATGCTGATAATGCCGCGCACGTCGGGATGGGACTGCGGGACACGCGTTAACGGGGGACACTGAATGACTTCGCGGACTTTGAAAACATTTATCCCGAACAGCTGCTTGCCGCGCAGGCGGAACAGCAGTAACTCCATGCGATTGCGTCCCGCAAGTTGCGTGCGCGCGTCCACCGAGGCCATGAATCCCGCCATAATTGTCCCCTGATTGAGCAGCCTTCACCCGTGTGACATTTTTCGGTCGTCGCGCAGCAAGCTTTAGCGACGGCGTGCTCATCGGCCCCGCTGACTGGTATCTGAGCCATTCCTGGTACAGACCTTGCGTATTCCCTGTGGAAACGTGCGTCACGCACACATTTGAGTATTAACTCATTGATATAATGACGGTTTTTGTTCGCAGCACGCGCCGGATACTTGGCGCACTGGTGCTTTCCGCGATCGTAACGGGCGTTTGCGCCGCCGCCGGGGAACACCACGAACTTTCGGCCATCGCTTCGGCAGTGAGCGATTTCGTCCGCACGGATCACCAGGGCGATCATTATCCGCCGCAGATCCGTGTCGGTAAATTGGATTCGCGATTGCGTTTGCGGCGCTGTGCGCAACCCCTGCATGTCACTTATGCAACCGGGCAGCGCAAAATTGGCCGGACCTACGCCAGCGTGAGCTGCGCATCACCGGTAGAGTGGCGCATCTACGTGCCGGTGATCATTGCGACGTTCGGGGATGTACTGGTCGCACGGCACGCGTTACCGCGTGGACATCGCCTGAGCGCCGCAGACGTGCGCGTGGAGAAGCGCGAACTGTCCGCATTCAGACAAGGATTCTATAGCGATATCAACAAATTGAGCTTAGTTGAAACGAAGCGTGCGATCGCTGCCGGGGTGACGTTGACACCCGACAAAGTCGCGCCAATAAAACTGGTTCGTAATGGCGAGGTTGTGCACCTGGTTTCCGCATCCAAACACGTGCGGGTCGCCGCACGCGGTAAAGCCTTGAGCGACGGCGCGGCCGGCCACACCGTGCGCGTGCGCAACTTGAGCAGCGGGCGGATAGTGGAAGGTCGCGTCATCGGCCTGGGCAAGGTGGCGGTACAGTAGATGATCGATAAACCCGGAAAAAGCGCGGTATCGTGCGGTCGATTGAATTGCGCTAAAGTTGCCGCGCAGCCGGCCGCTAGTAAAGCACGGCCTAATATTTACCGCAGGAGGTTTAGACCATGACAGACGGGATCGACGGCATTGCCGGCGCGAACGCGGCAGTGTCGCCTAAAAAAGCGCAGCAGTCCCAGCAGAAAGTCGAAAGCGTCACCCGATCGGACAGCGGCAGCGATGGCTCCGACGTCGTCAACCTGACCAGTACCGCGGAAACGCTGAACGCACTGAAAAAGGAAATGGGCGACGCAGCGCCAGTGGATCGCCAAAAAGTCGAGGCGATCAAGCGAGCACTCGCTTCCGGTGAATACCAGCCGGATCCCGAGCGCGTGGCCCAAAAATTCCTCGAGATCGAACAAGCGCTCGGCAAACTGTGAGCGAACTTCCGGTGCCCGACGATGCCCTGCGCGCGGTCTTGTTACGCGCACAGGAACTCGTCACCTTGCTGGCCGAGCACCTTGACGTCACGTGCGAGGCGCTGGCGCGCGGTGACGCCAGTAATCTCGAAACCTACCTCGGGTACGAACTGGCATTGTTGGGCACACTGGACGAAACCTTCCGCCAGCAGCATGAATTATTGCGTCGACAGGGACTGACGGCGGATCGTCACGGCTTGGAGACCGCGATCAAGCGCTGCGCCGACCGCGAGTTAGACGCGCTGTGGCTGGCGCTGCGCGGACAACTCGAAGATTGCCGCGAACGCAACAGAAGCAACGCCAGGCTGGCAAGACAATCCAGTCTGCGCGCCCAGGCAGCCCTGCAAATCCTGCGTGGCGAGGATGCCAAAGCGACGACGGGCTACGGCCCGCGCGGCGACCTGCAGAACAGCACTGGAAGCCACACCCTAGCACGTGTGTGAACCGCCGAAGGCCCCCTGTAAAGGATCCCGGTTGGTTGTGGTAGGCGCGAGCAGGAATCGAACCTCCGACCTCCGTCACGTAGTAACGGCGCTCTACCACTGAGCTACGCGCCTGTCGTCAACCCGCCGAGATGCCTTGAATTGATAGCAAGCCGTATGCCACTTAGCAGATATGGTACGCGGCCGAGCGGTCGCGAACGCTCTATTTGAAGTGCGTGACGGGCCGGCACAACGGCTCACCGTCCTCGCTGATGTCGACCACCTCGTTGTAGAAGCAAATTCGATTCTCAATGCCCGCGCAGGCGGCGAGAGGCGCCGGATAGGACCATGCATAGTCAGGATAGAGCTGCTCCGCCAAGCGCACTCCGAACGTCCTTGCCATGCCTTTATACGGACAGCGCGTCACCGTGTCAGTAGTCTCCAGCAGTTCCATGCACACATCTTCGCGTGGCAGGTAATAACGGGTCGGTAGACCGGTCTCGAACAGCAACACCGGGGTACGGCTGGCGGCAAGCTGCACGCCCTCCAACATTACTTCGATGTGCCGTGAGCTGGGGAGCGCATCGACGCGATGGTAAGGATTGCGCGCGTGCACAAAGATTTCCTCGTCTTCCTCCAGCCAACGCTCCATTGCCGTCCACTTGAACGTCAGGTACTCGCCCATGCCATGCCCAAGGTGCGAGAACGCGGCGTTCTCTGCGCGTTTGCCGTCGACCTCGAGATGCCAGAATTCGCTTTCACCCCGTCCCTCGCGACTTTCGATGTAATCGCTCTTGTGCAGATAGTCCATGCGCACATGGCGTCTGGGAAAGAAGTAATTCGGATACGGGCGTTCGAAAAACAGCACCATCTCGCGGCTGTCCGCTACCAGCTGGCCGTTGAAAAAGGTGCGTACCCAGCGCGGGCTGGGTAGCAGGCTGTAATCGGGTATCTGGATCAGATCAGAAATGCTCGTGCATTGTGATGGCGTCTGAGGTGACGACTTCGTCATCAAAGTGTTCGATATAGTCTGCGTGAACGCAAGTTGCCCGGCCAGTGGCGGGCAGCGTCATCGCCACACGCGCAAATTGCTCGGCCGTGCCGACAGCCAGTTGGCGTCGAGCAGTAGAAACCAATCGTAAATGACCGCCTTTCCCGCAAGGGAGGCAAGCAGCGTGCAACATAAAGGCTAGAACGAGGCTTCGCCGGTAACAAAGTTGTGAATCACGGTCACGCGCTCGAAGGCAGGGCATGAATATTTCCTAGGCTGCGCTCTCGGTCCGGTATCATTCCGAAGGTGTCACCGGATCCCTGTGATCCGGATTTCTTTTCGAGCAGTTCTCCCAAGTAATGGAGCAAGACCATGCGTAGGATCCTGTTATTTTGCCTGACTGTCTGGCTGGGCGGAGTGTTCAGTGTGTTGGCCGGCTGCATCACGATCAATCTTCCGCCTCCTCCAGGCCCGTTGGAAGAAGAGGTCCTGAGCGGGACCGCGTCATCGAAGGTATTGTTGGTCGACGTGTCAGGGCTTATCAGTTCCAAAGAGGTGAGAGGCATTTATCCACAACCGGGGCTGGTCGCAAGCGTAAAGGAGGTACTGACGGTTGCCGCGGAGGACTCCGACGTTAAGGCGTTGGTCGTTCGGGTGAACAGCCCGGGAGGGACCGTCACAGCTTCAGATGTCCTTTACCACGAAATTCGCGCCTTCAAGGAGAAACGCAAGATTCCCGTGGTGGCCTCGATCATGGGTTTGGGGACTTCCGGAGGGTATTACGTGGCGTCTGCAGCCGACAAGATCGTGGCGCATTCCTCGTCGGTCACGGGCAGCATTGGGGTGATCATGCTGACAGTGGATGCTTCCGGACTGCTGGAGAAGATCGGCGTTGAAGCCAATACTGTGGCGTCCGGGCCCAAGAAAGGCATGGGATCGCCGTTGCGGCCAATGACCTCTGAAGAACGTGAGGTTTTCCAAAGCGTGATCGACAGCTTCCACGACCGGTTCCTCGACGTGGTCCAGCAAGGCCGCCCGCAACTGAGCGCCAAGCAGATCCGCACGCTCGCCGACGGTCGAATTTATTCAGGAACCCAAGCCAAGGAGCTCGGATTGGTAGACGACGTGGGATATCTGGAGGATGCCATCGAGCTGGCAAAAAATGCAGCCGGTTTGGAGGAGGCCAAAGTCGTGACCTACCACAGACCCGGCGAATATCGACACAACATCTACTCCAGTTTCCTGGGCGCAGGAACCGCCTTGGCTCACTTGTCGAACCTGGACGCGATGGCACTTCTGCACAGTGGCACTCCCCAGTTCATGTACCTGTGGATGCCGTAGTGAACGGGAGAAGTATTTGGTGGAGCTGGTGTCCTGTCCGACTGATTCGTACCGCTTCAGAGCCCTACACCGGCGTCGAGCCAAGCGCCGTTCGCCGGCAATGGCCCGCCCTCGTCAAGGAACGGCCGCGCCGCATTGACGTCAGTGTGGGGGTTCTCTGCGGGCGCGGCCACAAGCGCCCATCGGTATTGTTGCATCTCCTCGCAACAGCAACGGCTATTCCTGCTCGCCGCGCCTGGCGGCTGAACGCTTATGTACACGGACGTACAGTATGCAGATATTGCAGGAGCAAATATCTGTGTGGTCACGCTGAAATGGATCCGACGTGACACCAGACTCTATCGAATCCGAATTTTACGGCGGTGAGCACGCCGGAATCGGCAATTCGTCTCACACATGGACGTGACAAAGTTATGCGCCGTTCGACCCTGCCGACCCCTGGTTCTCTAAAGATTAGCTGCCACTGTGCCGAAACGTTGCTGGAGAGGTTCCGGCCGCGGGCGCGAACCATGTAGTCACAACACCAGCATGCTCTTCAATTCCTACACTTTCCTGTTTTTCCTGCTGATTGTCGTCATCACTCACAATGTATTGATAAGCAGTTGGCGTTGGCAGAAAGTGTTTCTGCTGCTCGCGAGCTATGTTTTTTATGCTGCCTGGAATCCCGCGTTCATCCTGCTCATCTGGGCGTCCACACTGACGGATTGGTTGGCGGCGCGCTGGATGTACCGCACACCGGATCGGGTGCGCAAGCGCGCCTTTCTGTTGCTCAGCTTGAGCGTGAACCTCGCGTTGCTTGGGTTTTTCAAATACGGCGAATTCTTGCTCGAAAACATCGTGCAACTGGCGGCGCTTGCCGGCGTCGAATACCGACCCCCCGAATGGAACATCGTGTTACCGGTCGGGATTTCGTTTTACACGTTCCAGAGCCTCTCCTACACCCTCGACGTCTACAGAAACAAACTGAAACCCGACTATTCGCTGCTCGACTTCGCATTGTACGTAACGTTTTTCCCGCAACTCGTGGCTGGCCCTATCGTACGCGCCGCCTATTTTCTGCCACAGTGTCTGACACCGCGTCGTGCCAACAGCGATCAGTTGAACTGGGGTTTGACGTTGGTCGTGGTGGGATTGTTCGCGAAAGTTGTACTGGCAGATACCTTTCTGGCGCCAGTAGTCGACCAAGTCTACGCCGCTCCGGCACACTTCAACAGTTTCGCCGCCTGGACCGCCGCGCTGGCATTTTCCGGGCAGATTTTCTTCGATTTCAGCGGCTATTCGACCTGTGCGATCGGCAGTGCTCTGTGCCTTGGATTTGCGCTGCCGGACAACTTTCGCGCACCTTACGCGGCACTGGGTTTTTCGGATTTCTGGCGCCGCTGGCATATCAGTCTTTCCACTTGGCTGCGCGACTACCTGTACATCTCGCTGGGTGGCGGGCGCCACTCATCGCTGCGCACTCAAGTCAATCTGATGTTGACCATGTTGATCGGCGGTTTGTGGCACGGTGCCTCATGGATGTTTGTGCTGTGGGGTGCTTTGCACGGATTGTATCTAACGATCGAGCGCCACTTTCGTGGGCGTATCTATGCCCGCGCCGAAGGTAATCAGAGCTTTTGTGCCGGCTACGTGCTGTTCACATTCGTAGTGGTGACGCTGACCTGGATTCCATTTCGCGCCACCAGTGTTACGGACATGTGGGACATGCTGTCCGCCGTGCTTTACTGGCAGTCGGGCCGGGGTCTCAACGCGAACGAGTACGTTTCGGCACTAGGCATCATGATGGCCACTCTAGCCTGGCAGTACTGGATGCGGGCAAGCAGTCTCGAGGCTCTAGTGGAACGTACGAGTTGGATGTCCCGCGGAGGTGCAGTTGCAACCGTACTTACTGTTACGGCATTGTTTGCCGGCGGAGACGAACGTGCTTTCATCTACTTCCAATTCTAACGATCGCTTACCCGCCTGCGCGCGTTGGGGACTGAGCTGGCTGCTGGCCGTGGCTCTGACTGTGCTCGTGCTTTCCGCGGCCGAATATTTCCTGCGCAGCAAGGGATTCGTGCCGTCGATGGCTGACAGCATCGATTTATGGGCGCAGCAACGCCTGCGCATCGATCGAGCGCCCACGCCACCCATCGTCGCGCTGGGTACTTCTCGCATTCAGATGGGCCTCGATCTAAACGTGCTTGAACGCCGCGCCGGCACCAGCGCGGTGCAACTCGCCATCGACGGTGTATCGTTCGTGCCAGTGCTGCAGCAGTTGGCTTCGGACGACACCTTTACGGGCACTGTGCTCGTGTCCTTGACCGAGTCCATTCTCGAACAGCCCGGGCTTGAGGACACGGCGCGCCGCTGGCTTGCTGCCTACGCCGCCATGGCGCAACGCATCGAATTCAATCCATTTCCACTCTGGGAAGCGCGTCTGTCAACCTTTGTCAACAGCCGTCTGGCGCTGCGTACGGAAGGTGCGCCGCCTTACGTAATTTTGCAGCACGCGTTGACCCGCTCAGGCTCCTATAGCGCATATTTGACGCTACGCGAAACACGAGAACGCCTGGGCGATTACACGCTCGTGCCACAACCGGGGTACTACGCCTGGCGTGTAAAGGAGCATTTTGGCGAGAACGTATTCACCCGCAAAGTGAGCTACGAAGAATTCGTGCAAGCCTACAACGCTGCGATTGAACAGTTAAAGCCGAATGCGGTCAACCGGTTCCTCACGATTCTTGACCGCATCATGGCGTCGGTAGCGGCCATCGAGAAACGCGGTGGGCGTGTCATTTTCGTGCGCTTCCCGACGGACAAGATGGTGTGGGAGATCGACCGGCGCCGTTTCCCGCGCGCGACATTCTGGCAACGTCTGGTCGATCGCCATCCCCGGACAATTCATTTCAAGGACTATCCGGAACTCGACAGCTTCGCGCTCCCAGACGGTTCGCATCTCGACATGCGCGATCGCAAGACGTTCACCGCCGCTCTGGCCGACATCATTGAGCGTAGATTCGGCTGGCAATGATAAAGTCGAGCGAAGGTGCAATGTGGGAAAGAGCTCAACCGGTTCATGCTTGCCGCGGACTGCAACTTCGCCGATAGACTCTAACGGGTAGGTGTCGGTAAGCAGTGAAACTGTGCTTCCAGAAACAAGAACAAGCGTACCCTAATCCTTGTTGAGCTGCTCGAGCCGAGCTGCCAAGTTCACTGCGTCACCGTGTACCGTATAGTTGATTCGATCACCCGAACCGACGTTGCCCGCGATCACGGTCCCGGTATTTATACCAATCCGCGTACGAAGCGGGACCCCGGCAAAGGTGCGACCCTTGACTATGTTCTGTATCTCACATGCGGCCGAAACCGCCTGGTCCGCGTGACCTGGGTCCTCTACCGGAACATTCACCGTCGTATTGAAACACACCACCAAACTGCCCTTGACACAACTCCTTGGCATTGCGGGCGATCATGTCAAATACCAGTTGAAGCTCAGTGGGCGAACTGGCAATGAGCCTTAGAACCTCACTCGTCGCTGTCTGGTACGTCAGTGTCTCACTAAGCTCGCGATTGCTCGCTTGGATCTCCTGGAACAAACGGGTGTTTTCAATGGCAATACTGGCCTTAACGGCAAAAGTTTTTAGGAGTTCAATTTGTCTGTCAGAGAAGGGTGCCGCTATCGAGCGCAGCACAGCGATCCCGCCGATGGGTTTACCATCACGCAGCATGGGTACGGCTGCGACACTGCAGTAATCCACTGTTCGCACGAGAGAGCTGCCGTACTCGCGATCTGTTTTCACGTCGGGGATCTGGACGACACGGCCGCTCAAGATTGCCCGGCCAATAGCCGTTTCAGGACCCGGTGCCCTCGGAAACTCTTGCCTGTACGTTCCGAGCCCTGAGTCTGAAATACCGCAATGGGCAACGAGGTGTAAGAGTTCGCCGTCGAATTGAAAGACCGCGCAGAATCGGGCGTGACATAGCCGCATGGCACTCCGCGCGATCATGTTAAACACCGGTTGGAGATCTCCCGGTGAGTCTGAGATCACATCAAGGATTGCGCTGGTCGCGGCTTGCTGCTCCAACACCTCAGTCAAATCCTGATTTTTCATCTCTCGTGCAATCATGCTTTTAAGTCTGTTCAAACAGGAGAAGAATTTCGAGGACTGGCTTTGGCACGAGTGCCCTCGATCACGAGCCGAAATCAGCTTCTATAGTTTGGCTGCAGAGCCCACAAGGGACCGCGCGCGGACGGGGCAACATCACAAGTGCGCTGCATCGCCCGTGGGTGCGCGGTACGCTGATCCTGATCAACTAATTGCGAGCCAAGAGCATTCTCATAGTCTGTCCTAGAGCGTGGTACCGCACTTCACTTGGTATCGCAGTGCCACCTCGCTTGGTCGGTCTTTCCCATTAGCGATCGCTTGGCTCGCGAATCTGATTCGGCAGCACAATTGCCCCCTAGTGGCAGAAAGGGATCTATAACGGTTTATTGATTGCGTCCCAACAGTATTCCGCCGCAGTCAGCTTTCGGCTTTGCTGCCGGCAATCAGGCCATCGCGTCGGTCGGAGGTGAGGTCAAAAGGGGCCAATTCCGCGGCTAGGACCGCGTTCTCCTAAGCCCGACAAAACAGTAGCCCGACGATGTTCGTTGGATCGCAACATAAAGCGCTATGTTAGGTGCCACCGTCGATCTCGATATAGATATCGACCGGATCAATCACAGTGTGTTTCGCCTTGGCGTCGGCTACCTCCGAGGAACCAAGCTATTCTTTTGCATCTTCATCAATCCCAGACGATAGAGACGCCGTTGCTGTCCGGGGTTTTAAGAATCCTGTAGCTGGTGGAGAAAGCTGCGAACAATTCCTCGCGCTCGCCACCCCCGGGACTACAGTCGTTGCGGCCTACTCTGTGAGTGACATGGAGACCTGGTTTGCGTGCCATTGAAAACAGTTAACACGTTGCCGCCACAGCTTCTAAAACCGATGAATTGGGAGATCGATGTCTCCCTGATACACTTCGTCGACACCCCCGCAGGAGCATCGGCGACCATGCGTGACACGGCTGAGTGGCTGGAAGCCTTGGATCTGGGCAAGTACTCCACCGTGTTTGAGGTGCACGAGATCGATCTCGATGCACTATCTGAAGTCACCGACGAGGACTTGAAGGAGCTGGGGCTACCCATTGGACCCCGCCGCAAGATCCTGAAGGCGGCTCGCAAGCTCGCCGCCGAAGCCCTCGTCGCCGAGCCGGCGAGTTCCGGGACTCTGGCAGTTTCGCCCGAGACCTACACGCCCAATCATCTCGCCGAGAAGGTGCGTGCGTCGCGCGACTCGATCGCTGGCGAACGCAAGCAGGTCACGGTCTTGTTTGCCGATATCAAGGGGTCCACTGAGCTGGTTCGCGACCTGGACCCGGAGGATGCCGATCAGGCGATGACGCCCGCAGTTCAGGCGATGATGGACGCGGTGCATCGTTTCGAGGGCACGGTGAACCGGGTCCAGGGCGACGGGATCATGGCCATGTTTGGCGCACCCATTGCGCATGAGGACCACGCCCTACGCG
>Ga0224508_10002884_pt1 | contig 14418 bp, 14 predicted proteins | sample SF_Jan12_sed_USG_4_FD_170157 | JGI IMG/M metagenome (GOLD analysis project Ga0224508, IMG submission 170157) | Sediment microbial communities from San Francisco Bay, California, United States - SF_Jan12_sed_USGS_21 | ecosystem: Environmental > Aquatic > Marine > Sediment | place: USA... | reverse complement strand
GAGCGCGGCTGTCACGTTGCCCAGCACCAACAATACCGACCATATAGACATGCCAACAAGCAGTGCCATCGAAGGAACAACCTCGGGTCCGGCCCAGACTCTTATCAGCGTGTCGCCCCAGGCAAGCAGAACCAGTGCGAAAGGAACAGCAAACATCAGGCTTAGCTTGATCGTCCGAATGAACGTCCGCCTGATCCAGTCAGAGTCGCCGCGCGTCAGCGCCTCACCGTAAGCCGGCCATTGAGCTACAACCACGAGCCCAATGAACATTGCGGGCAAGGTCGACAGCTTCAAAGCTATGTCGTAAGCAGCTACCGCTTCAACCCCCAATATTCGTGCAATGATGATGTTGTCGGATTGAAATCCGACGATAACTGCCAGCTGCAACACGAAGAACAGGAATCCGGTTCGAATCAATCGCCGAGTTACGCTGAAATCAAAATGACGAAAATGCGGGCGAAGCGCCGTCTCCTGGAAGCCGAAAAATACCAGCGTGTTCACCGCGCGAAAAACCAATGGCATGCCCGCCATAGCAAGCGCGACCCACTGCAAGCCGGCTTCCAGCTGGATGGCGACGACTATGCCGAGCAGGCCACTTACGCTGCCGAGCGCTTCCCACAGGTTTCCCCAGTATCCTTGCTGCAGTCCCAGCTGTATTTTCTGTGTTGCACCGAGTGGCAGCGTCGCGATGAAACAGATCACAAGAACAAAAACTACGCGTCCTGACTCGAGAGCGGCCGTTGCAGAACTCACATTGAAAACAGCCGGCCAGGGTACATGCCGGTAAGCTATGACGAAGAGCAACAGAATCGAGAGGCCAATGGCCGCCAGCATGATAAAGCCGTTCGAGACACTTTGATGGATCGTACGTAAATCGTTTCGCCCGCTCGCATGCGAGACGGCGTTCATGATGCCATTGCTTAACCCGAAATCGGCAAAACCAAGCATTGAAATGACCGCGGTAATGGCCATCCACAGCCCAAATCGTTCCGGCCCCAGATAGCTGAGCGTTAAAGGCACAGAAATGAGCATCGCGGCCAAGGCCGCTGCTTTAGCGGCGGCCGCGGTCACGGTCGTCCAGGCGATGTGCCGATGACGTTCTTGCGATCGGCCTTCTTCGGTACTGGTCTCGAATGCCGTGAAACGCAACAGGCCGATCGTGTCCCTGATTGTCTTTAATGTCATGCCGCCCATTAACTTAGCGTAAGCAACTGGCTGAAAGAATTACGTGAACCATTAACGCTTATTGTCATTACGGCGAGGGTTCCGCACCAAAATCCAATGCCACGAGCAGTTTTTGCGCGTGAACTTGCCAGCTAAATTGCTCCGCGTGAACTCTGCAATCTGAAGCGCTGGGCGGACCACCCCTGCAAATCGACACCACGGCATCGGCAAAAGCCTCGTAGTCTCCCTCTGGGACCAACAATCCGTTGGCACCGTCGGCGACCGCATCGACGATGCCGCCTACGGGAAACGCAACCGTCGGAGTGCCGCCGGCCGCAGCTTCAATTGCCACCATTCCAAACCCTTCAACGTCGCCCTTCACGCGAATAAGTGGAAAGACCAGTACATCAGCCGCAGCGTAGCAATTCCATAGCACGTCGTCCTCAACCGACCCAAGAAAACGAACCGTATCTTTGCCATAGTTTCGTACTGCCTCAATTAGTCGCTGTGCCCCTTTTTTGTCTTGCAGAAGAGCATCATCTGGTGTATCGCCGACCACCAATAATATTGCGTCTTCTTGCTGAGCGACGACGCGCGGCCACGCCTTCTCCAGGAATTCGGCCAGCCCTTTTCGCCTGACCATTCGACCAACGAACAAGATAATCTTCTTGTCTGAAAAACCCAGATTCGCGCGAATCGAGGTCGCGTCGCGCAGCACGGATTCCGGTGGAATTGTCGAGCCCGGATTCAATACCTCAATACGGCTCGCTTGACAGTTCATGTCGATTGCGATTCTGCGTGAGTTTTGACTGTTGGCAATGATGCGATCGTGGCGACGCAGAAAAGGCACGAAAACGCGTTGATACACCCAGTTCTCGACAACCAGATCCAGTCCATGGACAAGAATCACAGATCGTGCTCTCGCGATACTCGAAAGCAAGAATGTCACCGGCGCAACCAGCCCACTGCCGCCGAGCACGATATCGAAGGATGACTCTCGGGATGCGCGCCAACCCTTGATCAGTGCCATTGAAAGAAAGGAGAAAGGCGACGGTGGGCATTCAACGGTCTTGACGTCCTTCGGTACGAATTCTCCGCAGCCCTCAGGGCCGATGAGCATCACATCGAACTTCGATGCCAGCGCCTCAACCGAATGCTGCAACAAGCGTTCCATACCGCCGGTCAGTGGTGGATAGTTTCGCGTTACAACCAGGATTGATTTACGGGTCACGATGAGCGATTCCGCCGGCGATTGAGCGCTATTTCTGCAGGACCCATATGTATCCCGGCAGCGCCCAGTAGAACAAGCGCGCGGCTATTCCCGCAACGCGCGCTTTCATGCTTCCCGCGGGCAGCATGTATTCGGTGTGAAATTTGTCCGGCTCATTGATCAACCGAACGGTGTAATCATTACGTGTAAAGTTCTGAACAAGCGACTTCAGGCCCCAGTAGGATAGGTGCTTCTCGTGATAGTGGTCGGCTTTTCCTGTCATCCGGACATAAATATGCGCAAGCGGCCGCGGCAGAATGGCAAGCAAAGGCAGATTGTAGTGTGGCTCGTTCCACATTAGCCGGTTGCCGGCTGAAAAATAGCAAATACCATCCGGTCGCAGCACACGGTGAATCTCGACAAACATCTGTACGGGATCCGGCACGTGTTCATAGACATGAGAGCAAATGACGACATCAAAGCTCATGTCGTCAAACGGCAGGCTTAGCGCATCGGCAACCTGGAACTCGAGATTGTCTCTTACGAAATGTTCCTGTGCGTATTTAATCGCATCGTCATCTATATCGATACCGACTACGCGATTGGTGTGGTTTGCGAGGAAATTGTCAATGGCGCCCGCAGAACCGCCGACGTTAAGAACATCACACTCGGCCAGCGGTTTGCGCAGGTAGTCCTTAAGAACGGAAAGCATCGTGCGCGCTTTGCGCTCGCGGTTTTCCGTATCATAAACGTATGGACTGTCCTTGGAGAAGTTGTATTGGTACCCTCGGCTCAATATGGCGGCCCCAGACTTGTCCTGCTGCAGTCGATCGCGAGAAGTGCGAGTGCTTAGTAGCGGGTGATAGTAAGTTGTAAGCAATTTCTAAGCAATTTTCGAGTTCCCGGAAAGTGTCTGACACGGCCACCGGTTACGGGTAATGAATTGAATGAAGCTCCTGTTTTTGAGTAAGCGCCGGCCAATGGGCAAGGACCTCGTTACAAGCCCCTATGGTCGCTTCTTTCATTTGCCACGCATACTGGCCGAGCGGGGGCATCAGGTCTCCATAGCCTTGCTTGATTATGAGAACGGCGTGGAGCTTGGGTTTAACGCGCACGGAATGCGGTGGAGTTCGTCGCCTGTTCTTGCTTATCTCGCTGCCATACAAAAGCGGATTGCTGATTCACGACCGGATTGGGTCGTCGGTCTTTCGGATACCTATTTCGGAATTCTCGCTGCGCGCGCCGCTCGTAAGCACGGGTTGCGGGTGTGTATCGATGCTTACGACAATTATGAGAGCTACATGCCCTGGGCTAAGCCGTTGCACTGGCTTTGGCGCACAGCGTTGCGACGTGCAGATTTGCTTACAGCCGCCGGGCCGGCCCTGATTGCCCTGATGTCTGAAGGACAGGAAAGTAAAAGAACGGCCATCGTTCCGATGGCGGCGGATCCAATAGGCTTCGAGCCGCGAGACAAACTGGCATGCCGTCAAATGCTGCAGTTGCCTGTTGATGGGCCGCTTGTCGGTTATTGCGGCTCGATGCACCGCAGTCGAGGCGTAGACGTGCTTTTCGACGCGATTCCGCTGGTGCTTGCAGAGCGTCCCGACGTTCGTTTTATTCATTCTGGCCGGACCTGGAAGGACGTCCTGTTACCGAAATCGATCAAATCCTTGGGCTACATTGACGACGACAAGATGCCCGTATTGCTAAACAGCATGGATGTCCTTGTTGTCATTAATCGTGCGTCATCGTTTGGACAATACAGCCATCCGGTCAAACTCTACGAAGCAATGAGTTGCCAGGTGCCTGTCGTTGCAACTCGCACGGGTGCCACCGAGTGGATACTGGATCGTCATCGGGACAGTCTCGTGGAACCGGAAGATCCGCGGGACCTCAGTGTCGCGATATTGCGGGCCCTCACAGAACCCGATGCTGACTACCGATCGGTGCCGACCTGGAACTCAAGTTGTGACATTTTCGAGCACGCGCTTTCTAGCGCACTCCCGTAGCTCTTCATTCAATGCAATCAGACTTGGGAATTCGACACATTGTCGCTGCCACGAGTCCATGTGTGTGTCGAATTAGCCGCGAAACTCCCCTAATGGCGCAGCTCGGTACGTAGATTATCGCATTTCGCCACGCCTCTGATTCGTGGTACAGCAATGCGCAGGAGAAAGATAGGTAGCCTGGTAGCCATCCACTATGGAATTCTTCCTCTTGTTCGCCGGTCTTTTCGGGCTCTGGTTGGGAACGGAATCGACCATCCACGGGGCGGTCACCGTCGCCGAGCGCCTGGGCGTGCCGGAATTCATCGTTGGGCTCACAGTGCTTTCCATCGGCAGCGATCTGCCGGAACTTGCCATCGCCGTCGACGCGGCAATCTGGAATCTCCACGAAGGTCAGGCCTCCGACGTTGTCGTCGGGAGCGCGCTCGGCAGCTGCATGGGGCAGATAGGCTTTGTGCTGGGCATTATAGGGTTGATCGGCTACCTCGTGTTGCCGAAGAAAGCCGCCTACCAGCAGGGCGGTGTGCTGCTCGGCTCGCTCGTCCTGCTGGCGGTCTTCGGGTACGACGGCCAGGTCTCCCGAGTCGAAGGTGTTGTATTGGTCGTCTTGTACGTGGCCTATCTGCTTTTCATTTTTGTCGACGTCATGGCGCCAGGGGAACGCGTAGAGAACAAATCTGACAGCAGTCTGGCTGTATCGTTGGCCTATCTTGTCGTCGGGCTGATCATCGTGGTCGGTAGTGCGGAAGTCACGGTTTCATCCGCGGTGTCAGTCGCGACCGCGTTAGACGTAGAGCAATCGTTTGTCGCGATCGTCATCATCGGGCTGGGAAGCAGCCTGCCCGAACTGTCAATCTCGGTGGGCGCCATGGTGAAACGACGTGCTACGTTGTCGGTAGGCAACCTGATTGGCAGCAATGTCTTCGACACGTTGGTGCCTGTCGGCGTTGCCGCGGTGATCGCAGGCCTCGAGTTCGAGGGCGATATGTGGCGCGAGGAGCTGCCGTTCCTTTTCGTCCTGACGTCGGTCGTCTTGTTCTTCTTCCTCAGGAAGGCCGGTATTCAGAAGTTTGAGGCGATCATCGTTCTCGGTTTGTACGTCGGATACGTGACTACGGAATTCCTGGGAGCATTCTAGTGAGTTTTGAGCTGCAACTTTTTGGTGCAACGGGCGAGGTGACGGGTTCTTTGTACGTTGTTCGCACGGGTTCGCACACCGTGTTGCTCGAGTGTGGACTCATTCAGGGCGGCGCAGACAATGAAATGCGTAACCGTGACCCGTTTCCGGTTTCGGTTGAAGACATTGACGCCGTCATCCTGAGCCATGCGCACATCGACCATTCAGGCCGCGTACCGCTGCTCGTCAAACGAGGCTACAACGGGCCTATTTACGTACAGAATGCGACCAAGGCGCTGTGCGAAATCATGTTGCCGGACTCCGGCTACCTCAATGAGAAGGATGCCGAGTGGGAGAACCGCAAACGCCGCCGCAAAGGACAGGCGCTGATACAGCCCTTGTACACGCTGGAGGACGCGGAGAGGTCTCTTGAGTTGTTCAGGAGTGCCGCCTACGGTGACGAGCTGCCAGTGGTACCAGGGTTGACGCTGCGCTTCTTTGACGCCGGACACATCCTCGGGGCCGCTGTCGTCGAGCTCACCTATACTGACGAGGATGAAAGCCGGACCTTGGTGTTCAGCGGGGACCTGGGCTATCGCGACGCACCCGTTATGGACCCGCCCGCTGTCCTCCCGTCCGCCGACGTCGTGTTGATGGAAAGTACCTACGGTGACCGCCTGCACCGGCCCTTTGACGAGACAATGGACGAACTGACCGGCGTTTTCGAAACGGCGCGCGCCGCGCAGGGCAACGTCTTGATACCGGCATTTACAGTTGGCCGGACGCAGGACCTGTTGTACCTGATGGCTGAAAACTACGATCGCTGGCGACTGGATAAATGGCAGATTTACCTCGACAGTCCAATGGCAATCGAGGCGACGGCCGTTTATTCCAGGTACCGGCATCTCTACGGGGCAAAGCTGTTCGGACCAGATTCCAATCTGCCGGAACTGCCCAATTTTCACCAGACGAAGACCACCGAAGAGTCGATGGGCATTAACGAGATAGAGCGCGGCGCGATCGTCATCGCCGGCAGCGGGATGTGCAGCGGCGGGCGCATTCTTCATCACCTGAAGAACAATGTATGGCGACCCGAATGTCACCTCGTGATCGTGGGTTTTCAGGCCTACGGCACGCTCGGCAGGCGCCTTGTCGATGGTGCCGAGACCATAAAACTCTACGGTGACGAGTACCGCGTGCGCATCCAGCTGCATACGATCGGCGGACTGTCGGCGCATGGCGATCAGGCGGACCTGGTCGCATGGTACGAGGCGTTCCAGAATCGACCGCCTGTCTACCTGGTGCACGGCGAACCCGAAACGCAACGGGTACTCGCGAGGAAGATGCGCAAAGACCTGGACGCGCCCGTGTTCATCGCCGAACGAGGCCAGACTATTCAGATCGAGCGGCGAAGGTCAGGATCGTGAAACTGGAAATCTCCGAACTCACTGGGCTGGATATACCGGTTGACGCGCTGCGTCGTGCGGAGCGTCTCGCCGGCGGCTACCTGGAGACTGAGCTCGTGTTGCGCGAGCACGGAGTACAACACACCATCGTCGTATTCGGCGGGACACGCATACCGGACTCTGAGCGGGTCTCGAATCCACGGGCAAAGGACTATTATCAGATCGCCCGAGAGTTTGGCGCCATCGTCGGGCGTGCAGGCCAGGGTCCGGATGATTGCAGCCTCACGCTGACGACTGGGGGTGGCCCGGGAATCATGGAGGCGGCAAATCGCGGCGCCAGCGAGGTCGGTGCGAAAAGTATCGGCCTGAACATCCGATTACCGCACGAGCAACTTCCAAATCGATTCATCAGTGAGGAACTGAGCTTCAATTTTCAGTATTTTGCCATTCGCAAATTGCATTTCCTGATTCGTGCCAAAGCGCTGGTCGCCTTTCCCGGCGGATTCGGCACCCTCGATGAGTTGTTCGAAACCCTGAACCTGGTGCAATGCCGCAGAATCAAGCCTCTGCCGGTCATCTTGGTTGGCGAGAAGTTCTGGCGGCGCGCCGTCGATATCGAATTTCTGGCCAAAGCCGGTTTGATCGATCCCGAGGATCGGCTGCTGTTCTCCTATGCCGAGACGGCGCAACAGATCTGGGACGATATTGTCGATTGGTATGCCCGGGCTGACAAACCGCTCCTGTGTGATGACGCCTGATGAAACCCGTGGACACCACGGCTTATCGCGAATTTTCTGCCTGGAGCCACAGTGCCGATTCAATCGTGCAGCAGCTATCCGTCGATCCCGGCCAGGGACTCGACACAAACGAGGTCTTGTGGTGTCAGCGAGTTTACGGCAGGAACCAACTCGAAGTAACCCGGCGTCGCCATGGATTGGCAATTCTCCTGGCACAATTCAAAAGTATTGTCGTCATTTTGTTACTCGTCGCCGTTTATCTGCCAGCTTTGGCCAATGTGCTGCGGCTCGCGGATCCCGGCGTTCCCGGTTGGGCAATTATTGTGCCGGCGAGCCTGTTCCCGGTCCTGGCGGCGCCATTCGTAGCACGCGTATCCTGACCCGTGCAGTTGCGGGCTGGTTCTAGTGGGTCAATGTCATTCGAACGATACCTTCGCGGCGCTTGTCCGCGGCACCGTCCAGCCCGTCAGGCCGAACGACGATGACGTGCAAACCCGAGTTTTCGCCCTCGCGTTCCTCTACGTTGTAACCGCGTTCCTTAAGGTCTGCCGCGATAGCCGGTCCCGCTTCGGCGGAAACCTCGACACGGACTTTTTCGCCGCGCGCCACGATATTGGGAAAATCGACAGCCTCCTGCGCAGACATGCCCCAGTCCAGCACCCCAACGATCGTTTTCGAAACGTAGGCCGGGATTGAATTACCACCCGGAGATCCGGTGACCATTACAATGTCGTCGTTCTGATCGAAGACCATCGTTGGCGACATCGACGACCGCGGCCGTCTGCCGGGGACAATCGCGTTGGCGACGGGCTTGCCATCCGCCGCAGGTTCCCGCGCGAAATCCGTCATTTGGTTGTTGAGCAAGAAGCCGTGCGCCCAGCGTGAAGATCCAAAATAAAACTCGACGGTGGCGGTCATCGAAACGGCATTGCCCTCATTGTCGATGATCGACAGGTGTGTCGTCCCGGGTGCCTCGCGAGTCTTGTCGATCCCCAGCAGGTTGGCGACGGGTTCGTTGCGCAGCACTTTGCCAGGGTCGCCATGCTGTGGAATTGCGCTCGGCGCAAACCGCTCGGTAGCACGGTGCTCGATGTATTTCGGATTAAGCAGTTCATCGAGGGGAATGCTCACCGCCGCGGGATCGCCGATGTAATGATCTCTGTCGGCATACGCCAACCGCTGCGCGTCAACGAACGCCGCAACCCGGTCCTGGTCGGCTGTCGCATCGACGGCCAGGTGCTCGTAGATTCCGGCGATCATGATTTGCGCAACACCGGATGAGGGTGGGGACGTCGTGCAGATTTTTTGTACGCGAAATTTCCCGCAGATGACGGGCCGCTCAATCACCTCGTAGTTGGCGAGATCTTCGGCTGTCAATGAACCACCGTACGGCCCTTCCTGGGCCGCTTCTGCGATTGCTTGCGCTATGTCACCAGCATAAAACGCGTCAATTCCTTCCGCTGAAATCCGCCGAAGCGTGGCAGCGTATTCCGGGTTCTTCAGCAGGTGTGCCGCTTGCAGCGGTTCTCCGTCAGGGAAGAAATACGCGGCGGTGTCAGGGTTTTCGTCGAGGCGGCCCCTGGAGGCAGCTTTGACCAGGGAATCGGCCATACGGGGCGACACTTCGAATCCATGTTGCGCGAGCCGGATCGCGGGCTCGAATAGTTCAGCCCACTGAAGCTTCCCGTATTTGTCGTGTGCGTGCTTGTACAACGCGACAGCACCGGGAACACCGACCGACAGGCCGCTTTGCCAGGCTTCCAGAAAAGGCATGACCTCGCCGTCTCGAACGAACATATCGACGCTCGCGCCAGCCGGGGCCGTTTCCCGGCCGTCGAGAAAGGTCAAATCGTCGTTTTGACGCTCATAGACAAGCATGAATGCGCCGCCGCCAATGCCGGAGCTTTGCGGCTCAACGAGACCGAGCACCGCATGCGCGGCGATCGCCGCTTCGACAGCGTGACCCCCTTTTTCAAGTATCTCGATGGCGGCATCAACTGCATGAGGGTTGGCCGCCGTTACAATCGCGCCTCTGTCCCAGGGTCCCTCGAGCCCGGTGGCGCTGCTTTGCGCCGGCGTACTCGTGTCGTTCCTTGGGCCAGCTACCGGCGCGCACCCGGCAAACAATACCGCGGCCAGGATTACGCGCGCGTATTTTACGTAGGTCATTTAACGATCATTCTGGTGGTGGCAAGAAGCGCCAATATACTGCATTTCAGGGCGATACCTGAGTATTCGCGCTAGACTATCCGCCGCGTACGTTAGCGATCGATGAGGAAATCGGAAAATGCGTATCGATGCCATTACCATCGGCCACAACCCGCCCGACGACGTCAACGTCATCATCGAGGTGCCGGTTGGCGGACAGCCCATCAAATACGAGCTGGACAAGGAAGCCGGCACACTCGTTGTCGACCGCTTTCTCTACACGCCGATGTCGTACCCGGGCAACTACGGGTTCGTGCCGCACACCTTGTCCGAGGACGGCGACCCGATCGACGTGCTCGTCGTCAACACGCGTGAACTGGTGCCCGGCTGCGTGATCAACGTGCGTCCCGTGGGGGTACTGATCATGGAAGACAACGCCGGCCAGGACGAGAAGATCATCGCCGTGCCGTCACATGCGCTGACAAGGCGTTACGATCACGTGCATGAATACTCGGATTTGCCCGACATAACGACGCAACAGATCGAGCACTTTTTTGAGCATTACAAAGACCTGGAGCCCGGCAAATGGGTGAAGATCGGCGATTGGCACGGCGCTGATGATGCCAGGCAGCTCATTGCTGCGGCGATCGGGCGCGCCGGGATCTGACTGTTATCGATGAGGCGAAGAACGCTTCCCCGACGGGCAGCCGCTATCGCTCATTCGAGGCAATCGACGCACTCCGCAGCTGGCGCATCTCACCGACAAAATCGATCCAGGAAGCCGCGTTGCGGCGATCGTCCGCGTCGCCGATGGAACGAACGCGATTAAATACGCGAATCGCGTCATCAAATTGATTCAATTCGCTGTAGGCAGTGCCTGCCAGCATCAGCGCGTCCACGGGATTCTTCAGGCCGGCATCAAGCGCTTTGGTTGAATTATCGACTACCTTGGCCCAGGCACCGGTCTCGTTGTAGATCCGGGCCGCCTGAACGTAATACTCACCGTCGTCGGCAAAAGGCTCGAGCCGATCGATGACCTCGACTGCGCGATCATACTCGCGAGCCGACAGCCATGCCTGGAGCAGTATCTTCAGGTTGTCCTCGCTGCTTTCGAGGACGCCGCTGGCGATTTCCTTGTCGAGAATCCGGCCTGCCGAGTAAGGCATGTCGCGCATCATGGCGAGTTGCGCCAGGGATCGGACCCGGCCTGGCTTGGTGAGCATTCCGTTGGTGTAAGCCAGCATCATCGCGTCCAGGGCGCGTTTATCGTCTTCGAGTTCCAGGTAACAACCGGCCAACATATCCCAATAGCGGGGTTTGTCAGGCCAGTACTGCAACATCTTTGTCAGAATGGCGGCGGCGTCGCGGTAGCGGTCGCGCTGAAAATGGATCGCGAGAGCAAGCATGTACCAGTTCTCGCGTGGCTCGTCGGCTTTTTCTATGGCTTTCAGTACATAGGGCAATGCGTCATCGAATCGATCCAGTTCGGCAAACGAAGAACCGATCAGCATGTACGCGTCAGGAACAGGGTCTTCTTCATAGCGAAACCACTCGCGCGCCGTTTCGATACTCTTCAGGAATTGACGCTCGGCCATATAAAGGCCCGCCAACGAGTAAAGCATGCCCTGGTGAGCCTTTGGCGGCATCGCTTCCAGGGCCAGGCTGTTTTCGAAACTCCGGATAGCCTGCTTCTCATCGCCCTGTTGCGCGTAGACGAAGCCATACGTCTGCTGCACGATCGCTTTCTCGTATTTGCTGAGCTGGGCGTTATCGAGCTTCTGCAGCCGCTTCAGCGCTTCACTGAGTTGGTCTTCGCCCATCAAGTCGTGAATCTTTGCCAGCCTGTTATAGACAGGCTCGGACATGGCGGAATTGACGTCGCGCCGTTTCAGCACCTTGCGGTTGTCGTCGAGTTCTTCCTGCGCGAAACAGAGCGAAGACGCGATCAGCAGCACTATGAAGGTCGTGAGTTTCATTGTTCGACGATGTTGAACTCGAGTCTTTGCGTCGCGCGCCGTGCGACCGGCTTGCCGTCGATTATGCGCGGTTTGAATTTCCACTTGTAAATGGCGCGGACGGCATTTCGATCGAACATGCGGCGTGGGTTCGAGTTGATGACCTTGGGATCGGAAACCGAGCCGTCTGCTTCGATCGTAAACTCGATATCGACCCAGCCACTGATTCCGTCCATGAGTGCTTCGCGCGGATACTGTGGTTCGATGCGTACGATCGGGATAACGTCGCCTTCTGCAGAAGGGTCGCCGGCTGACCAGTTGCCAAGGTAGGGGCCGGCGCCGGAGGCGAGGCCGATGCTGACGCGTGGCATATCTATGCGTGGCATATCCTGCTGCGGCCGATCCTGGTCCTGCACTTTGAGTTCCGGAGGAGGAGGTGGTTCTTTTGGCGGTTCGGGCTCCGGTGGTTTGCGGCGCTCGCGAATATTTTCGAGCTCATCCGGATCGACCTGGATAAAGTCCAGCCGCAACGCGTTATTGCGATCGCGATCGACGCTATTGTCGCCGGATATCAGGCTGTGCATCAGCAGGAATAGCGCAATGGCTACGACGAAACCCAGCAATGAAGAGACCAGCAGCCGCATCAGGTTGCTTCCGGCTCCGCCGCGACGGCGATTTCGATCACGCCACCCAGTCTTACCTGGTCCATCACCTCGATGACGACACCCGTCGCGGAACTTTCGTCCGCAATGATTATCGCCGAACTCTCCGGATTTTCGTTGACGGCGTCCTCGACCAGTTGGCGAACCTGGTTGAGCTCGATGCGCTGTTTGTTCATCCAGATGAAGCCGTTCGTGTCGACGCCGATAAGGATGTTGCCGCGCGGTTTCGCGGCGCTCGTCTCGGCAACAGGGCGGCGCGGGTCGATCCCGGTTTCCTTGACGAACGATGTCGTCACTATAAAGAAGATCAGCATGATGAAGACGATGTCGAGCATCGGCGTGATGTTGATATCGCTCTCTTCCCCGGATCTTTGTCGTCTACGTCGCGCCATTACTATTCCGATAAAGCAACCAGCGATACCTGCTGGGCTCCGGCAACGCGGGCCTGGTCAACCACTCGAACGAGAATCCCGACATCGGCATCGCGTGCGGCCGCAACGACAACGGACGCGTCGGGTTTTTGTGCAAGACCGCTAACGATATTGGCGCGCACCGCACGTATGTCGGTCAGACGATCGCGAACAAACACCTGCCCCGAATCGTCGATGCGAACGAAAATCACCTCGGACAGTTTTTCCGTTTTCGGCGGCGCGTTTGACGGGCGGCTCATGTCGATAGCCGATTCCTTGACGAAGGATGTGGTGACGATAAAGAAGATGAGCATGATGAAGACGATATCGAGCATCGGTGTGATGTTGATAATCGCCTCGTCGGATTCGCGGTGTTTGCGGCGCATCGTCTCTTCTACTCTGACAACGTGTCGGCGATGAACTGTCGGGCCATGTCGGCGCGGCGCTTCAAAAAGACACCGAGATACAAACCCGACAGCGAGGCGACGAGTCCGGCCATCGTCGGCAGCGTTGCGGCGGATACGCCGCTGGCCATGAGGCGTGCGTTGCTCGTACCCGCAGTCGCCATGACGTTGAACACCTGGATCATGCCCGTAACCGTGCCGAGCAGGCCCAGTAAAGGCAGGATCGCCATCAGCACGTGGATCGTACCGATGTTGTGATGCGCCGCAATCGATATCTCGGAAATGAGCTGCCGCCGGATCTGTCGCGAATACCAGCTCGATCGTTCGGGCCGCTCGAGCCATTCACGATGCGCGGCTTCGATTTTCGGCGGCATCGCCGTGCGAAAGAACCAGAGGCGCTCGATGATCAGCGTCCACATGATAATTGTCGCCGCGAATATGCCCCACAGCACATTGCCACCTGCTTCGAAGAAGCTGCGGATTGCAATCCATGGAGCGCTGAGTTCGATCATCTATTTTCCGATCATCTATTCGTAGCGGCCCGGGCAACCATGCCGGCACTCTGTTCTTCCAGTATCTCGATCAGTTCCTTGCTCATGCCGGAGATCAGCGAGTGCAGGAACACCAACGGGATGGCGACGATCAATCCTTCGACCGTGGTCACCAGCGCCTGAGAGATGCCGTCGGCCATGAGCTTCGGATCGCCCGTGCCGAACAGGGTAATGGTCTGGAACGTCTTGATCATGCCGACGACGGTACCCAGCAGCCCCATGAGCGGTGCGACACCGGCAATCACTTTCAGCACGCCCTGGAAGCGCTCGAGTTTCGGGGTCTCACGCATAATGGCTTCATCGAGCTTCAACTCGAGGGTTTCGGGCCCGGCGTTCGCATTCGCCTCATAGACGGCATAGACCCTTCCGAGCGGGTTGTCCGTCATCGCTTCCGTTTGTTTTCGCTGGGCGCGAACGCGTCGCCCCGTCGCCTGCAGCGCAATCAAACGCATGAGCGCGATGATGAGACCAACAGCACCCATTGCGAGGATCGTGTAACCGACACCGCCGCCGAAACTGACCTGTTCGAGCAGGCCCGGCGCCAGGATCACGAGACTAAGGAGATTGCCCCGACTGGGATCGATGGCCATCGTAGCGTGGCCGAACGTCGTTTCGAAGAAGTCTTTAGCCGCGCCGACGTAGCGGCGA
>Ga0224508_10002883_pt1 | contig 14419 bp, 18 predicted proteins | sample SF_Jan12_sed_USG_4_FD_170157 | JGI IMG/M metagenome (GOLD analysis project Ga0224508, IMG submission 170157) | Sediment microbial communities from San Francisco Bay, California, United States - SF_Jan12_sed_USGS_21 | ecosystem: Environmental > Aquatic > Marine > Sediment | place: USA... | reverse complement strand
CAAATTCGCGCCGCTCAAATTCGCCCCACGCAGGTCCGCGAAAAGCAGGTTTGCCCCGCTCAAATCCGCGCCGTTCAAATTCGCCCCGATCAACTTCGCATCGCTCAAATCCGCCTGGCGCAAATCCGCATTGCGCAAATTCGATTTTGGTTCGATCTTGTAGCCTTTGATAATCATGACTTTCTCTCGGTGGTGGTATTCGTTATCTTCGATTGTCATTGGCGAACCCTTCGCGCAGGTGTTTCTTGTAGCTTTCTGCGCCAGGCTTCGCGATGCAGTCCATGATTGCCCAATCCGTTAACTCGTAGGTGCTCATAGAGTTCAAGATCTGATATTCGCTGCGATCTCGGTCAAACAGCGCTTGAAAGATGTCGTCATCTTCTTTTGTCAATCGAACTTTCATGACTTTTCTCTCGGTGGTGGTTGCTGCGCCGTCCGTGGCGCGGGTGGTGGTTAGTAGACGCTGGTATTTAGCAAATCAAAGCGCCATACGCCGTTGCAGCAGCAATCCTCGATAGCTTCTTTAACTTGCGAAACAACCGAGCCTTGGCCGTTCCACTTGTCGAATTCTGCGTCCATCATCGCTAACCAGCTTGCATTGTCTTCTGCTTTTATGTCGGTGCTGGTCATCGTCTCGCCCTCTGTGGTGTGTCACGTTTCGTTCAACGTGAATACATATTATAGGCGTAGCGTCAGGATGTCAACACTTTATGACAAAAAAAATCCCCTGGACGCGGAGACAACGCAGGGGATAAGTCAACCACCACAGTTGAGGAGGAGAATCAAGAGCTATTGCACTTTGCCAGGCTCCGGGATGGATTGCAAGTCGGCTGGATCATGAGCCGCTATACAGCCGCCTCCAGCATACAACGCCTTGTAGTACTGCAACCGTTGTTCACGCTCAGGTGTCGCCGGTAGTAACATCGTGGTTTGAATGACTTGGTTAAGGCTCATGCAACCTTGCGGCGTCATGGCGCAGCCTGAGACGATAGCAGCGACTATGAAAGGAGCAAGTAAAGCATATTTCAATTGCTCGCCTCCTTATTTGGGACTAGCCACACGAAAAACGACGTTACCGCGCCAGTGATCGCTAACACCATCGCCTCAACGGTCTGCCCTTCTGGCGGCTCTGGCAGCACCTCAATCGCGACCAAGTAGGTCACGACTGGCACAACCAGACCGACGATCGCTTTGCGTATTGCGTTTAGGTTATCCACCGAGCGCTCTCCTTACCTTGTCCTGAAAGAATTGGAACGGGTTCTGCCTGATATTCTGCATTTCTTCGCGCTGCTGGGGCGTTATCTCTCTAGCTTGCGGGGTTAATCCAATCGCGTCTCTTCCGATAGGGCCTATCGTATCCTCAACATTCCGCAAAATAACCTGAGTATTCTTACCTTGCGGAGTAAAGTCTCCTTGAGCAGCCGCGAGGTTGACCATGCGAGGAGTTACGCGGAATCCAAGAGTACCAGATAGCTTAGCCGCTGCGCGAGCTGGCGTGAGCGTGCCTTGCTCGACCTGAGCAATAGTCGGCGCAACGTTTTCGTCCTGGATATGAGAGAAAAACCGCATGACTCCAGTTGGCGCCGGCATGTCGAAGCGCTTAATTCCGCCATCGTTGACCGCATTCGAAGCGCCTCGATAAAGTCCTTCCATCACCCCAGCCGCGTTTTCGTACCAGGCTCGAACGCCATTGACTCGGTTTGTATAGGCGGAAGGCGAGGGGAAGAGGTTCGCCATTAATTGCAGGTCAGGCCCATTCAATACGCCTAAGTTGGCGGCTTCTTTTTGAGCCAACCAGATATCCGTCATACGTTGCGAAATGCCTTCAATGACCTTCCTATCCTTTGGATCAGTCGCATCAATGAAGCTAAGCAGTGTCGCGGAAAGCTTAGTTGCGCTCGACAAGATATTGTCATCGAAACGTGACGTTTCGCGAAGCGCTCGAATAGCTTGGCCTACCAGTGCGGGCCGAGCATCGCCTTGTTGTAAAATGTATTCGGAAAGGTTGTTGATCGTTCCAGCCGTTTTCCGATTAAGTTGCAATGCGGTCACTGCTTCTTTGTTTTGAACTGCTATCGTTTTTGCGCCTAAGCCATATTCACGCCGCATTTGTTCTTTTGACAGTGCGGATCCAAACGAAACCTTTCCGTCCTTGGATACTTGGCTCACGTCCTCAAGCGTATAGTCACGCCCGCCCGCCAGCACTTTTCCGCTTCGAAGCTCGCGCCTCGGCAACGTTCGACCGTCGCTTGTGAACGGGAGCTCGGTCGTTGGCTGTCGTGGTGCTTCGACGCCGGTCATTGGTCGACCTTGCACATAAGGCCGATTCGTTACTGGGGATCTAGGTACTGCCTGCGGCGCCGCTTGCGCGATCTGCGCACGTTGGAACGATTGAGGGCTGAGCTGTACTGAGGGCGTAGGTGATCCACTTCGTTGCCCGGATCGAGCGGTCGGGTTAAGCCGTCCCAGGTCGATGCCGAGTTGCTCGAGGTTTCGTTGAACGATGCTGTTGAGCTGTCCTTGAGATATTCTCGCGGACCGAGTCGAGCTGGTGCTAGTAGCTCCGGTGTCAAGGTTTTCGGTGCTGCCGCCCGCCGTTGTGCTGATATTGGTCGCCAAGGTGGTTTGCACATCGTTTGCAACGCCATCCACGAAAGCCGCATAGAGATTGCGATCGATGCCGCCTTGAGCCATAAGCGTTGCAGCATCCGTCGAATTGGCGATGTTAAGAGCATTCTTCTTATCCGCTGTTTGGTCTTCAAGCAGTAGGTTAAACGTCTCGGCATACGGCCCCCTTGCCTTGAGTGCTTGATTCTTTCTTCGTGTCGCGGAGACTTCTTGATTAAGCTTTTCAGCCTTGAGGATCTCCTGCTCAATCTTTGCTCCGTTGACTCTAGCTTGCGCTGCTTCAGCATGCATTCCACGCGAAGCAAGTGATCGAGTGACGGCATCGATATAGCCTTCTTGCCCTGGCTGTAAGCCACTTTGCGCGACTTCAGCTTGTGCCTCTTGCATCCGACGTGCGCGCGCGACTTGTTGATTTTCAATACCGAGAGCCGCGCCGGCAGCATTGGCTAAGCCTTGCCCGCCAAGCACGCCAAGCGCTTGACCTGGCCGGGATTGCGCAAGCATCTGTAAAGTCTGCTGTAGCTGTGCCTGTTGCGCCTCTTGAGGCGTTGGAAGTCCGAAGATATTAGGCATCAGAACAAACCTCCCAAAGCACCAAGAACACCGCCGCTATTACCGCTACCACCACCGTCAAAAATACCGTCAAAATCGAGATTTCCAACGCCTTGTGCGAGCGATGCGAAAAATGCATCGTTGCTGTTGACTGCGCGTTGATTCGCAGCGGTAACGCCAGACAAACCAGCTTGAGAGGGGCGAAGACCTGCCGCAACGCCAGCCAACGAACGCGCTTGACTATTAACACCAAACTCGTTATTGAACAAACCAGAAATATTGCCTAGAAGCTGTGATCTAGTATCGAAAGCTTGATCCACTCTAGACAGGTCCGCGCGGGCTAGTCCCTCTTCGAGCGCAGCGAGTTCTGGATTGAACATGACGCCATTTATCCCGCCACCCACGCCCACGCCAAGGCGACCACGATTAAACAACTGAGAACGCAAACTAGCCCTAACAGCGTCCTCCCTAGGACGTGCAATGCCGCGTAAACGATCAACCTCATTTTGGATAAACTCCGGATCGTTGACTTGTCCGAATAGACCTGCGCGAGTCCCGCGAATGTTGTTTAGATCGTTTTGCTGGCCAGAGGTTATCCCTAGCGTTACATCACCGACATCGTTTTGACTGAAGCTGCCGAACGGCGAATTAACGTTAGCGGGACCTCTAGACTGCTGTAGCAATTGTTGGCCACGTCTATCTGCCTTATCCTGCCCTAACGCATTTCCTAGCAAGCTAACGCCAGCTTGAGCTAAAAATGGGAGCGCTGCCGCAAACAAAGCCATATCGATTACCTGTACTTGATGATCCAGTTCGCAACCTGGTAAGGCTGCATACGCTCAACGGTTGCGCCATTGCCAGCCGAAGCCGTATCTCCCGTTATAGTATGCGTGTGGTCAGGTGCTGTACTAGTTGTCCCAGTTTCTCCTGTCAGTCCGTTCGAATCTGGGGTTAAAGCATTGTCTCCATTATCGGTAGTTGAGCGCTCATAAGTATGACTATGCGAACCTGCACTAGCCGTCGCTAACGTTCCGACTCCGTGCGTGTGATCGGGTATATCGCTACTCGCAGATTCTCCACCTTCAGAGCCTACGCCGCCGCTACCGCTGTCATAGGTGACACCCGTATCGCGGCTTGCAGCGCCTTCTGCCGTCCCCATGTCATCAGGACCGACAGGGACTCGCATACGCATATCAGGCACGTTGAAAGTCGTCGACCCATCACCAACACCAAAGCTTGTCCCAGTGACCGCAAACAAAGCTGCATAAGTACCGACCCTCACTACCTCTCGACCATCACATAGCAACCAATCAGTGGGATCGCTTGAGCCGCCGTAAGCGCCAATAAAGCCAATCGGCAGGCTTCTACCCCAAGTAACGGCGCTTGTGTTATCGTCCCACTGCAACACTTCGCCATCTTCAGGATTCGTCGGTTCGTCAACTTTGCTAGCGATATGAGTCTCAATGGCTTCGAATTCAGAATCCATATCTGACCCAAGGATCAACTTGTTTGGATCCCCGCTGGCTAAGCCATCCTTGACCGAGAAATCGTTACCGAAAGTATAATCAGACATTACCTAGACACCCTGCCAAGCTTTCCAAAAAAGTCGACTTCTTGAACGGCAAAATTGCCGCCGTTAATCGTAGTTCGGATCCCGAATTGGATAATGCTCCCGTCACCGCTGGCCTCGTAGTCTTGGCGGATCAGGGTCCCGGATGTGCCCCATTCGCCGATCCCGAATTCAGCCTCGGCCCATTCTGACGCTTGCCCAACGTCTAGCGCAGCATTCTCCGTAAATCGTTCGGACGTGTAATCAAAAGCCCAATCTAGCGTGATCGTTTGCGCTAGGTCCGATTCGTAAAACCCTTGGGCGCTTTTGGCGATAAAAGTTCGGCTTAGCTCTCCAGTCATCGGCACCCAAGGCGAGCGGAATTCCCAAAGATAAGAAACCCCGCCATCGCTGAATCCCGAATAGGACGCGACACCGTCGTTTTGGCCTAAATACAGCGTACCGCCTACTGATGCGGCGCTTTTCCACCCGATAGAATCCCACTGCGAAGCCCGAACCAAATCCGTGTCTCGGACATCAAAGTACCAATAATTCGCACCGATCTTAGCGATGATAGCTGAAAGCGGGCGATGGTATGTCATCTTGATAGAAAGGCTCGCGTTTAGTGCGGCCTCTATATCAACCGTCAGTTTTAGCTGAATTTGTGGCGCAATGGTCGTTAGTGGGAGATTTTCGCCAACTAAGGCCCGAGATAAGGAGCGCAGCCCAGAACGAGATAAATAGATAAGCTGCGTCCCAACCGACACAACCGCATCGCGAGCGACTAAGCCATCGCCGGTTAGCGTGTCGGTCTGGCCATCTGCGGTATCTGACGTACCGCCAGCAAGCGCAAACTGTTCGTTTGGATCGTCAAGGCCACTAAAGACCAAAACAGAACGCTCGCCAAAGACGACGAGATAATCATTCCATTCAGCCAGCGTAACGCCAACATCACCACCACCTGGCCATATGTTGCGCAAATCAATCGAGCCAGAGCCGGCGCCAGACCAATCAACAGGATTCAGCAACGCACACCACTTGATCACTTGATGGCCATCGGCAAATCCAAAGATGCGGCCATGAGTCGATATTGCTGCGTTGCCGTTCGGTGCGGTTCCGACGTAACCTGTCGCTTCGTGAAGGTCTTCGAAATCGTCACTCTGCGCGGCTAGATTGGTACTGCTAGGCTCCCAAATAATGGGCTCGTGATTGAGCTGGAATCCAAAACACATGCCGTTTAGTGTTACGAATTGCCAATCGGCAGCGGTAGGAGTCGTAAAAACAGCGGTTCCTAGATTTGAGCGGTCGACTAGCGTTATAGTCCCGGAATATATGGCATCGTCAGCCGCGCTCACGATATAAACTGTGTCCTCGTCTTCAACGAACTCGTAAAGCGCCTCGGTGTCGTCGGCATGGTTGCCCGACGTTGTGATCATCGTCCAGCCATTTCGAGCCGCTATTCGATTGGATGAGTTGATAACCGCGTTTCTAAGCGTTGTTGCCCATTGATGATTTTGAGTTTCGGACTCTTGATCAGTCACCAAGCCACGAACGCCAGGACTGCGCAACCGCAGCGGACGAAGCGGCGAAGGCATTAAGCCACCCTCCCCGGCTCGAGCCTCCAGCCATAATCCAAGCCGTCTGATTGAGACATTATGTCGAGACTAATTGAGTCTTGCAGCGCATCATGCGCCCGCTGATCGGCTTCTATAAAGCTGGTGCCGCCATCCTCGCCGCGCTCTCGAATTGCATAGGCCACGGCGAGAAGAATGACAGGATTCGCAGGGACACAGACCATGGTTGAATCGCTCATCAGAGAACCCTGGCCGACATATCCATAGACAGTAACCGTATAGGCTTGATCTGGCGTGGGATGGAATTCCACTTGCATATCGCCGCTCGAATCGGGCTGCCTCACCCTATAAAGAGACGGCCTTGCGTTGTCTACATCATGATTAAGGGCGGCCCAACCAATCGCAGAGACTCGCCTTATCTCGCCCTTGAAGTCTGACGTTGTGTTTCGAACGTGCTCGATACGCCCGCCATCTTGCCAATTAAGTAGCGAATACAAGGCATCGCCACTGGTTAGAGACAAATTGGTCTCATTCAGAAGCGCGCTCCACTTGTGCGCAGCCTCTACGGATTGAACAGCTTGATTCACAAACTCGCTAACCAACACGGACGCTGATGTTTCTGCGTTCGTCGAAACGGTTGATCGGCGCATAAGCTTCAATACGCTATTGATGCACTGTAGGTAGGTTTTGCGAGACACTAATCACCCGCCTTCTTAAAAGATTTCGGTCGATACCACTTTCCATCAATCCAGCCGAACTCGCTAGGCACTACGCCCATTGGCACATCGGACCACTCGCCTATGGCATTATTGTTTCGTATTTTTCGAAAGGTTCCCTCGAAGCGATTGTCATAGTCGACGATCACCGCCTTTAACGGCTGCTCGTTCTTTACCGCCCACATCGTTCTCGTCCCGCCGTAAGCAATAAAGACTTGCTCATTAATAGCCCATAAGAGCACGGGCGCAATCTGACCTTGCTCATCGAGCGAATCAAAAATGCGCCGATCCTCTTGTCGTCGGCCATAGCCTCGAGCGGAGAATGGCTGAAATCCCATGCCTTCCGGACAGCCTAGATGGCTCCCCGTCGCTGGATTGAAGTTAACCATACCCCTTGCGATGACACGTTGCACATCATCAGCGGTAAATTCAGCCTTGCGAATGTCTGGCTCTGGATCCAATTCGCAATCTCCCCACTCGAGGTTAGCCATTACACCCCCTTACGCTGGAACAACAAACGCAACCGCCGCATCATCACGCAATTCAGCAAAACCGTAAAGCGTATGAGCTACAGTCAAATCTCCCAAGTATTGGAGCTTGCGCTCAGTTTCAAACGTCACGTCCAGCTGAGTGATCAACGCCATTGCCGACCTGTGAAACATCAGCCCTACACGATAGTTTGTCGAGTCTGCGGACTCAATAGCCGGGCAATTGGTCGAGACATACACATCTACGCCGTAGATCTGTCCCAAACGCCCATTTCGAATCGAATTCGCTGCGCCACTCTCGCCGACAAAAGCTTGCTCAGTAAAGCGCGGAAGCCCTAGCAAGTTTTCCTTGGTGACTGGGGGGATAACAAGCGATCTATTGGATTGAGGCACGTTCGCGTCATCAAGCGTTCGAATCATTTTTCGAATACCTGCGTCCGTTAACGCCGTCCCGTTACCACTAGAAGTCGCAGACCAAGCGGTTGATCCATCGCCACCAATGACTGGCGTACTAGATTGAAAACCACTGTAAAGAGTCATCAAATCGGTATCGATTGACGTTGCTAGGGCATATCCCATATCGTCGGTCTGATGCTGTCGGCGCGAATCCAGTCCTTGGATCATCACGATATCTTCTTCGATATAGCCAATATAGGCATGCTGATCGATATTAAGCGCCTTGGTACCTGCCGTATCAGAATCAACCGTAATCTCAGTTCCTGATGTCTTTTTTCGTGCGCCATTTCGCCCGGGAACAGGAATATTGATCACATCGCCTTTGCGATTGCGATGATTAAAACTTGTCACAAGCCCAGCAACCACAAGATTAGCCTTGTACGCCGCGATGACTTCGTCAGACCATAGCTGCGGGATAAACTCCGCTGCTACAGTTGTAGTCGTTAGACTTCCACTTGGATCCCATGCTGCCATCTAAATTTACTCTCGCTTTACACGCCCTTCTGCATAGGCGCGCTTGATTTCAGGGAGCAACTCCTGATAGCGCTGAGGGTTCGTTGCTCGGAGATTCTGAAGCTCACGACTCGAAAAGGCTTGCGGCAAAGGAGATCGCCCCGAAGCCCTCTCACCGTTCGCAGCGCTAACGCGCTGTTGTCTTTGCGTCACTTGCTCAGATGTTCCGCCTTGCCCTGCCTCTTGCTTGTATTGGCTCAAGAGACGATCAGCAATGCTCAGATCGCCATTGTTCGCGGCCTGATAACCCATCACTCGAAGCGGATCTTCTTTGACCCACTCCGCAAACGCTGGAGTTGCGATAATTTGCTCAAAATCCGAATGCTTAGCTCTAAGCTCCGCCTTCAAATTCTGCGTTTTTAATTCATCAAGCTCAGCTCGGATCGGATCCAACTGTTGCTTGGTCGCCGCTTGCGGGTCATCAAAGTAATCAATCGGTTCCTGCTCTTGCGGCGACGGCTGAACGACAAACTGTTCAACGGCGCGGCGAAGCTCGCCGATCTCGTTTCCTTGCTGACCCAGCTTTTTCTTGAGGTTATCATTCTCGGCTCGCATGGACTCGAGTACATTCGGATCAACTCGAGCCTCGCCGACTATTTGGCCCTCAAAGCGGCTTGCTGGTATTTCTTGCGCCGGCGGTTCCGGCCTCGGATCAACTAATCGCGACTCACTCATCGCTAATATTCCTCGATATGTAACTGTGCTTTTGCGTCATCCACGGCCTCTATGATGCTATCTAAGCAATCAATCCAGCCTTTAAGATGATAAAGCGATCTCTCGTCATTGATGGAATACGGCAGGCTTAAGAGGTATTCTGTCTTAAGCTCTGCCAGCTTCGCGGTTAACTGCCGCCATCCCTCGTGATGTTCAAGATCGGCAATAGCTCCGAGAATTTCCGAATCCTCTTTTAGGGAAGGATAAGCCCCGTCTCGCGGTTCGATTCGTTAAACTCCTTACGCGCCAACGCTTGCTCTGTTTTGGCTTCAGCCTGAGCAGCTTTGATACCAATCTCAAGCATGCGTTGCTCGTGCTCGTTTTGGACGCGGATACGGTCTGTTTCTGCGCCCTCTTGTTTGATCCGCAATTCCGCTAAGGTCTCGCGGTTCTTCTGCTCACGTGCTGCTTGTTGCTCCTGTAGCAGAGCCATTTGCAGCTCCTGATCGGGCGTCATCTGATCGGGAGCCATCGCCCGCTCGACCATTTCGCTGATGATGCCCAACACCTTTTGCTTCTCTTCGCCGCGGATCGAAGATCCTTCGACTACCATCGCCAACAACGATAGTTGCGCTGCGCTATCTGGCAACTGCGTCATCAATTGCGCTAGCTGTTGGTTCTCAAGCTCTCGAAGCATGATCCCAACGCCACTATTAATCTTCGGGCGCGATTCTAGCACTGGGTAAAGCTCTGGAGCCATGTCATGCAAGCGGCGCGCAGCCTTTTCGATGAGCGGCAGCACATAATCGCGCTCGATGTTCAAGAGCGTTCTAGCGCTACGCTTGACCGATGCGCCAAGAACCGCTGACAACGGACCGCTACCCGTCCGGCTCATATCGGCCATCGGCGAAGCATTCGTGAATTGACCGGTACCGATTTCGATCATGCGCTGTAATTCGATTGACTGTTGGTAGCTGCCTGGGTCCGGTCCTGAAAACTGAATCGGAGCTGCCGCCGTTCGTGCGTCACCTCTTGCGAATAACGCTCGACCTGGACGCGCCGTAAGCCTCTCTGAAGGCTTAATAACCCGAGAATTGAATACCATCATCGGGACAGTTGAATAAGCCAACGCATCGATCCGCGCTCGCATTTCAGCATCTAGAGCCTTTTGCGGCCAATACGCCATTTCCGCAACGCCACGACCCATAATGCGGCGCGGCACTGTATGCCATTGTGACGACACAAAAGGACGATCTGCACCGTATGGGTTCGCCTCGCATCGCAACACAAATTCTTTGTTAGCGATGGTACATACAGCCTCTACCAAACCATCGTCACCAATGCGGCTATCCTTTAGCTGATCAGTCTTTTCGCGCGCCTCGATCTCTTCGTAAGGCACCAAGCCCCACCATTCGATGATCTCGACATACTCAGTATTGCGTGGCCTCGCTTCGCCTGGGTTACGCGGGATAAAATCAGGGCTCGACTCAAGCGCAACTGCTTTGTATGTCTCGTCCCGCATCCTACGTTCGACGATGTGCTTAGGGACAAATACGTGATGACCAATCGCGCTAGACTCTTCGAAGCTGTTTGCCGCTGGGTCAAAGCGTAGCTCGGTAGGCGATAGCGCCTGTGTCGAAAGCTTCGGCTTGCCGTTAACAATTTCGATGTGGATCTTGCTGGTAATGTTGCCGTACAACGCGCCGAGAAGGATCGCCTCTTCTATGTTCGGACGATCGCTCCAAAGGTCTTGCAGCAACAAATCATCCAGCATCAAATCGCCAGTAGATAGCCAATCTTCACGACTAAATAACGCCTCGATAACATCCGCAACGCTCGCATCGACCGCTTGAGCGGTGGTTGGCATAATAACGCGCGATCGCTCTGCATCGTAGCTACTAGACGACTGATCCCAAATGCCACGCCATACACGATAATACTCGCGGTGCCGCTCGCCATACTCTTGTTCGACCTGACGGCCCCAATCGTTAGAGCGATCGACAATGTGATCAATAAGCGCTTCAGTCGGCATTAAACAACACGCAAGAACGGACGGCCAATCACAAAGGTTAAAGTCGCGCTAGCTAAATCTACAGGATTCGATCCGTGAGTATTTGTGATCCTTACTGTTAAAGTGTCAACAGCCGTAACGTTAAAGCTCCAAGTCAAGTTAGCGTTTGCGTTAATGTCAGCGCCCCATGATATAACATGATCGCCTAGCGCCAAGCCTGGAATAGTAATGGTATCGCTCGAAGTAGACCCAGCAGCCGTAGACGGAAAATTCTTGACACCAGTTACGATAAACACCTTATCGTAAATCCCGCGAAAACCCGACGCACCGTCAAGCTTCACATCAACACTTGCAAAAGCCATTAAACGATCCTCAGTAAATAGATATTTTTCTTACAACGCCATCGTCATAAGACCTATATTTTGACCTGCCCAGGCACAAAGGATAGCAATTATTTGCGAACCTTCTATCTATAGACCCCCCTATAAATGCATCGCTCCCTATATTGTGCCATGTATATCCATTGTCGTTAGTCCCTATAAACCAAACAGGCGCGTCAGTCGTGGCGTTCATATATACAAAAACCAAACTTTCATCAGATGTCTTTATCGTATCCCAGCAAACCCCTGCTGTGGCTACATGAGAAACGAAACCAGGCAAAGTTGATGCATCAAATGCTAGCTCGGGCACATCACCAGGACTCTTAAACCTGTAAATACTTCTATCCGAAGAACGATCAGCGGTAAAAAAACCGAATTCCTCAGTAAAGCCCATAGCTGTCGCCTGGTTACTAGATGCCCAAGTAGAGAAAGTATCCCCATCATCTGTCGAATAGAAAATATCAGATGACAAACCACTGTCTCCATGAGTCCAATACAAAACCCCACGATACGGATCGTAATAGACTCCGTGACCATGCCTATCCAGTGAAGATGGTTTATTCGCAGTTATGTCTGCCCAAGTTGCGCCACTATCTGTTGATCTATAAAGACCCTCAGTAGGACCTGGGTCTAAACCAGAATAAGCGGTACACCATATTGTCGATCCATTGCCATCCATCGGGGCCGCGTAATCAGGCCCAGCTACACCGTTAGGAAAAGTAATAACTACAGACCAAGTCGCACCGCCATCAGTAGATCTATGAAGAACTCCGCTATTAGTAGTCGAATAATACAAATTCCCGTTTGCGTCTTGCCAAAGCAATCGCACATCATTGCTATTACTGTCTATTCTCGTCGCTCTTACATTCGACCAACTAGAACCATCCCACTTGTAAACTAGACCGGTGTTGCTTACGTATAGATACTCACCACCGCCCAGATCCAACCCAGCCTGTCCCACCAAAGGCTGAGAAGAAACCGCGCCATCTTCTACAATGTCAAGAGTAGGACCAAACAAGCGCCGTCTTCTTACCGCTCCGTATCTAGACATCAGTACCCCACAGCCTCATCGATCGGTTCCCAATCTTCCGTATCATTCTCTTCGAACGCTGACTCTGCACAAGCCAAAGCTAAGGATCTAATCATGTCGTTTGGTAAATCATCCTCTGGGAATGTCCCCATTTGCGAACGCAATTGTTCAAGATAATCGCCCGGCTCGAAAGTAATCCTGCCGCTCTCCAACAATGGCTCGAGGATCCAAGAGCAATAGTTAACCGCTCTGCTATTTGGATCTGACACCTCATCAATAGGCAATATCCGATTGAATCGTTCCTCTTGCTTATCGATGTGATCCTGGATTGCCGATATCTGCTCTTTCGCAAACACCATCGCAAATGGCTTGTAACGCTTCTCAAGCGAAAATATATTAACGGTAAGCCAACGCGCACCCATGCCGCTTTGCACAATGTCCAGGACATGATATCCACTCTCGCGAACCTCTACCACTGCAAACGAAGAGTTTGAGGCAATCAACTGGCCCCATTCGTCTTCGTCAGGAGAATCGAAGTCCTTAAGCCTTACACCTATATAGATATCGCCCTTGCGCTTATCTTCGTGCTTGGTCTTTATCAGGTCAGGATTGAGAACCAACGTAGCGACATCACCAAAATCAGCTTCATACTCCCGCTTGAATACAGCTTCCGGAAGCGTCGACCTCGCGTCCTCTACTTCTGACTCAAGGATAAGCGGCGAATCTTTGGTAAAATATTTAAACGATCGCCAGCCTGGCGTGTTGCTTACGCCCGCTTGATATAAAGCATAGAAGTGGTTACGCCTGTCTGGCGTGCCGATGAATAAAGCTTTTGACTCGGGCGCAAGGTCCGCAAGTGTGGCTCTAAGAACATACGACCACACTTCGGCGCGCATGCTGGCGTACTCATCGCAGCAGAGGTGAGAAAGCCCTACGCCACGTAAGCGATCGGGTCTATCTGCTCCTTTGAGCTGTAGCACCCTACCGTTGACAAACTGGAAAGTTAAACTGCTCGGCCAAGCTTTGGTGATATAGCCCTCCCCAAGACGCTCGACAAGGCGGAACATAATGTCTTTGGCTTGCTGAAAAGTAGGCGCAACGTAGTAGACGTCGAACCCATCAAAGCTTTTGCCGTTGCTCTCGTTCATCAGAACGGCGTCTATAAGCCAATTCGCGGCAAAGTATGTCTTACCCCAGCGCCTACCAGCCGCAACCACACAAAAGCGCGTGCCGTCCTGCTTTAGCGCCTTCCAGACTTCCTTCTGACCCCCTTCGTGAAGTTCATCAAACGGAGCGAAAGTCATTTGCCGTCATCCAACATACCTAACGCTTGCTCCCGCAACAAAAGAGAGAGCATCGCGCTTGCATCGGCTCTGCCTTTCGTAACTGTGTAATAGGTCTGATCCCTTAGCTTCATCCCAATAACTAAGTCAGTCGCTCCGCGAGCAACAGCGACCTCGGCAGCTTCAGTAATCGCAGCAAATGCATCCTGATTAGCAATAGCCGCCGCGCCGATAGGGACTACCTTATCGACCACTACTAACCCTTGCGTCCGGTTGGATAACCTTTTCCTGGACCAATTGGCGATGTCGGAGGATTCGGAGCGCGGCGCGGAACCTGCTTGCCCATAGGTTGCGCCTTGTCGTTAGATTCTTGCTTCATAGCTTACCTTTCGTCGTTCAGCGGACTAGTTGGCGAATACTAACACATTACGCCAAAAAGCAAGAAATAAGCCTCATACAAGCACTTGAACTCTGGTTGTCGAATGTGGTAACCTCTAACCTATCGAACTCTCCCGAATTCTTAGAACCCTAACCCACGTCCCTTTAGCTAGCTCGGTCCGCAAGTGACAGAGCAATTTGTCATAG